>Ga0082212_10005728_pt1 | contig 16846 bp, 13 predicted proteins | sample TergutNt197P3_FD_71548 | JGI IMG/M metagenome (GOLD analysis project Ga0082212, IMG submission 71548) | Neocapritermes taracua P3 segment gut microbial communities from Petit-Saut dam, French Guiana - Nt197 P3 | ecosystem: Host-associated > Arthropoda: Insects > Digestive system > Gut ... | reverse complement strand
TCATGATCATCGTGTGGGGGCGTATGCTGGAGATTTACCTCACGGTAAGCATAGCGCCCATCCCACTTTCCACGATGGTCAACCGCGAATGGGGGCAGGTCGGCAACAACTACCTCAAAAGCCTGTTCGCGCTGGCGTTCCAAGGGTTTTTGATTATGATCTGCGTCGCGATATACGCCGTGCTGGTTGGCAGCATAGCGTCGTCGGACAGTATGCACGCCACAATCTGGACGATAGCAGGGATGACCGCGCTATTATGCTTCATACTCCTGAAAACGGGGTCGATCAGCAAATCGGTGTTTCAGGCACATTAATTTTTGAAAGGAAAGGAGACATATTTTTTGAGAAAAATGAATTGTAAGGGGGCCAGTTTTTGCTTCGACAAGGAATAAAAACCGTTTCCCTGTTTGACGGCGTTTCCTGCGGGCGGCTCGCGCTCGAACGCGCGGGGATCGCCGTCTCGTCATACGAGGCGTTTGAGATCGACAAGTACGCAAAGGCGGTCAGCCGCCACAACTACCCGGACATACGGCAGCACGGCGACGTTCTTGACGCCGATTTCAAACGGTTCGCCGGCTACGACCTCGTGATGGGCGGCTCGCCCTGCACCTTCTGGAGCATAGCGAAAGCCGGCCGGGAGGTGGACAAGTCCGGCGCCGGGTGGGCGTTGTTCATGCGTTTCGTGGAAGCGGTAAGGCAGATAAAGCCCCGCTTCTTTTTATATGAAAACGTCGCGTCCATGCCGGTAAACATCAAAGCGTATATATCTGAGGAACTCGGCTGCGAACCGATACTGGTCAACTCGGCGCTGGTGTCGGCGCAGCACCGAAAACGGTTGTACTGGACGAACATCAACGGTATAACGCAGCCCGACGACAAAGGGGTATTGCTAAAAGACATCATTGATTCAGGGCTTACTGCCCGCGACAAGTCCTACTGCATTGACGCTTGCTACTACAAAGGCGGCAGCAAAACGCGGCTGGACAACCAGAGCGGCAAGCGGCAAATTGTATTTGAGCCGGTCGGCGCCGCCCTGCGCACCCGCACGGACGGCAACGGCAGCTTCAAGCATTTGGAAGTCCGTGGCGACGACAAGCTCAACGCCGTCACTACCACTACGACCGACTCTGTTGTCTGCGCCCCTGTCCGCGTCGGCTCGTTAGGTACGGGCGGCCAGGGCAACCGCATTTACAGCGTACACGGAAAGACCGTCTCGATCATGGCCAACGGCGGCGGGCGCGGCGGCAAGGCCGGGCTGTACAAGATCGACCTCCCCGACGGCGACTACATCGTCCGCAAGCTCACGCCCGTCGAGGCCGAGCGCTGCCAGACCATGCCCGACAACTATACCGCGCTCGGCGTTGACGATTCCGGCAAAGCCGTGAAAATCAGCAATACCCAGCGCTATAAGTGCGTCGGCAACGGCTGGACGGTGGACGTTATCGCCCACATACTCGGCTTCGCCGATTTTCCGGGTAACTGAAAAGTTGTCTACAAAATCAAATTGCCTACAAATAATGCACTGTACCAGGGAAAATATGGTTATGTAGATGGTTTTATGGAATCGACATAACCATAGAAATCTACAACAAACATTGGCGTCGGTTTTGTAGATTTCTTAAAGACAAGCCAATTCAATCCAAGCTGGTTCACTCCAATATAACATGAGTAACAAAGGTTAACCTACGCAAACCAGCGGCAGTGTTCGCATCCGTCTATATTTTGTCAGCATCATGGGAAAGTATTAAATATGGCACAGAAAAGAGGAAAACGATTGCTTTTTTAGAATTTTACAACCATGTAATTGGCCATAAAATAAAACAACGAGGTGCAATTAAGATGAAAAAGCATGGTTTACCCCTGACGTTGACAGCATCCCTAATATTCTTGCTAATCACAGCATTAGCTGCATGTTCCAAAGATATTGGAAATCTGGAGATTTTTGATGGGCAGGACAGTGGCATGGTTGTTTCTGATGAGCTTTCAGAAGGTGTAGTAGCTATAAAAGGACAGGACGATGAGGCATATGAAAAGCAGAAACCAACAGAAGATGTTGAAATCGAAGATAAGCTGGGATTTGAGGAAGTCATTTGCGATAGAGAAATTATTTCACGTAAAAACAAGTATAGTTGGATGAGTGATTTTTTTGAAGGTTTAGCAATTGTTCGTTTAGACGAACCTGAGTATAAATTTGGATTATACACTGACTTGTATATGCCTAGAAAATATGGTTTTATTGACGAAAACAGCAATGAGATTGTGCCACTTAAATATGATAATGCTTGTTCTTTTAGTGGGGGTTTAGCGGCGGTTAATATTGGCGGAGAATATAGCGGCAGTATGGTATGCCCCTTTCGAGGCGGCAAGTGGGGCTTTATTGATAGAACCGGCAAAGCTGTAGTGCCGTTTCTATATGATGAAGTAAATTCTTTCTCCGAAGGTCTGGCAGCGGTAAACATCGGCAGGGATTGGGTGAATTTGGGCATTGAAGGCGGCAACTGGGGTTTTATAGATAAAATCGGTCAAGTTGTTATTCCACTTAAATACAGTAAGGCAGAATCTTTCTCTGAAGGATTGGCAGCAGTAAACACAGGAGGAAGCTGGTGGTTCAGCGACATTGCTGATAACTTTGATGGCGGCAAATGGAGCTTTATTGATATGGCTGATAATGAAATAGTGCCACCCAAGTATGATTTTGTGGAATCTTTTTTCAATGGTATTGCAATGGTTAAGCGTAATGGTAAATGGGGTATAATGGACAAAACCGGAAAAGAGATTGTTCAACCTAAATATGTTGAAATAGATTCTTTTTCAGAAGGATTGGCAGCGGTCTGGTATGAGGCAGAATGGGTTGATAAGCCACATTGGGATTTAGGTTACTTCATAAAAGGCAAATGGGGTTTTATTGATAAAACTGGCAATGAGATTGTATTGCCAAAGTATGATTCAGTGTATCCATTCTCTGACGGTGCAGCACAGGTTTGTATTGGTGCTGAATGGGTAGAAGATGATTATATTTACATGATTGGCGGCAAATGGGGTTTTGTTGATAAAACCGGAAAAGAGATCATACCGCCAAAATATGATGAGGTAGAACCTTTTTTAGAAGGAATTGCACAAGTTAAGCTAAATGATAAATGGATCACTATTGACAAAAATGGCAATGAGATTGTGCAGTTTGAGTAATATTGCTTGATAATTACGATACATGATAAACTTATCCCCAGTGGGAAAACCGCTAGAAATAGCGGAAATATCTGCCCACGAAAGGATGGTTGTCATGAATATCGTCACGTTTGAAAAAAGGGACAGGCTACGCACACGGTACCGGTATGCAGTATATGAACGCAAGCTGATACGGGATGGAACGATGCCATACTCACGATGTTTCATCGTGATCAAGAACCAGTATGGCGTCGTTATTAATTTTACCTGCTTTCACAAATACGTTGCAGCGTATGGCGACGCCGTGTACCGCCCAATGACGTCCGACTCACGGGAAAAGCTGCTATACGTATGCGACATGCTGAACTATATACTGATTGACCGCTACCATGTCACCAAAGCGGCTCACGTGTTCCAAGTTAACCGTGATATGTTGGAGGCGTTTTTCAAGGACTACGCACTTGCAGCATTGCCTAACGGAACCTATAGGAGCCGCCAGAGCATCGAGAAATGCGTCTCGTCCGTCACCGAGTTTTTCAGGAAACTATGCAGGAAGCATAGCGGTTCTATGTCGGTCAGCATTGATCAATTATACGGCGAGAAGCTGGTATATGGCTATCGTGGCAAGCCACGCAAAAAGATGGTACCGGCTTTTCAAGTGCGTGGGATTCAGGAATATAAGAGCATATTCAGGGATATACCGACAAAAGTATTCGCACTGCTGCTCAACCAGGCGTTCAAATATACGCCGGATATCGCCTTCGCCATCTGCGTACAGGCATTTGCCGGGTTGCGTCCAGGCGAAGCCATGAACCTCCGCCAAGAAAACAGTCCACTTGGTGCTGGCTTGGTGATCAAAGCGATTGGCGGCATGACAAAAAGCGCCGAATTCGACCTTACCCGCGAATATGCCCTCCGCAGCGACGGCATTATCTGTGGCAGGATTAAAAAGGAACGTAAGCAGAAAGTATACCCGGCATTCCTCCCGGCATTTGCCGTAGCATATGAGCGCCACAAAAAGTACCTACGGAACAGGCATTATGAACCGGCATACTGTCCGATGTTCGTAAACAGCCGTGGCATGGCTATGACCTACGCTGGTTACTTCGGCCATTTCAAGCAACTTGTCAACAACCACCTCAGACCGGCGCTGCTAAAACAGGACGACCCCGAGTGCCGCATTTACGGGCAGCTCTTATACGAAAACCCACTTGGGCCGCAATCCCTCCGCCACTGGTTTTCGGTGGCTCTTGTGTTAATGGGCGAGGACATAGCGCAGCTACAATACTGGCGCGGGGACACCAGCCCGGAGAGCGCCCTCACATACCTGCAAAACAAAGGCGAGCTAATGCGGGAACTGTCCGCTGCCAACGAAAGCTTTGCCGAGCTTCTGATACAGGGGGTGACGGATACAGATGGGAGATAAAACCATTTGCGGCATATCCGCTGTCACCAAAGTCACCGGAATGTGCAGAAAAGAAATACTCGCACACATTGAAGCAGGAAAAATCAAAGCTAGACGATATGGAGGGCTTCTAGAATTTGAAATTTTAGAGAAAGACCGGCTGAAATCGCTAAGCGAAACATATGCCGGTTTTTTTGATTTCGCGCAAAAACATATTGACGATGATAGCGGTTTCTCGTTTAAAAAACGGGCGTGCAGGGACGAGCTGGTTGAATTTGCGGCAGACAACGCTTGGTTCGGCGCTGACATTCTATCATCAGACGAGATTTTTTTCGCCAGTATCGGCAACGAAAAGTATTTCATGCGAAAAACCGATGAGTGCCTGTTAGCGCCATATATACAGTTATGGCTGGCGTCATATGGAAAAAGCGCCCAAGACAAGCTGCGGATCCTGTTGAAAAAGATCAGTGATAATTACCCAGTGACCGGCGGCCTTTTGAGCAAGTTCCTGTCCTCTGAATATCCAAGCGACTACAACGCCGGATGGATACTTGTAGATTTTCTATGCTCAGCGCTAAGCAGCGAAATTATAGATGCAAATGATGAAGGCATAGACTCCCTGGCAGCAAGGGTGGACAAGGAACTGCCGTTGAACTCGGCACGGATGTTCTCGGCGTTCCTTGCCTACCTCCGCAGCAAACGGAAACTGGACAACGGCTGGGCATACCAATTCGGTCCACGTGGCGGGGCGCAAGACAACAGTGCCTATCCGGTCGATTCATTCTTGAGGATGGCATATATTGTTTTCAACAGGGACGCTTGGGAAGCAGGGCGATTAAGAGAAAAAGCATTGAGTTCGGAAGTCTACGCGAACCTATGGTTGTTCGTCGCCTTCCACTTTGTCTGCGGATGGCGCGGCTCCGACATCGTTCGCATCCCCATGCCAACTTTGCCTTATAGCGGAAAAGCAATTCGCGAACATCTTTCAGATGGATCATTTGATTGCAACAGCTTATTGGAAGAAATGGAGCTGCGCTTACGTTACGTACCTATGAAGCCGAACAAAACCAAAGACTTCAACGTGCCTGCCCTCAAGCTGGAGATAGCAGAAAGCCTGAGGGAACCGTTCGGTTTCATTTTTTCAGCCGCCGCATCCTACCATGACGACACCTCACCAGGCGACACATTCGTCCGCCGTGCAGGCTGTTTTGTCGAGTTGCAGGGTTTTTTTGGTGCAGACTTCGTATCGTCCTGCGGAAACAAGGGCTTTAGCACCCGCCGTGCAAACAAGTCCTACCTCCAAGGCATCGAGGCGGCGGCAGGCAACGCCCCCGGCAAACCAAAAGGATACATGCTTGCAGCCCTTGCCCGGAGCCATAAAAATGGGTACGGCGCATTGCCGCAGACTACGGAGATATACCTCCGCGACGCCCGCTTCTCTGGGTACAGCCCGGAGTTCATCGCCAGGGAAATGTTCGAACGCGGCGTGTTCAGCTTCATCCCCGCGCTTTTATTGGATATGTACGAAGATGGCCATTATGAAAAACTGCCGGTAGCGGAACAGACAAAACTCATAGCCGAAGTTGGGGTTAGCCCATCAGGCTTGGAAGAGCTTACATCAACAGTTCAATATGCCCTTGCCAAAGCACATCAAGCTGTTTCGGAAATAATAGCGCGGCCACAGCAAATGCGGGAAAGCGTGGAGAGTATATTGCAAAACATCGCCTCTGGTAATGCGACCGGCCGCCAGGACGGTTTTCTATGCCTAATGACGGCAGCCGGCTTCGGATGCACGGACACCGACCGTAGCTGCTGCATCGGCTGCGGCTATGAAATCTATACCAAAACCATACTGCGCCTGCTTATCTCTGAATGTATGCGGCTTTCGGATAAGAAAAAATCCGCCAATAAAACAGAATCCGCACGTTGCAAGGCTATACTGAAAAAAGCGGTACTGCCCGCAATATCCGAAATACTCCACTCGGCAGAGCGCCTCTACCCTGACGCGGAATTAAGACCGTTGCTCCTTGAAATTGAAAGGGGGCTGCATAATGCTAACATCTAACGCGGTGCCGCAATGCGGAAACTATGAAAAATATTATTCGACGACTTTCTTTGACGGGGAAGCATTCGCTAAGGCGGAAAACCTGTTTGACGAGTACCGCTTGTGTGGCGTCATTCTTAATAACAGCTTCAATGATAGGGAATGGCTATTCACAAACCAGCTAAGCAATATAAGCATCAGTTTCCAATTAAACGAAACCAGCTACCAAAGGAATGCGGCACCATGGGTCGGCTGCGGTTACGCAATGTTTGTCCGCAGCGTCAAAACTTACGCGGTTTTTTGTTTAGGCAGCATCTCCATAAGCGGCATCCGTGAAATAGTCAACAGCCTGCGGATGTTTGTTGAATTTTCGGAGGAATACCTGATGGCTGCCGCGCTGGAACGCGCAAACCATATGTCTGGGTTTCTGTCGGCGCTGCCCGGCGGTCATACCAGGCGGGATGCGATGATCGAATCGTTGGAGGAACGCCAATGGGGCAGCCGGGTGCAGCCGGGAAAAAACCGGCAACGCGTCCTCGCGGAGCTTGGCACATATTTCAAGTTTGACGATGCCATGCAAGGATTATGGGAATCAATAAAAGCCAGCGAAAAACTGTTTTGGTTTCCGCTTTATCTTTGGTGGACACTGACCGCTATATTGCCATTGCGGACAACGGAGTTCTTGCTGACGCCGCGTGAGTGCCTTACCATGGGAAACGGAAAAACCCTGGTCACCCTAAGGCGTACAAAACTGAAAGGCGGCGGTAGGGGGCTTTCATATCTAGTCGACAAAGACTATGAAAAAGTCAGGTATATAATCCCCGACAAAATGGCTGGCGAGATCGAACGGTACCAGGAAGCGACCAATACCATGACACCCACGCCATTGTCAACGTTGTTTGTTCAGGAGCCGCATTACGCCTATTTAGGGAAAAAACTACATGGCGATTTAGGGTACTATACCTATACAAACCTTTCGACATGCCTGCGGCGTTTCCAAGAAGATGTCATGGGCGTCAGCGATGAATCAAGGATCCATTTGGGCGATACCCGGCATTTGGCGATGATCGGGCTTATCCTCTCTGGCGGATCGCCACTGATCTGCAAAGAACTTGCGGGGCATGACGACATCAACATTAGCTCACATTATTATTCGAACATTTCCAGTTACATTAAAAGCGCCACTTATGAGGCGCACCTCAAATACCGCGCCCCAATGGCAGACCTGGCTGAACAAAGCGTGCAACTCCCAAAAACGCTGAAACAAAGCGTACCGGTTCAAGGTGGCCTCTGTGGCTCCGGCGCTTATGTGCATGGCGGGATTGACGACTGCATCAAATCCATCGGGCTGGGCGGGGAAATTGGCGACTGCCGGCGCTGCCCGCATTTCATTGACGGCGACAGCGGCGTACACCTGCTGTTTTCAAACCCCGTCGAACGGAAACAGCAGGTGGACAAGGACAGCCAATACTTGCTGCAAACACTGGAGGCCGTGAGGCGTGGCATCGGCATGCCGGAAGATATCCAGTCAGCGTTGTTGCGGTTGCAGCAGAGCGGTTCATGGTACCGCCGCTGCCTACAAAATGAATGGGGGGGGCGACGGTTATGGTGAGACCGAGAAAGATGACAACTGAGCAAATGATTGAGATAGTGGATTCCTACTACCTCAACCGCTCCGAAGGCAACGAAAAGCTCATGAAATGCAGTTTGATAGCGGCGTATGCGTCGGAACTTGGTTTCCTAGCTGACGGCTACGATTTCAGGCGTAATATGGAAGTCCGGGAATATATTGAGCAGCTAAAAGTGTATGCCGAAACATGCAGGGAGGCGGAAGCGGAAAAATACCCGGCTCCTTCATACAAAACTTTGGACATTGATGGTTTTCTCCGTACCAACAGCTGCGATATACAGATTGCCGGGGCTTTGAGGGAATTGGACGAATACTGGAAACAGGTCTATAAGTATTCGGAACAGGCTATGAAACAAAACAGGTCACTGATGAAAGAAAAAGCCGGCCATGAAGCGGAGATTAAGGAAATTGGGGCTGAGCTGGAAAGGCTGGCTGCTGAAAACTCCGCGCTATTCGGCGAAAAGGGGAAACTATCGACAGAGAACAGATATTTGCGGAAAATGCTGCGCACATACCTCTACCCGGCTGTGGCTGACGAAATACTAAGAAGCGAAAATGAGCCGGTTCAAACAGATACGAAGATTACAGAAGCTGCCAAGCTCGACTTTATTGAAAGCGCTGTCCCGAAGTCTTTTGAAGCGTCTGTTTCAAGGGATGATAAAGCCCAATCCGAAATTGAGCGGCTTATGGGGCGGTTGTGGGTGATATGCGATGAGTAAAAATTTAACGGATTGCCCTGAATTAATGGAGCAATGGGACTATGGTAAAAACAAAGATATGTTGCCGGAATCGTTGTCTGCCGGTTCAGGGCATATCGCTTGGTGGCTGTGCGAAAAAGGCCACTCTTGGCAAACATCTGTAAACCACCGCCATCAAGGCACTGACTGCCCCGTTTGCCGCAACCGGATCATGATTAAAGGTGTAAATGACCTTAAAACTGTAAACCCAGATTTAGCCAAACAATGGAATTACGAGAAAAATGGTGCTTTGTTGCCTGAAGATGTACCTAACGGCACCCACCGCAAGGTATGGTGGCGTTGCCTTAAAGGGCATGAATGGGAGGCGGAGATTATATCCCGTGTTGCCGGGTCGGACTGCCCTTGTTGTTCAGGAAGGGCTGTCATAAAAGGTGAAACAGATTTGTTGACTGTACGCCCGGATTTAGCGTCACAGTTCGATATGGTAAAAAACAAAGGGGTTTCACCATCGGACATCTGTTGCTCTACCAACAAGAAATATTGGTGGCTCTGCGACAAAGGGCATAGCTGGCAGACGTCAGCCAACGGCAGGCAAAAAAGCGGCTGCCCGGTTTGCGGTGGAAAAACAGTATTACCTGGGTTCAACGATTTGCTCGCCCTTAACCCGGTGCTTGCTAAAGAATGGGATGACGAGAAGAACACGCTAAAGCCGTCGGAGGTTACATTGCATTCTGGTAAGCATGTATGGTGGCGTTGTGCAAAAGGGCATTCGTGGGAAGCCAGAATTGCCGATAGGCAAGCCGGAAATGGCTGCCCATGTTGTTCAGGGCGAACAGCAATCCCCGGCGAAACAGACTTGGCTACCGTTATGCCGCAAATTGCAGCGGAATGGGATTACGAGAAAAACAAGGGGCGCACGCCAGACCAGTTTACGCCGCAATCCAATAAGGAAGCATGGTGGAAATGCGAATGCGGCTATTCATGGAAAACGCAGATATATCGGAGGTTCTATGGTACTGGTTGCCCTTGTTGTTCCGGAACGATAGTCGTTAAGGGTGTCAATGACTTGCAGAGCTTATATCCTGATGTATCCGCCCAGTGGGACTTAACGAAGAATAAGAAACGTTCCAATGAAGTTTTTGCCCACAGCAACAAATATGCTTGGTGGCTATCCCACAAAGGCCACTCGTGGGAAGCGATTATTAACAATAGAACGTCAAAAGGGCGCGGATGCCCATACTGCTCCGGGTATTTAGCGATCCCCGGTGAAACCGACATCCTTACTGTTTGCCCTGACCTAGCGTCGCAATGGGATTATAAAAAAAATACCGTTGATATCCGCACCGTTACACAATACAGCCATAAACGCATATGGTGGAAATGCGATGAAGGGCATAGCTGGCAGGTTGCCGTCAACGCCAGACGCAAAGGAAACGGCTGCCCTGATTGCGCCGGGAAAAGGGCCATACCGGGTGAAACAGACCTGCTGACAGTTGCCCCGCATCTCGAAAAAGAATGGGATTACGAACAAAACACTGTAAGCATGACTGAACTTACATTGAAAAGCAATGTCGAAGTATGGTGGGTATGCAAACATGGCCATAAGTGGAAAGCCCCAGTTTACAATAGGGCTGCTGGTTCCGGTTGCCCCTCATGCTCCGGACATAGGGCTATTCCGGGTAAGACTGATTTATTAACTGTTTACCCAAACCTTGCCAAAGAGTGGGATTATGGCTTAAATACTACGAGTATTAATGAATGCACATCGAAGAGCAATCAGAAAGTATGGTGGCGATGCGAATGCGGCCATAATTGGAAAGCCAGTGTTTCGTCAAGGGCAATTGGTTCTGGTTGCCCACGTTGTTCTGGCAGGGTCGTTTACAAACCAAAAAATATTAAGGGGTGATGACCGTTATGTTCATTGTTAAAACATAACTTGCAGCACAAGAGAGGAATGCCTGGTGGCATCCTCTCTTGCTGAATTATGGGGGGTAAAATATTGAAGAAAGGGGAAATCGGTAACCGAAAAAAACAGTTTGCTTTTATTGAATCGGCTATGATAATTGTATAGCTGATTTTTTGGACTGAAATCTACAAAACCCCTCCAAAAATTTTTTCGGTTACAAGGAGGTAAATGCACATGCCCTATGTGAATGTGCCTAATGATTTAAGCAAAGTAAAAACAAAAATGGCATTTAATCTTAGTAAACGACAGTTGATCTGCTTTGGCGGCGCGGGAATTATCGGGATACCGGCATACTTATTTGCCCGCTCGGCCATTGGCAATAGCGCGGCCATGCTCCTGATGATTACGCTTATGCTCCCGGCGTTTTTTCTGGCAATGTATGAACGCGACGGTCTGCCCTTTGAAAAGGTGCTGCGAAATATTATCCGTGCTTGTTTTATCCGTCCGAAGTCGAGGCCGTATTGCACAGAGAACTTTTATGCCATTTTGATGAAGGAGGATAATACTATTGGCTCAAGTAAAAAAGATGAAAACAACACCAAGAAGCAGCAAGCGTAAAAGCGCTGTGCCGCGTACTGCTCAACAGACCATCCCTTACAGGGAAATGCTCACTGATGGTATCTGCCGGGTACGGGATGGTTTTTACACAAAGACTATTGAATATGAAGATATCAATTATATGGTCGCTTCAACCGACGACCAAGCCGCCATATTCGATGGATATTGCAGCTTCCTTAATTATTTTGATAGCGCCCTGCCCTTTCAGTTGTCGTTTATCAATCACCGCGCCCGACCCGGTAAGCGGTATAAAGTGAATGTTCCGGCGCAGAATGATGATTATGACAGCATCCGCAATGAATTTACTGATATGCTCAAAGGCCAGATTGCCAAAAGTAATAACGGCATTGTACGCTCAAAATATATCACGTTCGGCATCCCTGTAGCGGATATTTCTACGGCACGACCCCGCTTGGAGCGCGTTGAAGCGGATATCATGAACAATTTCAAGAAGCTCGGCGTGGCTTCTAAGCCACTTAATGGCCTTGAAAGGCTGGAAGTGCTGCATGGCCAACTTCACCCCGGAGGTCGGGAGCGGTTTATGTTTTCATGGGATAAGATACCGCAAACAGGACTTTCCACAAAAGATTTCATAGCGCCCACATCCTTTGATTTCCGGCAAAACCGCTATTTCCGGGCAGGCAAAGCTTGGGGAGCGGCATCCTATCTGCAAATCATGGCATCAGAATTATCCGACCGCCTGCTTGCCGAATTGCTGGAAGTGGACGCGGAAATGACAATCACCATGCATATCCAAACGGTTGATCAGGCTAAGGCCATTAAAACCATCAAAGCAAAGATTTCCGACATCGACCGCATGCGGGTGGATGAGCAGAAAAAGGCAGCTAGGGCCGGGTACGATATCGATATTTTGCCGCCGGATTTGATCACCTTTGCTAAGGATGCAGCGGCTTTACTTACAGATTTGCAAAGCAGGAATGAGCGTATGTTTTTGCTGACATTCACAATCATTAACAGCGCGTCCACGCTACAGCGTTTAGAAAACGATATTTTCACACTGACCGGTATCTGTCAGAAATTTAATTGCAGCCTCAAAAGACTAGATTTCCAGCAGGAAGCCGCATATATGTCCAGCCTGATACTCGGTCAGAATGCCATCGAAATACAGCGCGGTATGACTACATCCAGCACGGCGATCTTTGTTCCCTTTATGACGCGGGAACTACGTATGGGAGGTCAAAGCCTGTATTATGGCATGAACGCTCTATCCCATAATGTTATTATGGCAGACAGGAAAAAGCTCAAATCCGCCAACGGTTTGTATTTAGGCTCAACAGGCAGCGGCAAGAGCTTTGCCGCCAAGCGGGAACTGGTCAATGTCTTTTTGGTGACAGGTGATAGAATAATCGTCGTAGATATTATGGGCGAATATGTTGATCTGGCTCATAGGTTGGGTGGCCAGGTTATAGAAATAGCCCCCAACAGCCTTCATTATATCAACCCGCTGGATATCAATTTGAGCAATACGGACAATAACGAAAATCCGCTGGCACTAAAAGCAGATTTTATTCTCTCCCTGCTTGAATTGGTTGTCGGTGGTAAGGATGGGTTACAACCGATAGAGCGTACAGTGATTGATCGCTGTACCCGTCTTGTTTATCTGGATGTGATCCAAAACCCCGAAACGGCGGCTATGCCAACTCTCCAAGACCTCTATGAGTTGCTTGCTGCCCAGCCGGAACCGGAGGCTAAAAGATTGGCTACAGCGATGGAGATATATGTAACCGGTAGCTTGAATGTCTTTAATCATGCAACCAATGTAGACCTGAATAACCGGCTTGTCTGCCTTGACCTCAAGCAGCTTGGCGGCGGTTTGCGTACCATCGCCATGTTGATCATGCAAGATCTTGTTTGGTCGAAAGCATCTAAAAATCACGCTGAGAACAAGGCTACCTGGTGTTATTTTGACGAGTTCCACCAACTTTTGAAAGATGAGCTAACTGCCGGTTATTGTGTAAACATTTGGCGCATGTTGCGCAAAAAAGGCTGCATACCTACTGCTTTGACCCAAAACAGCAAAGACCTGCTGGCCTCGCGTCAGATAGAAACCATTTTGGAGAATACCGATTTTATGGTTCTGCTTTCCCAGGCGCAGGGCGACAGGCAAATACTGGCCAAACAGCTTGGCATTTCCGAACATCAGCTTTCCTATATCACTCATAGTAATGTGGGTGAGGGGCTGCTTTTCTATGGAAACACCATAATTCCATTCGTTGACCGTTTCCCGCGTGGTGAAATCTATGATTTGCTCAGCACCCGCATGGAGGATATTAAGGCGGTGGCTAGTGGCGAATAAAAGCAAGTTTCAACAAGACAAAGAAAAGACACGGCCATCAGACCGGCTACTATATGATGACGAGGCTCAACCCTTTGACAGTTCCCGGACCAATACTAAAAAAACACAGGAAGCACGACGTATAAAGAAATCCAAGTTTCGCATGGAAAAAACCGGGGTAAAACTGGATAAAGCCCGCGATAAGCTGGCGAAACAGAAACCCCAAAAACCGCCCGGTGCGGCAGAAAAAATATCCCAATCAGTGGGGCATACAGCTTTAGCAAAAATACACGGTAAAATTCATGAAGTTGAGCGTGATAATGTCGGTATAGAAGCTGCCCACCGCACAGAGCTTTTAGCTGAACAGTTCGGGCGTTCTGCCGCTCATCATGTCCGACGACGGTTCCATACTCAACCGGCACGTCAAGTCGCCAAATACGAGAGAAAACATGTTAAGGCCAGCACTGATTACCGCTTCCATCAAATGGCGCAAGAGCATCCTGAATTGAACAGGAATATCTTTAAGCGCCATCTCCAAAAGCAGCGGTTAAAAAAGCAATATCGTAAGCAAATGAAGGAGGCAGCTAAAAAGACTGCTCAAAAGACAGGCGAAAAGGCTGTTTCCGCAACAGCGAAGGTCAGCCGCGCTGTGATAGGTTTTGTTAAGCGGCACCCCATAGGTGTATTGATCGCCTTGCTTATATTCCTGCTGATTGTGATTATCCAATCCTGTGTGGGCGGGGCGCTCACCGTGGGTAACGGTCTGCTGGGTGCTACAGGCGGTACAAGTTATTTGGTGGAGGATGAAGATATTGACGATGCCGAGTTGCAGTACACCATGTGGGAAACCGATTTGCTTATTCAAGCCTTAAATGCTGCTACCACTTATCCCGGATACAATGAGTACAGATATGATATCGCTAATGTTGGTCATGATCCCTATGCTATGCTGGCTTATCTCACTGCCAAGCATGATAACTTCACTTTTGCATCGGTAAAGGGCGAACTGCAAGATATTTTTAATCAGCAGTATTCGCTGACATTTACCCGCATTGTGGAAGTACGTAGTTATACCGAACACTGGACGGATGAAGATGGAAATCCGCAAAGCGAGACGGTTTACTATAACTATTATATATTACAGACAACATTAACCGCTCGATCTTTTGAAGAAGTTTTTAGCCCAATGCTCACCACCCAGGATGAACAGGACAGATATGAGATTTACATGTTCTTACATGGAAATCGGCAGTATGTCGGCAGTCCGTTTCCTTTTTGCTGGCTTCCTTATGTATCAAGTTATTATGGTTACCGTGTCCACCCTATTAGCGGTGAGAAAAGTTACCATACCGGGGTAGATATAGCTTTGCCTACCGGCACGGAGATACAGTCAGGCGGCAGTGGTACGATATTGGCAGCAGGATATAATGGCGGTTATGGTTTATGCCTGCTTGTGGACTATGGTGATGGCATAACTGCCAGATATGCGCATTGTTCGGCTCTGTTGGTTGATGTTGGGCAAACTGTAAAAATCGGTGATGTTATTGCTCTTGTTGGGAGTACAGGTAACAGCACTGGGCCACATTTACATATGGAAATTATTAAGAATGGACGCTATTTAAGTCCGCTCTACTTTGTTGATGGTACAGTAGATTATTAGGGAGGTTTTAAAAAATGGCAACATCTAAAGCGGCCAAAATACAGGTCGAAATTGAAAAGACCCGAGCGAAGCTGGCTGAACAACAGGCCAAGCTCAAAGAATTGGAAACCAAAAAAACCGAGGTGGAGAATACCGAAATTGTGGATATTGTTCGCGGCATGAGCATTCCGCTGGATGAACTTGCCGCATTCTTGCAGACGATTAAGGGCGGGAAAGCACAAACCGCCGCCACTACAGGACAAATTGTCCCCAAATCCACGATTCCCCCGCCTGTGAAAAATATTACCAATAAGGAGGAAAAAGGCGAATGAAAACACGTATTTTGACGGCATTAATAGCCGTCTTTTTTCTGCTCTTTTGTAGTGGCGTAGCGGCCTATGCCGCGACGGAAGATTTAGAGTTACCGGATACGGAACTTGTCACGGAAGAAGAGCCGGTCACCCCGGTATCCGAGTACACCGTAACTGAGTACACTGTAGAAGAAGTACGGCCATTCACGCCATCTGGCACCGCAACGGTTATGGATACCGCCACCGATGAGGACGGCAAAGAGTTTTACACCATTACCACTCCTGATGAACATGTTTTTTATCTTATCATTGACCGCCAGCGCGGAGAGGAAAACGTATACTTTTTAAACGCCGTCACCGTGGCCGATCTGCTCCCGCTAGCTGAGATGCCGGAATATCCGGTTGCTATACCCACAGAACAGCCACCAACTATAACCGACATTGAACCGGAACCAATTTTACCCGCTACCCCTGAACAAACTAATAGCAACACCGGAACAATCATTTTCATTGCGATAATCATTGTAATAGGCGGCGGTGCCGGATGGTATTTCAAAATCTACCGTCCCAAACAGCAGGGCGTAGGTTTAGATGAAGCAGAGTATATCCCGGAAGATGAGATTGATACCGATACTTGGGATGATGACGGCACTTTACCTTGGGATGAAGTTGAGGCTGAAGAATAGTGGAGCGCGAACTGACCCGTGCTGAACGTATCTCTATCCGTAATCTTGTAATTGCCATGTGCGCAAACTATAATAGTAATTACGGTTGCCTACTGCTGGAAAGTTCCTGCTATATGTTCGGTAAATGGTGGACAGGAAGTTATTGCCGGTATTTCCAAAACGCCGTCCTGCCGAATGACCCTGTTTTAGAAGCCGCTCTGCTAGGCGGTGAGGTGGTAGAAAAGCGTATCTGCTCCACCTGCGGAAAGGAATTTGTGCCATCCGGCAAACAGGCTTACTGCTCAACGGCTTGCTCGGACAGAGCGCGAAAGAAGCGGCAGCGGGAATATATGCGGAAAAAGCGGGGGTAGCCTTAAGCTTTTGATCGTTATTTTAGCCACCGATACCAGGGGTTTCAAATTGCAGAAATGGGGTTGGTGATACATAATATTACCAACCCTATTTTTTC
>Ga0082212_10005727_pt1 | contig 16847 bp, 16 predicted proteins | sample TergutNt197P3_FD_71548 | JGI IMG/M metagenome (GOLD analysis project Ga0082212, IMG submission 71548) | Neocapritermes taracua P3 segment gut microbial communities from Petit-Saut dam, French Guiana - Nt197 P3 | ecosystem: Host-associated > Arthropoda: Insects > Digestive system > Gut ... | reverse complement strand
GGGATTTGCGGTTGTTGCGGACGAGATACGCAAGCTGGCGGAGAACTCCAGCGAACAGTCCAAGACCATAGGCAATGTGTTAAAGAAGATAAAGGAATCGATCGACAAGATCACCGGCTCGACAGAAAACGTACTGAACAAATTCGAGGCTATTGATTCAAGCGTCAGGATCGTGTCGGAACAGGAAGACAACATACGCCGTGCGATGGAGGAACAGGGGATAGGGAGCAAACAAATACTTGACGGGGTCAGCGAAGTAAACGAGATAACGCGTCATGTGCGCAGCGGCTCGGTGGAGATGCTTGAGGGGTCGAAAGAGGTAATACAGGAGAGCCAAAATTTAGAGAAGGCTACGCAGGAGATCACGTCGGGGATGAACGAGATGGCTACAGGTGCGGATCAGATTAACCTTGCGGTGAATCATGTCAACGAGATAAGCGGGAAGAACCGTGAAGGCATTGATGCTTTGATGAGGGAAGTTTCCAAGTTTAAAGTTGAATGATGCATAAATGCATCAATGTTGACTAAATCCCGAGAAACCGGTAAGGTTTGGTATATTTTTACATTCTTAATAAAGGAGAAAAGGATGATAAACAAGAAATTTGCTCTGTTGGGCGCGGTGGCGGCTTTGGTATGTATTATTGCCTGCCAGCCCAAAGTTGAATCCGGAGGAATGACCTTAAAGAAAAATGTTTTAATGATTGGCATGGAAATTGGCTATCCCCCCATGGAGTATTTCGATGAAGACGGAAAAACTCCCATTGGTTTTGATGTGGAAATGGGAAAAGCTGTTGCTGCCAAACTTGGACTTACACCTGAATTTATTGATACCGCCTGGGATGGAATTTTTTCCAGTTTGGATACGGACAAATTCGACTGCATTATGTCTTCTGTAACCTATACCAGTGAACGGGCCGGAAGGTATAACTTTTCCACGCCTTATGTAGTTAACGCCCAGTACCTGGTGGTTCGAAACGATTTACAGGCAAAGCCCAAATCACTTGAAGATGTTCAGGGTCTTCGCCTGACTTTTCAGGGAGAAACCACTTCCGATGAACTGTATCAGGATTGGTCGGCAAAGACGGGAATAAGGCTGGAGACTTATCCCTACGATAAGGTAATGAATTGCTTTGATGACCTTTCATTGAACCGGGTTGATGTAATCCTGGTAGACAGTGTCGTTGCTGCAGAGTATCTTTCCAGACCGGGAAATCCCTTTGAGATTTCTGCCCTGGTCAGCGATGATGAAGTTCTGGCTATCTGTATAAAGAAGGGCAATGATGAGCTTACTGCAGCAATTAACAAGGCATTGGACGAACTCTATGCCGAAGGAGCTCTCCAGAGAATTTCACAAAACATCTTTGGTACCGATGTAGTTTCTCCCGCAAGGAAATAGGTTTTTTGGCAAAAAGCAGACTGATGCTTACAGGGAGTGTTTGGGAAGTGGAGGATCTTGTTGGATACTATTGAAAGAATGATCAAATGGATTCCTCCGCTTCTTAGCGGCGCCCGGGTTACTATTTCCCTTACTATTCTTTCCGTGTCGGCAGGATTGGTATTAAGCCTCTTTCTTGCACTGGGAAAGATGTCCAAAAACATCTTTATCAACAAGAGTTGTTCGGCCTATATTTTCTTTTTCCGGGGCACACCGCTTCTAATGCAGCTTTACTTTATTTATTTCGGGCTTCCCATGATCTCGACAGCCTTAACAATAAACAACCGTTTTGTTGCAGCCTTTATTGCATTCGGCCTTAATTCCGCCGCTTACTGTGCAGAGATTATCAGGGCCGCGATCCAAAGTATCGATAAAGGACAGTTCGAAGCCGGCAAAGCTCTTCGTTTGTCGTATGCCCAAACCATGTTCCTGATAATTATTCCCCAGTCGATACGCCGGCTTATTCCGCCGGTAGGAAATGAATTCATTATGGTACTGAAAGATGCATCCCTGGTTTCGATTATCGCTCTGACGGATATAACAAAGCAAACCAGATCCATTCAGTCGTCCACCGCATCATCTCTTGTATATATACCGGCAATGATCCTCTACCTGATCATCACCGCAGTCTTTTCGTTTATCTTTCATAAAATGGAAAAGAAATATTCGGTTTACCTGTAGGCGGCCCGCACATGACTATGGTTAAAACAGTTGATGTATGTAAGACCTTCCACGGTAAGCCCGGAAGGGGTCCTCTCGAAGTGCTGAAAAATGTTTCCCTGACGGTAGAACAGAAGGAAGTAGTCTGCATTATTGGCCCTTCCGGAGCGGGAAAATCAACATACCTGCGGACATTGAACAGGCTCGAAACCATTGACTCGGGTAAAATTTACATCGAAGAAAAATTACTTTTTGACTGCATAAAGGGAGTAAACCACGTTCATCTTTCACACCAGGAATTCAATACTTCGCTTCTGGAAGTTGGTATGGTTTTCCAGAACTTTAACCTCTTTCCTCACAAGACAACGCTGGAAAACCTGATGCTTGCTCCGATGCATGTAAAAAAAATCCCGCAAAACGAAGCAAAGGAAAAAGCATTACAGTTGCTTGACCGGGTTGGCCTGTCGGACAAGGTTGATGCTTACCCGGCTCAGCTTTCCGGGGGCCAGCAGCAGCGGGTTGCCATTGCACGCGCTCTTGCCATGGAACCCCGGATCATGCTTTTTGATGAACCAACGAGCGCCCTGGATCCCGAGCTTGTCGGAGAAGTTCTTGCGGTAATGAAGGATCTGGTTAAAGCAGGGATGACCATGCTGGTGGTAACGCATGAGATGGGTTTTGCACGGGAAGCGGCGGATAAAGTAGTGGTAATGTTTGAAGGTTCAATCCTGGAAATGGACAAACCTGAAAAGATATTCAGCAGCCCTGCCCATGAGCGAACCCGGCAGTTTCTCCAGAGCGTTCTGTAAAGAATTGACGAGTAACAGTATTTTTATTCCTCCCCATTGCCGAAGAATGCTTCTTTCTCTATAATGCCTTAGGTATATCATGGATATTTTTTCTTCTCTCAGTAATTATGTTGAGTTTTATCCCGTGGCTGCATTTGTAGGTATGATTCTCGCGGGCCTTAATATTCCCATATCTGAAGACCTTGTTATAATTACCGGCGCCCTCCTTAACCAGGAAATTGTACAGGCAGAGGTTCCGGTAACCAGGGGAATGCTGGTTCCCAGCCTTTTAGCAATCTATATAGGGGTAATCAGCAGCGATTTTTTGTCTTATTACCTGGGAACCCTGGTGCGAAAAGGTACCATTAAAGCAAGCTTTTTGGATGGTCTGTTTAGTCAAAGAAAAATGAACCTGATCCACCGGCATTTGGATAATCATGGCTTTCTTACTTTTATTATTTGCCGCTTTATTCCCTTTGGCGCCCGGAACACTCTTTTTATGACATCTGGTTTTTTAGGGCTTCCCCTGCGCCGTTTTGCCCTCTACGACATTACCGCAGCGTTGATTAGCACCAACACTTTGTTCTTTCTGGTGTACTATTTCGGAGAAGGGGTACGCAGCCCAATCCGGGTAGCAGGCATTATTCTTTTTGTTCTGCTGATTCTTACCATTCTGTTTTTGGTAATCCGCTTTCTGTCGTATAATCGTTTGACACCCTGGGGTCTTCCTCAGGTTGTGATCTTCCCCCTTATCCCCGCCGCCGCAATGACCGTTCTTCTTATATTTTACCGGCAGTTTTTTTGGATAGTTGCCGCAGAAGCCGTGCTGTTCCTTGTAATGTTCTGGATGCTGTCTTTTTTTCGTAACCCTCCCCGCAAGATCATAGCAGATGAGTCCATACTCTACTCTCCTGCAGACGGAAAAGTAACGGATATTACCCCTGTGGAAGATCAGGAATTTGGCCCGCTTTTAAGGATTGGAATTTTTCTTAGTATCTTTAATGTTCACTTAAACCGTGTTCCCTGTTCGGTAACAATAGATCGTATTACCTATAAAAAGGGAATGTTTAAAGATGCCCGGGATCCGGATTCAAGCCGTGTGAACGAATCGAATACTCTGCTATTAAGGCGTCTTGCAGAACCAAAAGATCCACTGTTGGTTAAACAGATCAGCGGAGCCATTGCCCGAAACATAGTTTGCAGGGTAAAAGAAACGGATGAGCTTAAACAGGGGGATCTTTTTGGTATGATAAAATTCGGTTCACGCACCGAATTGTATTTTCCTGTTACAGACAGAACCCATGAACTGAAGGTTAAAATCGGCGACCATGTTCATGCGGGAATTACCCCGCTTGTAAGGTATATTAATGGCTAAATCAACAGAAAGAAAAACTACCGTCCGGAGAAAAGAGAAAGTACAGACAGAAAAGGTTTTTCGTAAACCTCGCAGGCTTCAGTATATTGCAGTCCTTCCGACGGCAGTTACCCTGCTGAATGCTTTTTGCGGTTTTCTTTCCATTGTTTATGCAAGTAAGGGACCGGGGATCTTTCTGGAAGTGTTTGTGCTCCGTAAAACCGGAGTTACCTTTTTTGCATTGTCAGGCTACCTGATTCTCTTTGCCATGATAGCGGATGTACTGGACGGACAAGTAGCACGATGGAGCGGGACGAGTTCAAGTTTTGGAGGACAGTTAGACAGCCTTTCCGATGTAATAAGTTTTGGCGTTGCTCCGGCCTTTCTTATGTTCAAGATAATGGAGCTGCATTTTGGCCTTGAGACTTTTGTAAGGAAATTCTTTTTTCCCGTGTCTCTCTGGAAAGCTTTTCCAAGCGTAAACGCACAATTGGCTCAGTTGGCCGGAAGCTGGATTTTATTTGTAGCAATCTTTTATATGCTTTGTACGGTTGTCCGTCTTGCCCGGTTTAATGTAGAAAACGATGTCGATCTGGTTCACCATCAGAATTTTGTCGGCCTTCCTTCCCCCGCTTCGGCCGGAGTAATTGTGAGTCTTGTAATTTTTCAGGAAGATTTTATTGTAAGAATCGCCGGCCGCTGGCCGGAGCTGTCTTCTTTTTTAATGGATTTAACCAGTTGGCTCCTTCCGTTTTCGGTTTTTTGCTGCGGAATCCTCATGGTAACCCGAATTCGTTATCCGCACCTGGCTAACAGACTGCTTAAGGGAAAAAAGAGTTTTGTAAGCGTTATGCTGGTATTGTTTGTTGGTTTCCTGGGCGTGTGGAATATTCAGCTTGCCGTACTTTTTGGCTTTTGGGGTTTTGCACTTATAGGTTTTTTCCGCGGCATTTATCTGGAGATTTCCCGCGCTTTGACCAAACAAGGTTCTGTTTCCCGGGACGATAATCCTTAACATTTGTTTTTCTTGCAAAAATTAGTTATATTAATAATATCAGCAAATATTACAAAAGGAGTTAAAAATGGACGAAGATTCTGTTTTCTGGAGCGATGATTTTTCTGTTGGCTTTGAATTAATTGATAATCAGCATAAAGAACTGGTTCGCATGACCAATGTCCTTTTTGAAGGCTGTAAAAAGGGAAGTACAGCAGCAGATGTCGCCTTTATGCAGACAATCCGCGGCGCTGTTGAATATGCTCAAACACATTTTTATACCGAAGAAAAATACATGAAAGCGGTCAACTACCCGGGCTTTGAAATACATAAAAAAGAACATGATTCGTTTGTCAGTACAGTGATAGGTTCCGTTAAGAATTTTGAAGAAGGAGAATCCGAACCTATCGCTTTGGCACGGTTTTTAAAAAAATGGCTTCTTACTCATATTGCTGAATCGGATAAACAATACGCACCTCATTTGCAGGGATATAAGTAAGGCTAATCTTACCAAAAAAGGATATTTTATATAAAATATCTTTATGAATACCATTGATATTCGCAGTGACACGGTGACCTTTCCTACTGCTGCAATGAGAAAGGCTATGGCAGAAGCGGATGTGGGGGACGATGTTTACGGCGATGACCCTACAATTAACGAGCTGGAAAAAACAGGTGCGGAACTCCTGGGTAAAGAAGCGGCTCTGTTTGTGCCGTCAGGGACTTTTGGGAATCAATTGGCTCTGTTTACACATTGTCCCAGGGGCACGGAAGTCCTTTTGGGAGAAGAATGCCACATTATCCAGCATGAGGCAGGGGCAGCTTCGGTTATAGCCGGAGTACAAACCAGGACAATCCCTGCACCGGACGGCGTTCTTACCGGCCCGGAATTGCTGACTCGTCTAAGGAAGAAGGATCTCCATGCTTCTCCAACTTCACTTATCTGTCTGGAAAATGCCCATTCTATGGGCAGAACAGTGTCTTTAACAGCTATGGATGAAGTACGGAAAATAGCCAATGAATGGAATCTTCCTGTTCACCTTGACGGCGCCCGTATTTTTAATGCCGCAACTGCCCTTGGCTGCAGCGCCGCCGATATAGCCAAACGCTGTGATTCTGTAATGTTCTGTCTTTCAAAGGGACTTTGCGCTCCTGTCGGTTCCCTTCTTGCGGGAGGAAAAAGTTTTATTGATGAAGCCCGTCTTAAACGGAAAATTATGGGCGGCGGAATGCGCCAGGCAGGAATTTTGGCGGCGGCTGGTCTTATTGCTTTAACGGAACATCCTTCGCTTTTGGCGGATGATCACAAAAGGGCCAGAGAACTCGAAAAAGCTTTGACAGAAATTCCGGGAATTAGTGCAGATACGGGAAACATCAACATGGTTTTTTTCAGCTGGACAGCAAAAAAAGAATCTGCCGGGATGCTGGTCAATGCATTCCGCAGCAGGGGAATTATAATAAATGCTCCCGAGTTAAAAATGCAGAATGGCGAAACAGAGTTCATTTTCCGTTTTGTTACTCACCACTGGATTGGCGACAAAGAAATGGAAGCAATTACAGAAGCATGCCGTTCTGTTTTCAAAGATGCATCTGACAGCCCGGCGAAAGTGTAACAGACAATGCTGCAAAAACAGGTAATTTACCAGCAACGCCGGGAACGTATCTACGACTGGATGGCCCGTGAAGGGATAAGTCTTCTGATGATCGAAGACACGGAAGGACGCAGGGATTCAAATCTCCGCTGGCTTTCGGGTATGCCTGCCGATGCACTGCTTTTTCTTTCGGTGGAAAGGAAGGCGCTCCTGGTTCCGTGGGACATTAATCTTGCCAAACTCTATGCCAGTGCGGATTATATCCGCGCCTATACCGAGTTTGATCGGCTTCCCGTTAAAGCATGTCTTAAAGCGGCTTCGCTGCTAAAAATACCGCATGGTTCGCGTATAGAAATTCCTTCTGTTACTTCCTACCCGCGTTTCCTCCGTTTTATAGAAACCCTGACAGATTTTGATGTTATTTGCAGACTTGAAGAAAGCGCCGCAGGGGTATTGGAACAGCTGCGAGCTGTTAAAGATGATGAAGAACTCAATATATGCAGGCAGGCCGCAGCGATAACCAACAGTATTATTGATCTTCTGGAAAAACAACTAAAGGCAGGGAAGATAAAAACAGAATACGATGCAGTCCAGCTTATTCAGGGAGAATGCAGGAAAAAACACTGTGAAGGAACAAGTTTTGAAACCCTTGCAGCCGGGCCTCAGCGAAGCATGGCAATCCATTCTTTTCCGGCCTATACTACTTCTCCGTTCGGAACCCCGGGACTTTCTATACTGGATTTTGGCGTAAAGTACCGCGGTTATACCACTGATGTAACGCTCACAGTGGCAACTGAACCGACTAAAGCCCAGGACAGGCTGTTAACATTGATTGAAAAAGCCTACAAGCTTGCCCTTGGTATGGTTCAGGCAGGAACAGACGGAAAAGAAATTGCAAAGGCTGTAGATGCTTTTTTCAGCAAATCCGGGAAAGCCATGCCTCATGCGTTGGGGCATGGTATAGGCCTTGATTCTCACGAAGGCCCTTATCTTCGTAACCGCAGCGACAACGAATGGATTCTGCAAAAAGGAATGGTAATTACAGTAGAACCCGGACTCTACGATCCGCGACTGGGGGGCTGCCGTCTGGAAAATGATATTCTTGTTACAGAAAACGGCGGAGAAGTGTTAACCAACTCCAGAATCATCAGACTGTAGCGATTGCCCGTTTCTGCTGTTAAGCGCCTCAACAACAGAAACGGCGTTCCTGTCAGCTTCAATTATCACTTCTCTTTCTTTGCCGTTAATAGTGCAGTGAATTACCACCGTTGGATTTGACGGAGTTAAAATTTTTTTCCACCAGCGTTTTTCCAATATTATTACGGCAGAATTTATGGAATCATTGGGAATATAAAAAGTCTTTTCTTTTGGAGCTTCACCGCCAGTCGTAGCTCTGGAAAGAGCCATGATCCACCCTTCGTGCGGGAAATGATGAAAACGAAAACCTCCCGAAGTGGCAATAATCAGACCCCAGAGAGGCTGAGTGTATTCGGTCCAGCCGCTCAGGTATTGGCCCAGGGATTTAGCCAGTACTTTTTCACCTATTGATGCTTCGTAATCTTTCCAGTATTTTTCAACATCAACACTTTCTTTCCTTTTCAGAAGCATCTTCGGATAACCTCCTGCAGTTATAGTACACTATGCGCAATGCAAGCTGCGTTCCCTAAAAAGCACTTTTTTAAGTTTACAGTTTGTCTATCAGCATGGAACACTTTCCCGAAGGAATGGGAAGTGTTTTCTTTTTCTTTCCGAGTATATTAATGGTAAAGTAATACAGTTTTTCGCTTTCCATATGGATTTCCCAGCCCCTGCCGCTTTTATTGGAAAGTATTGTGATCATGTTTTTTTTCAGGGACAGATTTTCTATACCCATAATTTCCAGATTTGGAATAATCCAGTCAACGGTTTTTCTTGGCAGGGATATAAAAAGACCCACAATATTTTCAATAGTCAGGCAAATTGTTGAAAGGGCGTCGAATGCCAAATACTGTTCTCTGGGAAAATCCGGATTTTTATGCCACCTGGCAGGACCTTCCTTGAGGGGGAGGTAGGCTTCCCAAAGTTTCCCCTTGTGATGATTCCCGTCGGGATTCATTGAATCCAATATAAAGTACAGATGCCGTATGGCGCATTCCCTTGCCAGTCCCCAGCGTTGGTATTTTTCCAGGCCTTTAATAACCATAAAGGTCAGGTGGGGAAAAACCGATCCGCGGTAGCCGTCTCCGTTTTCATCGAATGCCGGTTCACAGACTGCCAGCGAAGGAAAAGGATGAGGAGCGCCGAAAATATTGGGATCCTGGAGTTTATTGATAATACGTTCGGCTTTTTCATCGTTTGGGATTTCCGCCAATAACGGCCAATAACCGGCCAGAGTCTTTACTTTTATTTGATTTTCGTTCTTGTCGATATCATAATAAAAACCGTCATCATTGTTCCACATCAGGTCGTTTATTCTTGTTTTAAGGGAAAAGTAGCGCCGCTTGTACTGGAAGCTTGTTTCTTTATCATTAAGTATATCCGCCATAGCCGATAAGTAGAGGGCATTAATCGCCATGCAGGTATTAAAATCCACCGGATATGCGGTATTTTCCCGCGGGGCATTACCCATTTCCGTTGCTGCTAAAGGCACCTGGTAAAGGCCGTTTTCTTTTTTACACACGGAATCTATCCATTCGGTGTAACGATGAAGTATGGGGATTACATCCTTAACACGTTTTTTATTGGCTGATTTATGGTACAGGTTGAATTCAGCCCAGGCAAAAAGCGGAAGGCTAAGTCCTTCTGGATTCTGTTTTTCCACTATAGGCGAACCGGTACTGACAGAATATACAGAACGGATCGCACCCGATGGCTCCTGGCGTGTGTAAAACAGGTCCAAAGTGGGAAAAGCCTGATAAATTCGGTTAGAATAAACAAGAAAAAATGAAGAAAGAATAGAGTCCAGCTGTTTTATGGTTGAAGATCCGGGATATGTGAAGAATTTTCCTTCAATTGTCTCTGATTCGCCTCTGCTGTTCCAATAATCCTGCATCCAGGCCCATGTTTTGTCGTAAATATCTACAAAATCCTGGTCATAGAAGTGGATTTTAGGGAAATCCTTCTTCGTCACGCAAACTCCTGCAACGAGATTAAACTATAGGTCTTAAAAAGTCAAACAAAATCATATATCCCCGGATATATACTATATTAAAAGATAATAATAATTCTTTCTGTTGGCAAACGATGACGGATTTTAACAAGCAAGCTTTGGTCTGAAGCGGAATAGACCCAGCCTGAATAATCATAGCGTTCAAACTGATTATCCTGATTATAGGTGATACCGTTGAATTGAAGCGTCGTAAAAGGCCTGATTCCCCTGATTATCATGTAATGAGTTTCACCGGCAGGAAATTCCACATTGAGTTCCAGTCTTCCTGCATCTGAGCTTCCATTAACGGATGATGCGGCTGTCCATGCCCAAAAACCCCTTCCGGCAGCCTGGGCGCGGGCGTATGTTTCTCCCGCAAAACAAATACGGTACACCCTTTGTGAATCGAGTTTTTCTCCTTCTCCGGTAAAATTCTTCCGGACTCTGCGGGGAACGGCGCCTGCTCTGTCTGCCAGGGAAAGAACAGAAAGGATCAGGGTTTTTCCCAGCGTATTCCTTGTTTCGTCTTCATATTGAAGCAGACTCCTTCCAAGCCTTAAGTTCAATCCAATATCTGCTTCTTCGTCAGAATTCCCGCTTTTGGTAAAAACCAGAACACTGTCTGCCCGCGGGTTTTTCCTAAGACCGCCCGTAACAACAAACAGGGCCTGATCAACAAATCGTTCAAATGGATTATATCTGCCCGGAACATAGCGGTTCCATGCAAGCTGCCCTTCCAGAATACCTGCGGCCTGTTCTGCTGTCATTGCTGCGGGATCAAGAGTCCGTAATATTTCTGCAGCGTCATCCATCAGGTTGCCGTATCCCCGTATTGCCAGGAATTCAATAATGCCTGATTCCTTCAGATAATCAAGCGACTTTTCATTAAAGAGCCTTGCAATACGGCCCGATTGTTCCCGTTCATTGGCGGAAAGGGTCTTCATGGCAGTATCCAGGCGGCCAATGAACGGTGAAGCTTCATAAAAAACATTGTCCGGATTCCAGGCCGCCGACACGGCTGCTGCCGCCGCTTTGAATGTACCTCTCTTCAGGGCTTCACTCATATATGCGTTTATAAGATCTCCGTTCACTTCTCCCCCGGAAGCTACGGTACGGTTCCAAAGCATATAGGACTGATCCAGCCACAGAGCCAGAGCTGCTTCATATTCTTCGTTGTCCAGGGCTGCTGGAATAATAAAATCGCGGGGATTAACAGATTCTTTATCCGGAACTACCCGGTAACTGATCGCAGGACTTTGAGCTTCCAGAAGAACGAAACCTCTTCCCACGCCGGCAAAACCGGCACCGCTTCTGCTGAATGTATAGTTGCTGCCGTTTGCATTAACCAATAGTTGTTGTCCGTTGTCCTGGACTATGCTTGTTGGCAAGGCTTTAAAAGGAATTTTTAGCGAATGATATTTAAAGCTGTCAGTACTGGAAATTAATTCATTGTCTGCAATGGCTTCGTTGTAACTGTCTTCGGCATACGTGTCAGAAATGTCAGCCGGGGCCAGTATACCGGTTCCGGCCAGAAAGTCGGCCCGTATTACCAATTCGATTGCCCCGCCTGAGTATTGTGTCGTAAAAACCAGCCCCGGTCCTTCGCTAAGTCGAAAATACACTTCGTTATCTGTTAATGTCATCAGTTTCGGCAGTGCAGGAGTATTGGCAGAAAAGCCGGAGAGTTCCAGCCCGTCTCCTAGGATAAATTCCATACCGCCGAAAAAAACACTTGCTTTTCCGGCAAGGGGGTGTGTATTTGACAGGCTTTTTTGATTTTTATCATAATTTCCCTGGATAACCAGATCTCCTTCCCGCAGAGTAAAGTTGGTCTTTTTGGCAAACTGAAAGTAAACCAGTGTAATTAAGACCGCAGCATACAGGAAGAGCAGTAATAAAAAACGCGGTACTACGGGTTTTCGCATCCCGTACTAATACGCCTTTTCGTCCATACGGGCCAGTACCTTTTCCGAAAGCACCCTGAATTGGGGCGGCAGGGTTTCTCCGCCTTCTGCCTGGTACAACACCAGTAAATGTTCAAAGCCCTTTCGTGCTTCGGTATATCTTTTTTTCTTGTAATGTATAAAGGCGATTTCGTACTCGCCTATAACGTAATATTCATTAATATCACCGTAGCGTTCCAGCAGAATCTGATAATATTGAATGGCTATTTTGTATTTATTGTCATCCGTAGCTTCCTGTGCCCTCTGGATGATCTTTGTTGGCGGCATATCTTCCGGAACCTGTACCGGCCCGGTAACGCAAGACATAGCTGTTATTACAAAAACGGCTAAAAAAAGGGGATAGAATTTCATACTGTAATTGTAGCATATTTCAGCGGAAAAGAAAAGGTTAAAAATCCATGCCAAGATAAAAGCTGAATTGATAGAGGCCGGAATTCAGGTTATATGCGACATTGGCTCCCATAGCCGGCAGAGCAAGCTGGCTAAGGTAAAAACGAAGTCCTCCCGAAGGGCCATAATCAAATTCATTGCCCGAGATTGGGCCGTCTGAATAAACGCATTGCCATAAACCTAAAACGGAAAGCGCTCCCATCTGGAATTTGACAAGATGCTTTTCCAGCCCTGCGGAAAAACCTGCATAATGCCTGGCGGAAAAATTTCTGGGCAGTATGTCTACCTGAGCCCGTTGAGGACCCCCTTCGTTAAGAGGATCCGATCCAGGCGTCCAGACTGCTCCGCCCTTTACGGCAAGACGAAACCCCGGAATAATGGATTTTTCGTAGACAGCTCTGAGCTCCATCTGATGATAAGAAGTTCCCTGGATGGCAAAGTTATAATGATATGTCAGGGAAAGACTCTGTTGGGAAAGGAGGTAACCGTCCCAGTCAGAGGAACGCAGGGAAACTCCCGGTGTAAAACCAAGTAACATTGCTCCGTCTGGAGGAGGGTTTATGTCTTTTTTTTGAAGGGATATATGCGAAAATGAAAGTGCGGCAGAACCGGTAAAATGCCCGGTAAAGGGATAATATAAACCAAAGGAAAAACGAAGCTGGTCTGTGGTATAAAGCCGTTGTGTTTTTTCGTCTTTGTCCTGATCTTCACGCTCGCGCCGTCCGTACATAAATAAACTGTTCCAGCCTGGCTGTCCTTTTTGATTCGGGGCATGATTATACATGGCAACAGCCGTAATTCCTCCAGTTCCGTACATGCCTCCGATTACAGCCTGATCCATCAGTCCAAACGCATTTCTGTCTACCAGAAAAAAGCCGAAATTACTTCCCCCCGAACCGGCCAATACCAGAGGAACGGGAAAGAGAGCCCATTTTTCCTTTACAATAAGGCGCAATACGATGCCTTCTTCTGTTTCGATTAACTCTGCCGAAACAAGCTCCAGAATCCCGGTGTCTTTTACTGTTGCGTATACTTCGTTAAGATCCAGCGAAGATGCTTCCCTGCCTATGTATTTTTCCAGAGGATAGTGGGCAACATGGTTCTTTGTACGCCTTAATCCAATTATGTCTATCGAAGAAATGTATCCGGACGGGTCATTCTCATCCTGTGAATAAAGCGGATAAATACAAAAAACCAGGAAGATTGCGAAAGCAAAAAAAACCGGCCTTGAACAATTGTACTGTACACGCCCCTTTTGCGGTGAATTACGGTAATTCCCCTGCACTTGAGGGCCGAAGGCGCTCATACAACAGATGTACCAAAACCCTAGATTTTGGTAAGCCATCCTTTGGTATCCGGTATAAGCCCGTATTGCATACCTTTAAGCGTCTTCTGCAGTTCCGAACTTAATTCACCTGGAAAGGTAAAGGATGCTTTTTTTCCGTTATGGGTTATTGATGAAATCGGAACTGCTCCGGCAGCTGTTCCGCTGACAAAACATTCTTTTGCTTCGGAAAATATTTCGTCGATAGCAATCTTTCTTTCAACAACCTTTACCCCTCTGTCCCTGGCCAGTTCCATCAGGCTTAAACGTGTAATGCCCGGAAGTATTGTGTCTCCCAGTTCGGGTGTTATAAGTTCCCCGGATTTAAGGTAAAAGAAAATGTTGCAGGAAGAACCTTCTTCGATATACTTGCGATCCACTGCATCAAGGAATATACATTCCATGTAACCCTGGTCAACAGCTTCGTGCTTGGCCAATGCTGCAATTACATAGTTGGAATCGGCCTTGATCCAGCCGGTTCCTTTTGGTGTGGCTCTGATACGATCCGTAACCAATGCATCGGGACTTCCGCCCGAAAAGTAGGCGCTTACCGGAGTACCGATCATTATTACCCACGGCTCTTTTGAAATATTTACCCCGATTCCTCCTTCGGAATAGGTAAAGGGGCGGATGTATATGGAATCGGCATTCATAAAGGAGTCTTTTTCCCATTCAGCGTTATATGACGGGCAAAAACCAAGTTCTATATTACGCCGGATCATTTCTACCGCAGCTTTAACAAACGTATCTGCCGGGAATGGCGGCATAAAAAGACCCTTCATGGAATTGTGGAAACGTTTGCCGTTTTCGCCGGGCCGGAAGATTGCAAAGCCGCCGTTTTTCTGGGGCAAAGCTTTAAGCCCTTCAAAACAGCCAAGGCCGTACTGGGTAGTGTAATTAACCAGCGGCATATCGCTGTAAAAATTGCGGGAATCCGACAAAGCCGCCGCTTCTGTTTTTGGAAGCTGCGCTTCTTCTTGGGGAGTTTTGTGAGGCTTTTCTATAAATTCTTCTGTCCAGCCTCCGCTTTCTGTATACTTTGCCCGGTAAACAACAGGGTAACTGTTTAATGTAAAAGCCATAATCTTCCTCCTGCTTAATTATAGCACAATTTCAAAATATGCCACTTTTTATGCTTTGTCAACAAAGCACCTTTGCCATTACTTTGCCAGCCTTACCTCGATGGCTGAGGAGGTTCTTTTCTTCTTCCGAAAGTTCCGCTACGGTACGGTTTAATTCAGGAAGATATACGACAGGGTCGTACCCAAAACCTCCGTGTCCGCAGATTTCTTTAGCCGATGAAACAATTTCCCCTTCCATAGTTTCCTGTACCAGGTAGAAACGTTCATGGCCGAAAAAGAGAACCATAGCGCAAACAAATCTGCATGTTCGTACTGCATTTACAGCGGGTTGTGCAGCCAATTCTTCCAGCAGCAGGATGTTTCGTTCGCTGTCGCTGAGTTTGTCTGCGTTTGGTTTTGAAATAAAGGCGCCGTTGCCGGCCCAGGAATCTTTTCCGTAATAGCGCGCGGAATAAATCCCCGGCCTTCCTTCCAGAGCATCTACGCAAAGTCCAGAATCATCGGCGAGTACCGCATACGGTTTATCCTGATTTGCCGTGCTTAAAATACGATAAAGGCTTTCGGCTTTTATAAGGGCGTTCTCTGCAAACGCGGTTCCTGTTTCTTCCGGGTCAAAGTTATGTATTCCCGCTTCGGCCGGAAGTTTAAGTTTGCAGCCTCCCAGGATGGCGGCCAATTCTTGTTGTTTATGTTTGTTCCCCGATGCAAGCCAAACGGTCATAGTACAGTGTATCACAGGCGAACTTTGGATGCTATTACTTCATGCTCTGCTCTGCTATACTGAACCTGTGGATATTGCCTTTGGTCATTCTAACATGGATTTGGACTGCCTGGGTTCCCTTATCCTGGTAAAAAAACTCTTTCCGGAACATATCCTTGTCCGAAGCAGGATAATACATCCTGCGGCGTACAGTGTTTACAATCTGTACGAGGATTATTTTAATTGTATTTACCCTAAGGATTTGGAAAAGGAAAAGATAGATCACATAATTATTGTTGATACTTCGAGTACAGACAGAGTTAAGGAATATTTTAACTGGATACGCAATTCCGATCCGAAGATTACCATTTATGATCATCATCCGCAGGAAAATTGCGACATTCAGGGTGCAGAGCTTCTGGGAAAAAACTGGGGATCCAATACAAGCTATCTGGGTAAGCTTGTTATGGAACGGGGAATAACTCTGGGAAGCGAAGAGGCTACCATAGCGCTTACGGGGATTTATGCCGATACGGGCAGGTTTATATACGAGAATGTATGCCGCGAAGATCTGGTGGTTGCCGCCTGGCTTTTGGATATGGGGGGCTCCTTAAAGCTGGTAAAGAGTTTTCTTGAAACGATTAAAGAAGACGATCAGATAGAAATCTTTAATCAGCTTCTTTTGCTGGTTCAGAAGAAGTTGATACGCGGGCATGAAATTCTTGTTTCCTATCTGGAGATAGGCGAGAATGTTCCGGGTCTTGCTCCTGTGGTAGAAAAAATCATGGACATAGAAAATCCTGATGCGTATTTTGCCATTTTCTTTGTGCGGAAAACCAGAACCATACTGGTCATTGCCAGAAGCCAGAGAAAGAAAATAAACCTTCATGTCCTGTTAAGCGTATACGGCGGAGGCGGACATCAACTGGCTTCTTCGCTCATGCTCCGGGATCAGGAAGGGCCGAAGTTTTACGAGGATTTTATGGAATATCTTAGGCGTTCACTGATATTTGCAACCCGTGCCGAAGATATTATGACCAGGAAGGTGTTTTCCATAAACGAAAACAGTACGATTATGAATGCTTCTATTTTTATGGAAGAGGTTAATCATACGGGGATTCCTGTATTGAATAATGAAGGGAAGCTTACCGGGTTTATCGGCCTGAAGGATATTATGAAGGCCCGCCGTGTTTCGGCGATGAATGCTCCGGTACGCGCCTATATGAAAAAAAACGTTGTCAGTTCCCCCCCGGATGTTACAATGAGGGAAGTCGAGCGGATTTTTTACAAGCACCACATTGGGCATCTTCCTATTGTTGAAGCCGGTGCATTAACCGGGATAGTTACACGCTGGGATTTTTTGCAGTACAAGAAGCAGCGCGAAGATCCCGGTATTGAAAGCGAACCTTATGAAACGGATACTCCCTGATTAAAGCC
>Ga0082212_10005726_pt1 | contig 16848 bp, 13 predicted proteins | sample TergutNt197P3_FD_71548 | JGI IMG/M metagenome (GOLD analysis project Ga0082212, IMG submission 71548) | Neocapritermes taracua P3 segment gut microbial communities from Petit-Saut dam, French Guiana - Nt197 P3 | ecosystem: Host-associated > Arthropoda: Insects > Digestive system > Gut ... | reverse complement strand
TGAATTCTACTCTTTTTCGCCAGTTGACGAAAGACCAATTGGAGAATAAAATGTAGAAATGCCGTGAACGGCTACAAATGTTCTTCTATCGTTTTTCCCGTAAAAGGGTGAATCCAATCCCCCGCGATGTCTTTGGCAGGTTCAAGAACAAATTGCCGATGCAACATCTCTACATGCGGAATCGTTAGCCGGGACAACTCGACAATTCGGTCTTCATAGAGCAAAATGTCGATGTCCAATGTTCGCGCTCCCCAACGTTCCGAGCGGATGCGTCCGAAATTGGTTTCAATTTTTTGAAGAACTTCGAGCAATTTCATCGGCGGCAATGCCGTTCGGATGATTCCCGCCGCATTGATGTACTTCGGTTGCTCTGCAGGTCCGCCAACCGGCTCGGTCTCGTAAAAAGGACTCAATCTGACCGTTTCAATGTTGTCCGTTTGTCCCAGTGTTTGCCAGGCACCGTTCAACGTTTCATACCGGTTGCCCAAATTGGAACCGAAAGAGAGCAAAGCGGAAAACATGGTGATCAATGAAGGGGATTACAGGTTCGTCGGGCGCACTCCAACGGTAATTTCAAACGTTAAGATTTCTCCTCGGCGAAACACTTCGACCGTCTCTTTCGTGCCGGGTTCCGTCAACGTTGCTAAGTGAATCAGATGCAATGGACTGCTAATTTCTGTCTCTCCCCATCGCAGGATAATGTCCCCTCTTTGGAGTCCGGCTTCTCTGGCAGGCGAACCACGCAAAGCACGAGTGATAATTGCTCCCCTGGGTCTTTCCTGACCGATTTGTTGGGCATCGTACCAAATGAGATCCCCGACCTCCACGCCGATCCAACCTCGCTTCACATGGGCAAGTGCAACGATCTCATCGTAAGTATATTTTGCCATGGCACTCGGAATGGCGAAACCGATACCGCCGTTGCCGCCGTTTTCTGTAAAGAGGGCTTTTGTACAAATTCCCACCAATTTTCCGTTCATATCAACGAGTGCACCGCCGCTGTTACCTAAATTGATGGTCGCATCCGTCAGTAGAAATGCATGCGGAAATGATCCCGATCCACTTCGGGGACCCCGCATCACATTGATCGCATCATATCTCTCTACAGCACAGATGATCCCCGACGTAACGATCTGTTGTAAACCGTGAGGACTGCCAACCGCAAGAACTTGCTCACCGACAGCAACTTGCTGGCTGTCTCCCCATTCGATGGCTTGGAGGTCGTCCGCATCGATTCGCAGAACGGCAAGATCAATCGTGCTGTCCTGTCCAACGACGACCGCATTGACGACTCGACCATCGCTTAACTGAACGCGAATGTCAATCGCATTGGCAATGACGTGATAGTTGGTCAATATATAACCTTGTTCATCGACGATGACTCCGCTTCCGATGTCGAAGCCGATTCTTTCGGGTTCACCGCGTCCTTCGTAGAAATTACGATATGTTTCCGGCGATCTCGCTGCCATCGTATGGACACTGACGACACTGGGAACGACGACATTGGCAACCCAGGCGGTTCGTTGGTTCGCAAGGGAAAAGGGATTTTCGTCAAGAAATTTCCGAGCAACTTCGGCTTTTGCCCGTTCGATGCCGATATTCCAAGCATAGGCAATCTGTTTGGCAATTTGAGGAGTGAACGCAACCGTTATTCCCAAAAACAGGAAAAACATCAAAATAAACCGGAAACGGCTCAGCATAGGGGATTCCCTCTGCGGAGAAGGCTCTGGTCTTTCCAACGGATACGGCTGAACGGGTATTGGGGGGATGCGATTCGGTAACTCACTCATAATTAGGCAACCCATTTTATCAGAAAATGGACGGCATCGCCACACGGTGGGGCGGAAAACCAGTAGGAATGCAAGATTGCCAAAATCCCGTCATTCCCGTGAGGCGGGAAGCTAGACGAAAGATTTGCCCCTTGTTTCTCTAGACCCCCGCCTCGCGGGGGTAACGAAAAAAACGAACTTGCACGTCTCGTGCATGGAGAGGGGACAAAATTTCCAAGAGGGTGCCATCGTAAAAATCTTGGCTCTTGAAAATTATGTAAAACATAACCGTTAATGGCGGTTGTGCTTCGTTTCAGCATTCCGAATACGTCCGTTAATAACTTTAGCCAATTGTTCAAAGTTTTCTTTCAAACAGAGTTGTATAATAACGCTCTCGACTAATTCCGAAGAGACCGTTTGCGTTGAATAAGTTTTCAAACATCGCAGCGCAATTTTCGTCATCAGATTATAGTGTCGTGCTTCTCCTCGCTCTTCCGTCCATTTGGGACCTTTAACGAGCAACATTCGGTCGAAACTCGACCAACATGGGGAAAAGTGCCGAAGGAGCAATGCCAATTTGGAGACTGCCCTGATGGTAAGCGTCGTAAAACGTTTTCCTTTTTTCGACAGCAATGTTTCTGCTTTAGCGTGGTGTACTGGGATATTAAGGCGCAACTCTTGAATCATCTCGCTGACCGCCAGTGTTTTTTTGCCTGTCGAATCGCAAAGTTGGACTCGCAGATCAGGACGGAGAATTGCCAACGGAATTCCCGGTACACCGCCGCCAGTTCCCACATCGAGAATACGTTCGCCGGTGTGTAAAAACTCCGCCAACGCCAATGAATCGACGACATCGCGGGCAACGAATCTGTCGTAATCAGTATGGCGAGTCAGACTAATCCGTTCGTTCCAATCCCAGAGCATTTGGCAATACTCATCGAGTTTGCGAATCTGTACTTTCGGTAGCGAAATGTGATGTTTTTCAAGCGAATCGGCGAGCGTTTGTGTCATATTTTGTTCCCGTTTACGATTATACCATTATTACTAATACTTTTTTTAATCATTAGAAGAGTACCACTTTGTTTATATGAATAATGGAAGTCAATTTCAAATCCTAATCTTCCATTCCGTCGGTCGCCGGAAACGTTTCGACCCATGGTAATCCCCAGTTGCCGATCTCCGCCATGAATGGATCAGGATCGAATTGCTCCATATTGAACACGCCGCTTCCCGACCACTGACCGGCAAGAATCATCTTCGCTCCCAACGCCGCCGGTACACCTGTCGTGTAACTGATTGCCTGCGCTCCAGTCTCCGTATAACATTCCTCGTGAACGCAAGTGTTATAAATATAATACAGATTAGAGACGGCATCTGTTTCTTTCTGCTGCCGTCTGCCGTCTGCCGTCTGCCGTCTCTCTCCCGTAATCCAACAACCGATGCACGTTTTTCCTTTCGTTCGAGGTCCCAACGAGGCAGGATCAGGCAAGAGCGTTTTCAAGAATTGTAGCGGAATGATTTCATGACCGTCGTGCATCACTGGATCAATCCGAGTCATACCGACATTTTTCAGCACTTTCAGGTGTGTCAGATATGATTGTCCGAATGTCATCCAAAACCGCATCCGCTTCACTTCGGGAAAATGTTTGACGAGCGATTCCATTTCCTCGTGGTAGAGCAGGTACATATCCTTCGGACCGATGCCGTCGGGAAAGTCGAAAACCTGTTTGACAGACAGCGGGTCGGTCACGTGCCACGTACCGTTTTCGTAGTACCGACCATTTGCCGACACTTCCCGAATGTTGATTTCGGGATTGAAATTTGTCGCAAAAGGATAACCGTGGTCGCCAGCATTGCAGTCGAGAATATCGACCGTATCCATTTTGTCGAAATGGTGTTTTTTTGCATAAGCGGTATAGACGTTCGTAACGCCGGGATCGAATCCGCTGCCGAGCAGTGCTAGAAGTCCTGCCTTTTCAAACCGTTCGTGATATTCCCACTGCGGCGTGTAACAAAAATGAGCGGTGTCGGGATGTTCGTAGTTCGCCGTGTCGAGATAATTGACTCCCGCCGCCAAACAGGCATCCATGATGGATAAATCCTGATAAGGCAATGCAACGTGAATGACGAGATTCGGCTTCACATTTTTGAGTAGAGCGGTGAGTTCGGCAACGTTATCGGCATCGACAGCGGCGGTGTTGATCGGCTCGGTAAATCCTTTGGCGCAGATGTCCGACACGATGGCATCGCATTTTGATTTCGTTCGACTCGCAAAGGTGATCTCGTTGAAAATCTCCCGATGTTGGGCGCACTTGAATGCGACGACACGTCCGACTCCGCCTGCTCCGATAATCAATACTCGATTTGCCATGTTGGTTGCCATCAAAATTCACATTTCTTATGAACGGATATTGTACCACAAATGACACGACGGGAAAATGCCATGCGAATTGCATAATCGTTTTTTGTCGGACATCCCGGCATTGTTATCGACGGGGTCTGATGGTAAGATATTGTTATCAACTCCAAGTCAGGTTTCCCTCACGACATGCTCCAACTTCCCGCTCCCGCCATTGAACCGACGATGTATTTCATCGGTGTCACGACCACCCAGTCCTCCATCATGAAGGTTTTTCCCCGATGGACAAAAGTCCTCGGAATCAATGCCGTCATCAAGGGAATCGATATTGGAATCCACGCACCGGCAGACGATTATCGCCGAGCGGTCGATTTCATTAAAAATGATCCGCTTTCGCTTGGAGCACTCGTTACCACGCATAAACTCGACCTGCTGAATGCGGCAAGGGATCTGTTTGATGCCCTCGATCCTTATGCCGATCTGCTTTCCGAAATCAGTTCGATTTCCAAACAGGACGGCAAACTTTGGGGACACGCCAAAGACCCAATCACCAGCGGACTTTCTCTGGAAGCGTTTCTGCCGACCGACTGGTGGGGCAAGCATCCGCAAGCCGTTGCCCTCATTATCGGTGCAGGCGGGTCGTCGCTGGCAACGACCATCTACTTGATGGATGCCGAAAAGCATGGCAAAAACCGACCCGGTAAAATTGTGATCACGAACCGCTCCAAGCCGCGTTTGGAACACATGCAATCGATTCACGAAGGACTCAAAAGCGGCGTGCCGGTGGAGTACCGTTTTTGTCCAACGTTCGAGGAAAACGATACTGTTCTTGCTCAAATGCCGGCACACTCCCTCGTCATCAATGCCACGGGACTGGGCAAAGATGTTCCCGGTTCACCGCTGACGGATGCGGCAGTCTTTCCCCAAAATGGTTTGGCTTGGGAATTCAATTATCGTGGCGACTTGAAGTTCATGCACCAAGCATTGGCTCAAAAGGCGCAGTGCAATCTCACGGTGGAAGACGGTTGGATTTATTTCATTCACGGTTGGTCGCAGGTCATTGCCGAGGTGTTTCACCTGGAATTGACCCCGGAACTCGTCCATGAACTCAGCGAAACCGCTTCGGATTTGCGACCGAAGTAGCGAGAAAACTATTTTCTGACGCATTGGCGTTACAATCCATACCGCAGAACCGTTTTGCGTGGTATCCGTGTTCTTTTCCTTTTCATCGGACTATTTGACAAGCCGTGAAAAGCCGTTTTCCCGTGTACTATCGCTCTTTTGGGGATAGTAAGAATAACAAGAGTATCGCAGGCTTTTTTAGAGAACGGTATTATTCAAGTCGATACGCTATTCTGTGAGGAAGATTTTGCGGAGTCGTTTCCCCAAATTTTGCTCTACAATATGTCCGTATGAACGTATGATACATGGAACGACAGTTATTATCCAAAACTTTCGTTGATGATGATTCTGCTGTGTCGGTTGTCCAGTCACCATTGGAAACCTATCTGCGCGAAATCACCACGACTGTTCTGCTCACGCCCGATGAGGAACAAGAGTTCGCAAAGGCGGTGGTGGCGGGGGATATGGAGGCGCGGGATATAATGATTCGTTCCAATTTACGACTTGTCGTAAATATCGCGCGCGGCTACACCGGTCGCGGGCTGGGATTGCTAGACTTAATCGAGGAAGGAAATCTGGGGCTCCTGCGGGCCGTCGAGGGATTCGATCCGTCAATGGGCACCAGATTTTCGACCTACGCGAGTTATTGGATCAAGCAGTCGATCAAAAGGGCGTTGATTAACTCGTCCAAAACGATTCGAATCCCTGCGTACATGGTCGAAATTCTCTCCAAATGGCAACGGGCAAGTGTTCGACTGCTGGAAGATTTAGGACGAACACCGACACACGAAGAAATTGCCCGACTCATTGGGCTGCCAAGAAAAAGACTATCGCTTATAAAAAAGGCGATTCTGATAAATAGTTTAATTCCGCAATTTGATCAGCCGGAAATCGGATGGTCGCTCAACGAAATCGTTGCCGACAAACGCCGCTATCGCCCTGATGAAGCGATGCTGGCAAGTGATAACCTGACATACGTCATGGAACAAATCGAATTGATGGACCCGCGAGATGCGACCGTTTTGAAAATGCGTTTCGGTCTCTGTGGACATGAAATTCGCACATTGAAGGAAATCGGAGCGAGGCTGGGACTCACGCGGGAACGAGTTCGGCAAATCGAAATCGAAGTGCTGAATCGATTGGGAGAGTCTCTCGAAGGTATCCGACCCGGATTGGCACGCTAAATGCAAATCTCGAACTCGTTCACAACGATCTATCAGCAGGAGAAACCATTGCGGCAAGAATAGTTTACAAATACGGATTAGACCGCCGCTCCGCCCCGACCGTTGTAGAGTCCCCATGTCCCGAATAAATGACCGTATCGTTAGGAAGCGTCAGAATTTTCGACCGAATCATCGGTATCTGAACGGCAGGATCGCCGTCAGGGAAGTCATTCCGTCCAATGCCCCCCTGAAAAATAACATCGCCAACGAACACCATCCCCTTCGGTTCAGCAGGAATCCAATAGACGACATGTCCTTTGCTGTGTCCCGGTACATGCCGGACTTCGATGGGGATTCCCGCTAAATCCAGTTTTTCGCCGTCTTTGAGCAGAACGTCCGCTTCGGGAGTTGTCAATCCGAATCCAAAGTCCGCCGAAAGGTTTTTCTTCGGACTGGTCAGTTTTTCGACATCGAGTTCACCGATGTAGATTTTTGCGGATGTCCATTGTTCCCGAATCGCCGGGATTCCGCCGATGTGATCACCGTGTCCGTGCGTTACCAAAAGGGCAATGGGGTTCAACCCTTTGTTTTTGAAGAGTTTCAGGAAATTTTCCGGTTCCAAGCCGGGATCAATCACGAAGCAGTCCGATTCTCCCTTGCGATGGACAACATAGCCGACTTCCTGAAAAGGTGCAGAAAGGACCGGCTTGACGACGATTTCGGAAAATTTCATCAAAATTGCTATTCCTGTAAATCGGAAAATTTGGTAATATGGGAAGGGATTCACGGTAAAGTATAGCAGAAAAATCCCAGATAGTAAGCAAAGGGATAGATTTTGCGGGAAAAACGGTATTTTCACCCAACATTTTGCCGATAACGACGCAAGGCGGATTGTATCGGACGAGATTCAGGAAAGGATTACGAATGAAAAAAGTATTGACCATAGTTGGCGGCATTGCCGTTTGTTTTTTGCTGAACGGAGTGTCGGCATTGTGTCAGGAACCTGCTCAAGCCGCCGCAATGGAAGCACCGAGGGTGGCGAGTCTCGTCCAAGCACCGGAAACGGAACACCCCTTGATCCCGGTGATTCGCTGGGCAGAACGGGAACGACCGAACCTCGTCGCCATTAAGGATTACACCGCCATCATGCAAAAGCAGGAAAACATCGGCGGCAATGTGCAGGAAGCCCAAGTGCTGGAAGTCAAAGTGCGTCATGAACCGTTCAGCGTCTATACCAAGTTCCGGTATCCGCAAAACATGAATGGACAGCAAGCGATTTTCGTCAAAGGAAAAAATGACGATAAACTCGTCGCACACGGTGTCGGCATAAAGAAAATTGCGGGGACGCTTAAACTTGATCCCGATGGTCCTTTCGCTATGGATGGTAACAAATATCCCATTACGGATATGGGAATTCTCAATCTTGTCGATAAACTCTTGGAAGTCGGGTACAGAGATTCCAAGTTCGGTGAATGTAATGTGACGTATCAAGAAGGGGTTACAGTCGGGAGTAAAGAGAATGCTCGTGAATGTACGGTGATTACGGTGATTCATCCAGAGAAGCGTCCGCATTTTACGTTCTATGTTGCCCGAATTTACGTGGATAAAGAATTGAATTTGCCGATCCGCTATGAGTCCTATGATTGGTCCCGAAAGGAAGGGGAAACACCGATATTGCTCGAAGCGTACACTTATTTGAGTTTGAAACTCAACGTTGGTCTGACCGATAAGGATTTCGATCATACGAATCCGGCGTATGCGTTTCCGTAAGGATTATTGAACGTACTACCGTTCAACCTTATGCAGTGTTACGCCGAATGTTTCCTGAATTTTCAAGACAAGCGGATTCTCCATTGCAGCAAGATGCCGCTCGCGATCCGCTTGATAGGATGATGTCCGACCCACAGCAGGAGATTCCTCCGATTCTTCAAATTCAAGCCGAACCTTGACCGACTCGCCGACCGACTGCGAAAGCACACCCTGTAATTGCGCCGATCCCTTTTCGCAAAATTCTTTCGATGACTTATTATCGAATACCGCAACAAATATGTTCGGTTGCTCAAAACGGAGCGTCTTGCACTTCATTGCCGCACTCCCCAGCATACCGCGAATCGACTCCGCTGCGTCAAACCAAGCCGACTTCGCCCGATCATCGGTCATCTCGGCAAGTCGGAACTTTGCGGCTCGACTCGGCGATGGCGGAGCGATTGCCCTGTGGACGGATTGCACCGTCGGCGGAGGAACCGTTGCCGTACCGCCACTACGTAATTGTTCCAACAGCGTCGCAATTTGGTGAAAATGATCGAGATTCGCAATCCGAACCAGTGCGAGTTCCATTAAAACCCGAACTTGCGTACTGCGTTGCATTCGAGAATGCGTGCTGTCCAAAATCTGCATGGCGGCAAGTATCCGGTGCAAACCGAGTTTGCCCGCAAAAGTTTTAATCTGCTCAAACTGTTGCGGGGAACAATGCAACAGCAGATTTTCATCGCCGCCGGAAGCCGTTACGAGCAAATCCCGATACAGTCCCAGCATTTGTTCAACGAGAACACCGAAATCAACCCCCTGCGAGGCGGCGGTCTCCAATTCGGTAAAAATGAGCATCTGTTCGCCGTTCTGTACACCTTCCAGCAATCGAAACAGCAGTTGATCGTTTGCCGTTCCAAGCATGTCGTGAACGTCGGCAATCGAAATGTGCTGCGGGGCAAAGGAGAGGAGCTGTTCCAAGAGCGATTGGGCATCCCTCATCGAACCGGCGGCGCGGCGTGCTAATGTGTCGAAAACTCCGTCGTCTGCCGTAATTTTTTCGTTTTCGGCAATCGAGGCAAGTCGGTCGGCAATCTGTTTCGCATCGATGCCGGCAAAGTCGAACCGTTGGCATCGGGAAAGAATCGTGATGGGAATCTTTGAAGGTTCCGTTGTGCAAAAGATAAATTTGACGTGTTCCGGCGGCTCTTCGAGGATTTTGAGCAAGGCATTCCACGCTGGCGGAGTCAGCATGTGAACCTCATCGAGGATGTAAATCTTATATTTTGACCGGCTGGGACAAATTGAGGCATTTTGCCGAAGTTGTCGGATTTCTTCGATTCCGCGATTGCTGGCTGCGTCAATTTCGAGTACGTCGATATCGTCGCCGGTGCTGATGCTGATGCAACTGTCGCATTCGCCGCAGGGAGTGAGCGTTGACCCTTTTTCGCAGTTAAGGGCTTTGGCGTAAATTCGGGCGGTGGAGGTTTTTCCGACTCCACGCGCCCCGGTGAAGAGGTAAGCGTGTCCAATGCGTCCCGAAGTGATGGCATTGGACAGTGCGAGGGCAATGTGAGTTTGCCCGACGAGTTCTTCGAACGTTTTGGGTCGATAGCGTCGGGCAACGACTTGATAATTTCCTGATCCGGCTGAATGCTTATCGTCCATAGTGCATCTATTGTAACGTATCCGCATGGACAATCAACGCCGGGGTTCCCAACTGATGTCTGTAAAAAAATTGTGGGAACCGTCGAAAAACATCTTACGCCGAAACGTTTTAGTATTCCTTGGAATCGATCCACGACATCAGTTTTCGGAGCCGGCGACCGACCTCTTCGATTTGATGTTCCCGCTGGATCGCCCGCAAACGCTTGAATTTCGGTGCGCCCACCTTGTTTTCGAGCAACCACTCTTTGGCAAAATGTCCATTCTGGATTTCTTCCAGAATTTTTTTCATTTCGGCTTTCGTTTCGTCCGTAACGATACGAGGTCCCCGAGTGTAATCACCGAACTCTGCCGTGTTCGACACGCTGTACCGCATGTAATTCAATCCGCCCTGATAAAACAGGTCAACAATCAGTTTGAGTTCGTGCATGCACTCGAAGTACGCCATTTCCGGTTGATAACCTGCCTCGACCAGCGTTTCAAACGCCTTTTGAACGAGTACCGATACGCCGCCGCACAACACGACCTGCTCGCCGAACAAGTCGGTTTCCGTTTCTTCTTTGAACGTCGTTTCGATGACACCGCCGCGAGTTCCGCCGATGCCTTTGGCATACGCTAGACCAATTTTGCGTTCTTTGTCGCCAGCACCTTCACCGAGCCCGATGAGGCACGGCACGCCGCCCCCCTTGACGAACTCGCTCCGAACGAGATGACCGGGTCCTTTGGGAGCAATCAGAATGGCGACCACCCCTTCCGGCATGCTGAATTGACCGTAGTGAACATTGAATCCGTGCGTGGCAACGATGATGTTCCCTTTCGAGAGATGCGGACGAATTTGAGTGGCAAAGATGTCCGCTTGGAGTTCGTCTGGCAGAGTCAGCACGATGAGGTCGGCTTGCTTCACCGCTTCTTCGGTGGAGATCGGTTTGAATTTGTCTTTGACTGCCAATTCGTAGTTGGGGGTGCCTTTGACTTCGGCAATGATGACATCGCAGCCGCTGTCCCGAAGATTTTGAGCGTGGGCATGTCCTTGTGAGCCATAGCCGAGGATGGCAATTTTCTTGCCTTTGAGTTTGGAAAGGTCTGCGTCCTTATCGTAATAAATTGTTACTGCCATGAAATTGACGTTAGGGTGAAATTGATCTTATCCCACAGATTTTACCATTTTTTGAGCAACCGTACAGATACGGCAATGTGATGCTATCATTCGATCATTCCGAACTCTTTTGATCCCGTAAGGTTCGTTTCATAATTTTACCGGTAGAATTTTTCGGCATCTGTTCCAAAAATTCGATCACTTTCGGACATTTATACAGTGCTAAACGGTCGCGACAGTATTTTTGCAGTTCCAATGCAGAAACACTGGTTTCCGGTACAATCGTTACGAACGCCACCACGTTTTCACTCAACGTCTTGTCAGGGATTCCCACGACTGCCGCTTCCGATACCGCCGGATGGTGATGCAATACCTCCTCGATCTCTCTAGGATAAATGTTCATCCCGCCACGAATGATGACATCTTTTGCTCTATCCACAATAAAAACGTACCTGTCGGAATCCATCTTGGCAATGTCGCCACTACAGAACCAATCGCCGTCGAGAAATGCGGTTTCCGTTGCCGCCGGATCTTTGTAGTACCCCTTCATCACATTGTGTCCGCGAATAACCAATTCGCCGATTTCATCGACATCGGCAAACGTTCCGTCCTCTCGGACAATCCTGACCTGCGTTCCGTGAAATTCGGGACCAATAGAGCCCGGCTTATTCATGGCTCCGCGTGCCGGTGTCATACAGGCAACCGGACTCGTTTCCGACAATCCGTATCCTTCGTTGATTTTGATTCCGAAAATTTCCTCAAATTCATGAAACACCGACACGGGCATTGACGCACCACCGCTGACGGCGACCTGAAGAGAAGCCAAATCATATCGATAGCGACGTTGAGTTTGCAGAATCAAATTGTACATCGTTGGTACGGCGGCAATGTGGGTTGCCCGATGTTTCTCCATCTCGTCAAGAACGCGACGAGGTTCAAAATGAGGAATCATCACCATTTTTGCCCCCGACATAATGGACGCATTTTGAATTGCCGTTTGACCAAATGTATGAAACAGCGGCAATACGGCAACCGTTACACTTGTCGATAAAATATCCAATGCGCGCGACTCTGTGATGTACAGTGCATTGGAATAAAGGTTAAACTGACTCAGTTCAACCCCTTTGGACTTACCCGTCGTTCCTGATGTGTACAGAATCACGGCAGAATCGTCTGGCGACGTTTGACAACAATCGACCGAACCGGGCATGTTGTCGATCAACTCGTCGAGAAGGAGTCGAGATGGGGCATCGTCGGTAGACAGGAAAGCGGGAGAGATATTTTTTGCGTCTGTGCCAACGAAAAACAGTTTTTGACATGAATCGACCAGTTCAAAGGCGGCAGTCCCTTTTTCGGCGAGCGCATGCCAAACGACCATAAATTTTGCGTCGGAATGTTCGAGGAGTCCGGCTAGTTCGTTAGGTAAAAAGAGTGTGTTGAGGGGAACAACGACTCCACCAACACGAAGGACGGCATAATAAACGGCGGTGAATTCGGGGACGTTCGGTGCGAGAAGCACGACGTGATCCCCTTTTTTCAATCCTTGTTCGAGGAATACTTCTGCGATTTTTGCCGACCAATGATCCAGTTCGGCAAAAGTATAGGAACGATCCTCACACACGATTGCTTGCTGATCGGCAAATCGTGCAGCGGAGTCCAAAAGACACGACGCGACGTTTAATCCCATGAAAAAGTGAGAAGGATGCACAGGGTGTAACTATTTTATCGGTTTTGTGGAAAAAACAAGGTATGGTGCCTTGGAACGAGTGTGTTTTCCTGTCCGCTAACAAGTCTATGAAGAGGAGTTGGAAAATTGGTTCTCGCAACTCCGTTGGCTGGTAGAATCAGGCGATAAAAGCAAACGTCTAACAGAAGAGGCAAAGGAAGCATTACAAGGGGGAGTTATCGGACGAATCGTTTGCGGATGCTACGGAAGTTAATGAAAAAAACACATGCTAAAACCCATGCGATGGGGCGAGGTTTTGCATGGTATACGGTACATTACTCTTTTTGGACAATGCTGTAAATGTTTTTTTCGCAATGATTTACAACTTTGTGCAAGACAGTGCAAATGGTAGGAAAGACACGGTGTCCCCCGCCGCGGGGGAGGGTTAGGGTGGGGGAAACTGCTAACGATTCAAGCCCTCTCCCAGAGGGAGAGGGGGCAAACTTAAAACAGGTAGAAAACTTTCAGGCAAAAGCCTAACTTTGGCAAAACCGACCAATTTGTCCCCGTTTATGATACATAAAGGCGCAGTATTCCCAAATCGAAATCGTTATTTATTGAGGGTCAATTTGAATAACTGGAATCAGAACTGGAACTGCTCCCGCTATTGCGTCCGCTACGTCCCGATGATCCCGATGATGAGTTGCCGCCGGTGCCGTAACCACCCATCATTCCCATGCCGCCCCCCATGCTGGTTCCCGATCCTATTCTTTCCCGCACTCCCATCAAGACAACGTCGAACATATCGATTTTATCATCCTCTATTTTGATCAGTGCCTTCAATTTTGCCAACTTGTAAAACGCTCTTCTTTCCTCATTTCGCATCTCTTTCTCAAACTCTATTTTGAGACTTTCGACTCGCGCTTTGGTGATGTCATTCTCTTTTGCCGCTGTCTCCAATTTGGTAACTTCAGACATACGAGTGCCTTCATCGGTGAAAGGATCCACGATGTCCCCCAAATATCTCATGAATAGGGCAAGATGGAACTGTGCGATAGGATCACCGGCATCCGCTCCATTTTGATAATAGCGGTGGATCTTCCGCAAGTTTCCCAAATGAAAATCCGTACTATCATAAACGCCAACAACATACTTATATGCCGCTTCTCTTTTTTGTTTATTCACAAAGCGTTCCATCGCAGCCAATTTTAAATGACTGTCTATCTCTGCTTGTATAGATGCTTCTTCCCTGGCATCTTCCGCCTCTTTGATTCTTGCCTCAGCAATCATCAACTTTTCTATTTCCTCCGGTGTCATTTGCGGTCGCGCGCTCGTTTGCGATGAGCCACTGTAATCGCTGCTATAATCACTACTATAGTCGGACGCATTGCTAGAATAGTCACTACCACTACTTGTATCTGAGTAACTAGAACTTGTGGAGTTTGCACTTGGTCGAGATCTTTCCGCTCTTTCCTTTCTCACGGCAATCTCTACGGACGCTCGCAAAGTTGGGTCTGTGAGTGCTTGTGCCATTTGTTCTTGCATCTCTTGCGCCATTCTTTCAGTAGTCCAATTAAACGTGAAGGAGTCTGCGAGTGCGTCCAACACTTCAAATTTTTCCCGCATGAAATAGTAGGTAAACATCCAATTTCGATAACTTTCTCCATGATCGAACAGATTTTGTACCACTTGCACTTCCGACCTCATCGCTTTGGAGATGTGGCTGGGGTTCACGATTCTTTTGCGTGCGATCTGATCGATGTCGCGTCTCTGCATTTGCAATCTGAAGAGTTCTTGGTCGGTATAGAAGTCCGACCCGCTCCCTACGGAATCCAATTTTGCTTCGACATCGTCATCATCACTCATCTCCCAATAGGACGAAATTTGGTCGAGAGTTATTCTTTCCGCCAATGCCGCACTGAGGTGTGCCTTATTCCAGATGATGGTTTCTATTTGGTGCGATAATTGGTAATCGACATGCTGGGTCAAGTAGATTCCCACCAATGTCTGCGCCTTTAGAAAGGGAGGTCTGAATTCTCCTCCGGCGGCGTAGTCTGCCCAATGGTTGTCCCGATAGAGTTTTCGCCAACGTTCGTTCCCGACGGGAGAGAGATTCGGCTCCATTCCCTTTTTGAAAAGTTGGGCGTAGTTGTCATAATCGCCTTGAACGAGACCAAACCCCGGTCCCGAAGTGGTACCTTGCGCCAGCACCGGCGGGGCAGAAAAACAAACAATCGCTCCAAAAGCGAGCAAAGTCAAGCAAAAAATCAGGCGTTTCATGGGAGGAAGGGATGGTTAGAGTGAAAAAAGCATCCGCACTGTATTGTACCATAAACTTCGGACAAATTGTAGTTTTTTGCCCGGAATTTTGAGAATTTTGTGAATTTTTTATGGGATTTACGGGATTTACCACAAACGGGGGCAAACCGGCGGGTTTTTGACGGGCAATTACTCGTAGGTTGTAGGAAATTCACCTTTGATTGTTAAAATCTGATCGATGAGGTCACGAACGGCTCCGTATCCGCCGGGACGTTGCGTGATGTATTCGGCGGCATTTTTCAATTCCTGCGGAGCGTGCGGGACGGTTACGCCGAGTCCCACTTTCCGAATGGCAGGCAAATCAGGCAGATCGTCGCCGATGTAGGCAATTTCTTCGACGGAGAGGTTCATTTCGGCGGCAATTTCGCAGACAGCTTCCCATTTGGCAAAGGTACCGGCACGAATGATTTCCACGCCGAGATTTTTTGCCCGATGGTAAATACATGGACAATTTCTGCCGGTGATGAGTCCGAAAAAATAGCCGGCTTTCTGCCAGAATCGGATTCCGTAACCGTCCAGCGTGCTAAACTGTTTTGATTCGTTGCCGTCGTGATCGATTTCGATGGTTCCGTCGGTCAGGACTCCATCGACATCGGAGAGGATCAATTTGATCGGAGCCGCACATCTTTCTAGGGACATAGGACAGAGGATACCATCATGCCTTTAGGATTTCAAGAGGCGGCACAAAATCGCGATAGTTACGTCCCGTTGGGGCTTGTGGAAGCGAGAACGAGATAGTGTTTTTCGCCGGAGTACCGGCTAAACGGAATCACCACCGTAACACGCCGCCGGTGTCCGCACTCGTTGCTAATACCTTGTACTTTGCCAAATAACCCGTCTTGATCGCCGATTCGTGGTGCGGAATTTCCCGCGATTGCAATTCTTCGTTCGAAAGTTTCACGTTGAGCGTTCGCGCGGGAATATCGATTTCAATCACATCGCCGTTTCGCAATTTGCCAATCGGTCCTCCCGCCGCCGCTTCAGGACTCACATGACCAATGCACGCCCCCGCCGTACCGCCGCTGAACCGACCATCCGTGATCAATGCCACCGAGTCGTCCAACTTGATCCCCTTAATCGCCGCAGTCGGACCGAGCATTTCCTGCATGCCGGGTCCCCCCTTCGGTCCTTCAAAACGAACGATCACCACATCTCCCGCCTTGACCTTGCCCGACGTGATACCGGTGTATGCCGCTGGTTCGGAGTCGAAAATCACCGCCGGTCCCGTGTGTTTCAGCATCTTGGATAAAACCCCAGCCGTTTTGACAATCGCTCCATTCGGTGCTAAACTACCGTAAAGTACCGCAAGTCCGCCGGTTTGCGAATATGCTTTTTCGCAGGTTCGGATGCAATCGGTCGGGTCGAACGAGAGTTGCAAGTCGGCAACTTTCATGACCGATTGTTTCACGCTCATTCCCTTGGCGGTTCGGTTGCCTCCCGGCGTAACGGCATACATTTTTTGTGCCTCGCCCAACGCTTTTGGAGAGCGGAGATCGTATTCATCAATCACTTTACCCAACTTTTTACCGGAGACGGTTGGCACCTTTTCGTTCAGCAGACCGGGACGACCTCGCCGGATTTCGCCGAGTATCGTATAAATGCCGCCGGAATTGTGAACATCCTCGATGTGATAATCGCAACTCGGCGACACTTTGCAGATGTTCGGCGTTTTTTCGCTCAACTCGTTGAACCGCTTCATCGAATAATCGAGCCCGGCTTCGTTGGCAATTGCCAAAAGATGCAACACGGTATTCGTGCTGCCTCCCATTGCCAAGTCGAGAATCATGGCGTTATCGACCGATTCCTTCGTGATGATCTCGCGGGGAAGGATTCCCTTTTTACATTCGAGACCACCCCGCCCTGTCGGGCACCCCTCCACGGGAGGGGAATTATTCGCCCCTCCTACGGAGGGACTATTCTTATTCCCCTCCTGTGGAGGGGCA
>Ga0082212_10005724_pt1 | contig 16853 bp, 13 predicted proteins | sample TergutNt197P3_FD_71548 | JGI IMG/M metagenome (GOLD analysis project Ga0082212, IMG submission 71548) | Neocapritermes taracua P3 segment gut microbial communities from Petit-Saut dam, French Guiana - Nt197 P3 | ecosystem: Host-associated > Arthropoda: Insects > Digestive system > Gut ... | reverse complement strand
ACTACATACGGCGTCGAACTCGTGGCGCAGCGCTTCAGGGCCGGAATGCACGGCGAAGTGCTTGGCGCAGGCCGCGGCTTTCATGGTTTCCCCGTCCCCCTGCAAGCCCTTGATGAAAGCCACCCCAAGGCGGGCGGTCAGATACGGGTCTTCGCCGTAGGTCTCATGCCCGCGCCCCCAGCGCGGGTCGCGGAAAATATTCACGTTAGGCGACCAAAAAGTCAGCCCCTTATATATCCCCCTGTCGCCCCGGGCCGACGCATAGTTATACTTCGCCCGGGCTTCGTCGCCGATAGCCGACGCTATGCTTTGGAGCAGGGCGGGATCGAAAGCCGCCGCCAGCGCGATGGCCTGGGGAAAGCTGGTGGCTGTACCTGCCCGGGCCACGCCGTGTAAGGCTTCGTTCCACCACACATATGCTGGGACGCCCAGGCGCGGGATAGCCGGCGCCTGGAAACAAAGCTGCCCCGCCGCTTCCTCGACGGTCATCTGTGCCACGAGGGCTTCGGCTTGATCAACGCACCCGCGTTTCTTATCATCTGTCATAATCTTCTTTTTTCTCCAGGTATTCGCGTGTTTTTTGCACCCATTATAACATATGAAGCGTAGTAAAAACCGACTAGTGTTACGTCCAGTTATTTCGTGGACGCTGCACTAGGGTCAAGGATGGCTAATTTGACGGTCAATTTGTAAATAGTTTGTTAATTTTTCATTGACTTATGCAAATATTTCCTGTAGAATCGGTGAGGGATATGGGCGGCGCCCCAATGCATAGCGGAGGAATCAAGCATATGGCTGAGTACGAATATCAGGTTGAGATGCGAAATATCAGCAAGAACTTCGGCGGCGTCAAAGCGGTCAACGACGTGAGCCTGAGCATCAGGCACGGTGAGATCCACGCTTTGGTCGGTGAAAACGGCGCCGGTAAATCGACGCTGATCCGGGTCCTCTCGGGCGCTCTGATCCCGGACAGCGGTGAAATCTTTTTCCGCGGTGAAAAAGCGACGATCACCGGGCCCAAAGACGGCATCGCCAACGGCGTATCCGTCATCTATCAGGAATTCGCCCTTGTACCGGATATTTCCGTGGCGGAAAACATCTTCATCGACGAGTTCAGAAACAAACGTTCGCTGATCAACTGGAAAGAACTCAGGAGAAAAGCTTCGGCGTTTCTGGAGGAAATCGGCTTCGGAAACATAAGCCCATCGGCGCTGGTTTCAAATCTTTCCACCGCGTATCAGCAGGTCGTCGAGATCTGTAAAGCGCTTTCCCGGAACGCGTCCGTATTGGTCTTGGACGAGCCGACGGCTGTATTGACGATGCGGGAGGTCGAGCAGCTCTTCACGCTGCTGAACCGTCTCAGGGACAGGGGCGTATCGATCATCTATATTTCCCACCGCTTGGACGAGGTGTTCAGATTATCCGACAGGGTCACGGTGATGAAAGACGGTATGTATGTGGATACGGTCATCACATCGGAAATCACAGAGCAACGCCTGGTCAACATGATGATCGGCAGGGATCTGGAAGACTATTTCCCGAAGCGGGACGTGGAAATCGGCATAACCGCAATGAAAGCGGAAAACATCAAAGCGGGGCACGCAGTCAGGGATGTTTCCTTCGACGTCCGGGAGGGCGAGGTCATGGGCATCTATGGCCTGGTCGGCTCAGGGCGTACCGAAGCGATCCGGGCTATGCTGGGCATAGACCCCCTGGACGGCGGCAAGGTCACCCTGGGCGAGACGGAGATCAAAATCAAATCGCCGAAGCACGCCTTCTCCATGGGTATCGGCATGCTGCCGGAGGACCGCAAGACCGAGGGCGTGGTATTAACGATGCCCATCAAGTACAATATCACCCTGTCATGCCTGAAGCGGTTTTGCAACGCCGTGGGCATCCTGAACCTGAAAGAAGAGGATAAATACACCCATGAATTCGCCCAGAGAGTATCCATCCGGGCCGCGTCGCTGATGGATCCTGTCAATACGCTCTCCGGCGGCAATCAGCAAAAAGTCGCCATCGCCAGGCTTCTGGCGTCGGATTGCAAAGTGCTGATACTTGACGAGCCCACAAGGGGCGTGGACGTGGGGGCTAAAATAGAGATTTTTAACATCATCAATGAAATGGTGGCGCAAAAGTACGCCATCGTGATCGTATCCTCCGAGATGGCCGAGGTCATCGGGATGTGCGATAAGGCGGTGATCGTCCGGGAGGGCGTGAGCGTCGGGACCTTACAGAAAGACGAATTGACCGAACAAAATATCATTAACTATTCGATGGGGGTAACTGCTAATGTCTAATGAAAACGAAAAACAAACGGTAAGCGCCCAGACGGAGTCGGCCATGCTGGTCGGCGCGAGAAAAATGACCCCGGCTTCTTTCCTTCTCGAGTATAACGCGCTTATCATCCTGGTCCTTTTAGTCATCGCCTCTTCGATCATATCGCCCCTTTTCCTCACCCGAAACAATCTGGTCAACATACTCCGCCAGCAGACCGGTTACCTGATCATCGCCATGGGTATGCTGATGTGCCTGCTGACCGGCGGCATAGACCTATCTGTAGCCAGTACGGTGGGCTTCGGGAGCATCATGATCACCCAACTGGTATTATTCAACGACTTCGGCATCATCCCCGCGATCCTGCTCACCTTGCTGCTCTGCGCGTTTATCGGCGCCCTCAACGGTTTCCTGGTCGCCTATCTGAAAATGGCGCCTTTCATCGTCACCCTGGCCATGAGCTTCGGTATACAAGGCGTGGTCTTCATCATCACCAGAGGCATGAACCAGATGCTCGACGTAAACAAGATCCTGGAGTCCAGCAGGGCGATGGTTCGCTTATATCTGAACTTCGGCCAAAACAGCGACCCCTTTCTCAGGCTTCCCTGGCGCGTCTATCTGACCCTTGCCATCATCGTATTTTTCTGGTTTGTCCTGAAGTACACCTCTTTCGGCAGATTGTCCACGGCCACCGGCAGCAATCCCGTCGCCGTGACCCTCGCCGGCATCAACATTAAGAAGTACCGGCTCAGCGCTTACATTATCTGCAGCTTCCTCGCGGGGCTGGCCGGCATCCTGATCACCGCCAGTAACGGCGCCTCTTCGCCGGGCACCACAGGCGGCGACTATGCCATGACAGCCATCGCGGGCACCATTCTGGGCGGCGCGGACCTCGGGGGCGGCAAAGGCTCCGTACCCTTCACTGTGGTCGGCATATTTATCATGGGGATGATCAACAACATCATGAGCCTGAGCAACGTCCCGGCTTATCCCCAATGGTGCGTCAAAGCGGCCATCATCATCTTCGCCATCTTCCTGCGGAGCGTAGTCAACGCCAGAAACAGCAGATAAGACGCCGCGTTTCAATATGCCGCCGGGCGCCGAAGTTCCGGCAAACCTTCGCGCGTACCCGACGCATTTTGATATAGATCGTATATAAAACACTAAAATACTAAGGGGGTTTATTCATTGAAAACATCGAAAAAGCTTATTGCAGGAGTCTTAGCCCTCAGTTTACTGTTCGCCCTCATCGGCTGCGGAGGCAGCAGCGGCGGCGGCGGCGGAGCGGCGCCCGTGGAAGACAACAGATCCGCGAGAGATAAGGTCTATGAGCTTATCGAAAAAGATCTGACCGCTTTCAACGGCATCCCGGCTAAAGTGCTGCAGGACAGGTCAGGCGTGATCAAGGGCCTTCCCGTCGAGAAAAAGGACAAGCTCACCATCGGTTATACCACCGGCTCACTGGGCAGCCCGTTCTTCGTCACCATGCATAAGGCTATCGAGGAAGCCTGCGCCGCGGAAGGGTATACGCTGATTACCCAGGTCAACAATTTTAACACTGAGCAGGGGCTCGCGGATATGCAGGCCTTTATCGTCCAGGGCGTGGACATCATCTTCGCCAATACGGACGTCCAGGCTGCCAGCGCTGTATTTAGAGAAGCTTCGGAAGCGGGTATCCCGGTCATCGCCACTTCAAACCAACCGGTCAACTATGATTCCAATGTTATCACGGACATACTCTCCGGCTCATACAAGTCCGGTTTTTATGTAGGGGAATACACCGCAAAGCAGATGCATAAAAAGGGCGAATCGATCAAGGTCGGATTCTCCGTGATCCAGATCGGCTCAGGGGATACGGAAAGCCGGGGCAACGGATTTGTGGGCGGCTATCTGTACGCGGCCCGGGAGATCGACGGGAATCCTTATCCGAGCAAATGGGAAGCCATCTATGACGGCTATAACATCTGGAGGGAGTTCGCCGACAAGCGCAGCAAGTCAGTACCCGAACAGGGTCTGGAACTCTTAAGCTATGGCCAGACCGCCAACTCCAATCCCGACGCCCCCGGCGGCAGGGAAGCCACTGAAGATCTCATCGCGGTCCTTCCGAATCTCGACCTCCTGGTCGTGGAATGCGATCCCATGTGGCCCGGCGCTGAGCAGGTCCTCCGGGAAAATAACCGCACCCCCGGCGTGGATATCCAGATCGCATGCCCGGCGGACGGCACAAGAGTCGGCATGGAAGCCCTTATGCGGGGCGAGATCATCGCCATCGGCAACAACAGTTCCAGGATGAACGCCATCGGCATGATGACCATCGCTAAAAACATATTTGTCGACGGCAAAGACATGAACAATATCGTCGCCAATACTTATACGCCGACTCTGGCCATCACGAAAGAGAACGTAGCGGAGTTCTACAATCCCGATGATGATCTGGCTATGGGTATGGCTTATGAACTGCAGACCGTAGACGACTATAACGCCTCGGTCAGCCCCACCGCCGACCCGTTTTAACCAAGATGGGGCTCCGCCCCAAACCCGGACATACGTTTAGTTTTACCCCGGAGGCAAAGCGCTTCCGGGTTTTTTTGCGCCGCCTTTCATAGACAAGCATAACCGTATATGATAGTATAATTTTGGGGTAGCGCCCCATATTTAGATAGGAAGGGATGAGGGTCTATATGAAAATCAAAGCCGCAATTATATACAAACCAAACGAACCGTATGTGATCGAAGAAGTCGATCTGGCGGAGCCAAAAGCCCATGAAGTGCTTGTCAAAGTCGTCGCCAGCGGAGTCTGCCATACCGACTATCTGCTGGCAAGCGGGCAGATGTCCAAGATTTATCCCGTGGTGCTTGGACATGAGGGCAGCGGTATCGTCGAAAAGGTAGGGGATCAGGTCACGGATTTCGCCCCCGGCGACAAGGTCGCCATGTCCTTCAGCTACTGCGGCGAGTGTTACCCCTGCGTCACCGGGCGGCCTTATGAATGCGAACAAAACGGCCGGCTGAATTTCGGCGGCCGCTCTTACGACGGCACGACCCGTCTAACCAAAGACGGGCTGGAGCTCTCCAATTTCTTTAATCAGGCTTCTTTCGCCACTTATTCCGTCACCCATGTGCACAATCTGGTCCATATGCCGGATGATGTGGATATCAGGCTGCCCGGCCCCTTGGGCTGCGGCATACAGACCGGCGCGGGCGCAGTACTCAACGCCCTCAAGCCTGAGCCTGGCTCATCCCTGGTCGTCGTCGGCTGCGGCGGCGTCGGTATGAGCGCCCTCATGGCCGCGAAGATCAGCGGCTGCTACCCCCTCATCGCTGTAGATACTGTGGACTCCCGGCTGAATCTGGCGATGGAGTTGGGCGCCACCCACGCCATCAACGCGAAGAAGCTCGAACCCATCCCCGCCGTCAAAGACATCACAGGCGGCAAAGGCGCCCATTACGCGGTCAACGCCAGCGGTACGGGTTCCACCGCCCGCATGGCCCTGGAATGTACGAACACCTTCGGCAAGCTCGCCGTCATCGGCGGCGGAGGCGAATGCACTTACAACTTTATCGGCGCCAGGACGATCACGGGCATCACGGAAGGCCGGAGCATCCCCTGGGAATTCATCCCTCAGCTGATCCATTTTTATCAGAGAGGGCTGTTCCCCTTCGACAAGTTAATTAAATTCTACGACTTTGAGGATATCAATACCGCGGCCAACGACTCCCTTTCCGGCGTTACCATCAAACCCGTTCTGGTAATGTGATAGATAAACGATGAATACTGATTAGGCGCAATGCCTGCGAGGAGGTTACACTATGCAAACGATTGTCAGGATAAACACAAAAACCGGAGACGTCAACGCGGCGCCAATGGCGGAAAAGTACCGTATCTATGGTAAAAGAGGGTTGATCGACAGGTTTGTGCTGGATGAAGTCGATCCGAAGTGCGATCCCCTGGGCCCGGAGAATAAATTGATTATTTGCACCGGGACCTTCGCGGGCACGTCGTTCCCTGTATCAGGGCGCGTCTCGGTGGGCGGCAAGAGCCCTCTGACGGGCACGATCAAAGAATCCAGCGTAGGCGGGATGATGGGGCCTATGATGGCAAGCCACGGGATCAAAATGATCGTACTGGAAAATCAGCCCGGGGAAGAGACCGGGTGGCGATACCTGTATATCGATAAAGACGGGTCATACTCGCTCATCGACGCTTCGGATCTCATGGGGCTGGGTACTTATGCCGTGTGCGGGAAAATGTTCGAAAAATACAACAAAAACGTCGCCGTCATGTGCGTCGGTCCCGCCGGGGATATGCTTTACCGCTCCGCTTCGGTCATGGTTTCGGAGATGGGCACGGGCCACCCCTGCCGCGCGGCCGGCCGCGGAGGGCTTGGCGCGCTTATGGGCAGCAAGAAGATCAAAGCCATCGTCGCCGAAAGGGCTGCGAAACCGGCGGAGTACGAATACTACGATAAAGCGAAATTTACCGAAGCGAGAAATAAGTTCGTCAAGATCTGCAGGGAAAGCCCTCACGCTCAGGGGCTCCACGAGACGGGGTCGACGAATATGATGGATATCACCGGGCCCCTCGGCGTCGTCCCCCACCGGAACTTCAGCGGCCTTCCCCTCAGCGATGAGCAGAAAGCGCTTTTCACTTCGAAGAACTGGAAGGAAGCGGGGACGAAAGCAGGGGGCAAAAACGGCTTATCCTGCCATCCGGGCTGCATCGTGATGTGCTCCAATATCTACCACGACGACAAGGGCAACTTCATTACCGCCGGCTTCGAGTATGAGACGGCGGCCATGTTCGGACCGAATCTGGAGATATACGACTTTTATAAAACCGCGAGATTCGACTATCTCTGCGACGATATCGGCGTGGATTCCATCGAGACGGGCTGCACTATGGGCGTCTGCATGGAGGGCGGCAAGATCGCCTGGGGCGACGCGGCCGGCGTCGAAGCCTTGTTCGACGAACTGCGCAAGGGCACTGAGTTCGGGCGCCTGATGGGCCAAGGCACGGAAGCCCTCGGCAAAGCCATCGGCGTGACGAGGATCCCTGTGGTGAAGCATCAGGGGCTCCCGGCTTACGACCCACGGGGGTTCAAGGGAAACGGCATCACTTACAGCGTCTCCACCCAGGGCGCCGATCATACCTTCGGGATGGTAGTAGCGCCCGACGCGCCGGATGAAGCCCTGCCTGACATGGCCATCAACGCTCATATCAGCACAGCCGTGGCGAATGACTTCCTGTGCTCCTTCATCAGCGGCCTCGCCCTTGCCGACCCGGATATGCTTCCGGATCTGTATGCGGGCGCCTTCGGCGGCGAATGGACTATGGATAAATGCAAAGAGTTGGGCGTCGGAGCGCTGAGGAGCGAACGTATGTTTAACGAGGGCGCCGGTTTCACCTCGGCGGACGACCGCCTGCCCGAGTATCTCAAACAAGCCGGATATGAAGGCGGGCCGGCTTTCACTTTTACCGACGAAGAAGTACAGAAACACATGAACGCCATCTATCAATATAAGTAGGCCGGCGATGATACGGCTGAACGGGGTTGAATACGAATATCGCCCGGGGCTATCCCTGGGCGATATTGTTGACGATTATAATTTGTCCCACGCGAAGGTGGACTTCGACGCGTGTCTCGTCGTGATCGACAGCGCGGCGGTACCGGCGTCCGAGGCGCGGGTCAGGCTGCTTAACGGCGACGAAAGCGTCTACATCGTCCCCAAGCTCGACGGCGGCTGAGCACAAAGCGACGCAAAGAGAGCTGTTCTGCAATACTATTACATATAGTATAATGAGAGCCGCAATCCGTCATGCTCCTGGACGATATCTGCAAATCATCGCGATAATCCCGATTTTAAAGCCTAACGGCTCCAACACAACATCCTGTTGTGTTCCGCCTAAGCAGACGTCCTGTCTGCTTTACGGCTTCCATGATTGATTTTCCCGTGATTTGAGACGATATCGTCCAAAGTCGCTTAGCCGGATTACGGCTCTCTTTCTTGCTATGTCAGCAGAACCGTCCCAATGTGTCACTCAGTGACACATTCGTTTTAGCGCGCCCTGAGCAGATTGGTGATGGCGTTGCCCAGGCCGTTTACGGTAAGCTCAAACATCGGATACACGTCTTTGACCGCCTGTATCGTCTTACCGCCGTACAACCGTTCCCATTCCTCCTTCGGGATCGGGTTCAGCCATACAGACTTGTGATATTTTTTCCTCAGCTTCTTCAGCCAGTCGATCCCGGGCAGGGCGTTTGAGCGCTCCAGAAGCACGTTACCGCCGATGCGGAACAGTTCGGAATCCGCCATCGCCGCGTCCCCCACGAAAATCACCCGGTACTCGCCGTCCAGGTTGCGCAGGACGAAGTCCGTCTCAACCCATTTGCCGTTGACGCATAGCGGGGACTCATATAAGTGGTCGTAGACGCAGTTGTGGTAGTAATAAAACTTCAAATCCTTGAAATGGTTGGTCTTTCGGGCGGCCTGAAACAAACGGTTGCATATATCCGCGAACTGGCTCATGGAGCCGTCGGAGTCGATGAGCACGGCCAGTTTGATAATGTTCTTCCGGGGCTTTTTAAAACAGATATGTAAGAGTCCGGCGTTATCCGCCGTTTTCTTGATCGTCTGATCGATGTCAAGCTCCAGGGCGCGGGAATCGTTGCGGTTAGAATTCTGCCGCAGCCTCCTGAACGCCACTTGAAACTGCCGCAGGTCGAGGACCGTATCCTCCCGGAAATCCCGAAACCTTCTGTCATGGGCGATGGACAAAGCGCCGCCGCCGGACTTCTTCCGGCCTTTGTCTTTCGGCGCGCGCCCGGCGGCTTCGGACTCGTTCTCTTCCGGCGCCTGTAAGCCGAAGGCCCTGGAACAAAGCCCGCAAGCCGTGCATACCTCGCAGGTCCCGATGATTCCGCCGCCCTTGGCAATCTGCTCCTCCATCTTCGCCAGAATGCGTTCGATCACTTCCGTCAGGGCTTGAAGGATTTTCATGTGTTCTTCGGAATAATACAGGTCATAATACTGCGGATCCACGGACAGCCAGTCCGTCAGACCGTCGGTGAGTTCGTTAGCCGCCAACTCTTCCGGCATCTTTCCCCGGTTGCCTACGTTGCTGAAAAACTCGATGAAAGCCTCGTCGAATTTATCGAAATCCGCCTCCGTAGTTAGCAGCGTACAGCGGCAAAGGTGATAAAAGCCCGAGAAGCTGGAACCGGCCAGATCCAGATCCAGCGCTTCCATCAGGGCCATCCACTGCACGATGGAAGGCTTCAGGCCCTTAGCGCGCAGCAGGTAAAAAAACGGGATGAACATAGGGGGCTACCTCCGTTTGTATACGGCCTTAGGCCCTTTTTCATTGAATTCGTTCAGCGTATCGATGTCTTCGTTCTTCTTTAGAAGCACGCCCAGATACGGCAACTCCTTGTCTTCCTCCTGCAGCGGGACGCCGGTGATGGTCAGCGCCGTCAACCAGTCCAGGAGCTCGCTGGTGCTGGGTTTCTTTTGGATATCGTCCACCTCGCGCAGCTCGTAGAACTTTTTCATGGCCCGGCCGACGAGGTCTTTGTCAAGATTGGGATAATGGGCAAACACGATGCGCTCCATCTGCTCCGGCTCCGGGAAAGCGATATAGTGGAATATGCACCTTCTCAGGAACGCGTCGGGCAGTTCCTTTTCCGCATTAGATGTGATGATTACGATGGGGCGCGACTTCGCGGTGATGGTCTCCCTGGTCTCCGGGATGAAAAACTGCATCCTGTCCAGCTCCCACAGTAAGTCGTTGGGGAACTCCAGATCGGCTTTATCAATCTCGTCGATGAGCAGCACGGGCTGCACTTCGGCGTTGAGGGCGATGCCAAGATTGCCCAGCTTAATATATTGCTTGATATCGGCTACGTCGCCCTCCCCAAACTGGGAGTCGTAGAGCCTTTGTACCGTATCATAATTATATAGCCCGCTCTGAGCGGTGGTGGTTGATTTGATGCTCCAGATGATGAGTTCCTTCCCCATAGACTCCGCCAGCGAACTAGCAAGCATCGTCTTCCCCGTGCCCGGCTCCCCCTTGATCAACAGTGGTTTTTGCAGGGCGATGGCGATATTGACCGCGTTCTTTAGTTCATCCGTAACGATATAATCTCTGCTGCCTGAGAAAGAGACGGTCAGCCCGCCTGTATTACCCTTGTCGCTCATCTTTTCGATTCCCTCATTCCTTAATAATCTGTTTTTTCAATAACTGTTTTATCGTATCACTGATTGCTTACTGTGTCAATTCAGGGAGGCGCTCCCTCGCTAAGGTAAGGGATTTGTTCTGCAGCTGAACCTGAACCTGAGTGATTTTCGTCTGTTTGCTCAGCTCGTTGATCAGATCCAATACAGGCGAATCTACGCAGGAATATCTGTGGAAAGGGTATTCTTTCGTCGCGGCGCGCATCGCTTCGATCTCCTCGGTACCTTTCATCATATATCGCAGCAAGAATTCTTCGTCGGAGAGATTAACCGCGTTATATTCATTTCGTAGATCCTTAAGCGATTTGTTCAGTTCTATCGAGCTGTTTCGGGCGATTTCCTTAAGCTCCTCCGCCCGGGGAAGACTGCTGAACCTGTCCCGCAGATTCGGATCCATATCGTCGCTCCCCGATTCCGGACCGGAAAAGCCGAGGGCATACTTGATCAAGTCGTCAATGACTATCTTGTATCTCTCCCCTATAGCTACGTTGATTGCCGCTTGGGTGCAGACGTATTGGGAGTATGGGGTGATCATATGAGGTTCGCCCAACTCCGCGCATATCCTGATACACTCTTCCGTTACTTCATCCACACGGTCCTCAAGGTGGAGTTCCTTGAGTTGGTGCCTCATATTGGACGCCACGCCTCCCGGGATCCTGTGGATATACTGGGCGACCTGATAGCGGGTCGGCCCGAAATCCGCAGGCAAACCTTCTTCCTTAGCCATGTGATACAGGCGTTTCGATATGCTTTCCGCCCGTTCTATATCTATGCCCCCTGTATCGAAACCTAATGCTTTCATGTTTTCCACAGTGTTTGCAACGGTTGGTTGGGCCGTGCCTTCCGCCAGGGGCGGGATACCCGTATGAAAACCTCTGCAGCCCTGCTTTACCGCTTCGGCATATACCGCGTCCGCCATGCCCGCCGTACAGTGGCTATGGATCTCCAAAGGTATACCGTTAGCGTTTTCCCGCATAATCCCCATGACCCTTCTGACGCTCTCCACATCCAGCAGACCCCCGGCGTCCTTCAGATAAATCACGTCCGCGCCCAGTTCCACCGCGTCTCTGGTTTTCCTCGCGTAGAACTCGTCGGTATGCCTTGTGGTCCCGATATAGTAGCATACCCCATAGACGATCTCGGCGCCCAGCTTCCTGGTCAGGTCGATAAACCATTTCCACGTCGGGCTGGCATTATTGATACTACTCATTAACTGCACCCTTTGCAGGACGCCGTACTCCGCGAGAAGCTGGAGGAATAGCGTCGTCGCCTCCCGGTTGTTTCCTCCCGTGTCAAACACCCGGAGACCCGGGCCGAGCATGCTGCCCTTGACCGTATTCGGCGCTTTCTTCCCGATCATTTTGATCATTTCCCAGGGATCTTCTTTCAAATCCCGGACGATTTTTTTGAATTGAAGGGGCATGTACGGGATATCCAGAGCGCGGTAGCCCACTTTATCCAGATCTTCCATGATGACGTCCATCATGCCCACGGGCATTCCCGCGGCCCAGTTGCTTTGGGAACCGTCCCGCGTGGTGGTATCGATGAAATTAACTTTTTCGCTCATCAGCGGTCTACTCCTTTCACTTTCGTCCGGCATGAGCCTCTGTTTTGTCGACATGTTTATTCTTCAACAGGCAAAGCTAAGAATTCCGCGGCGCTTAGCACGAGCCCGGTGGAAAAAGCCACGTTCCGCAGCGCCATCTCATGCTGAGCTAAGGCGTCACCAGGCCCGAAACCTTTATCCGGGAACGCTAATGTCCCCGTCATGTCGGAAAGGAAAATTACCCGATAACCCAGAAACATGGCGTCCCTGGCGGTGGACAGGCAGCAAACGTCCGTGCAAACCCCCGCGATCGCCACCGTATCGATCCCGTCTGCGCGGAGCAGGATATCCATATTCGTCCCAAAGAAACCGCTGTAGTGATATTTCCTGACCACGGCTTCCTTCTCCTTCGGCCGGACGATGGGATGTATCTCTATGCCGGGCAATCCGTCCTGCAGGATATTGCTTTTGCCGGGGAGTTTGCAGTCTTCCGTATAGATGACGCGGAAGCCTTTTTGCCGGCACTGATCCAGAAAGACAGCCATCGGTTCCAGCAGCTTATTTCCCATATCCGAATAAATCGGCGAACCTTCGGCGACAAAGGCGTTTTGCATATCCACGACTATTACGGCGGTTTTTCCAGCATGTAACGATTCGACTTCAAACACAAATCCGCGCTCCCTTCCAATAATTTTAATCATTTACTTCTGATCTCACTGATATCCGGCTGCTCAATCATTTATTTCCGATCGCGCTGATATCCGGATGCCTAATCATTTACTTCTGATCTCACTGTTATCAGGTTTGCTGTCTACGACAGCGTAAAGCCGCCGTCGATGAGCTGTATCGTGCCCGTCAGATGGGCAGCGGCGGGAGACGATAGAAACACGGCCAGGGCGCCGATCTCTATGCCTTCGCCAAGGCGGTCCAGGGGCTGCTGGGATTTAATAAAAGCTTCAAACTCCGGTGTGGGGTTCGCCGTGAAACCGGTGCGTATGTACCCCGGCGCGATGGCGTTGACCCGTATATTGTACCGGCCTAGCTCTACCGCCATGGCATGGGTGAAGTGGTTGGCCCCCGCCTTCGAAGCGTTGTACGGGCTTCTGGGGTTGTCCCGGTGGACGATGATCCCCGATACGGAAGTAATGTTGATCATGGAACCGCCCTTGCCTCCGTCCCGCATGCGTTTCCCTACCTCGTAAGTCATATGGGCCACGCCGTTTAAGTCCGTATTGATCACGCGGTACCACTGGCTCAGGTCTTCATCCATATCCAGAAACGCTTTATTGGTAGTCACGCCGGCGTTATTCACCAGGACGTTGATCTCCCCGAAAGAAGCATAGGTTTCCGCCACGGCTTTCCTTACGCTCGGCAAGTCAGCCACATCGCAGACAAAGCTCCCGTATTTGCCCCCATAAACTCTGAGCCTTTCCAGAGCCTTTTCCGCTTTGCCCATATCCCGGCAAAGTATGGCGATATTCGCCCCGGCCTGAGCCATGGCGTCGGCGATACTGAATCCGATACCTCCGTTTCCGCCGGTCACGACGACGTTGTAACCTGTCAGATCGAAGGCGTTTTTCATGCTGGTAATAGGTTGGATCATTATTCCTCATCCCCTTTCACGAATATCATATCATATGTCGTATCCATATGTTATAATGGAAAAACATTATTTCAGAAAGCCTGTGTATCATCGAATGAGTATGAAACCCCTCAGCCCCGCGAAGACCGTCTTTGCCATGAAATCCCTGTATCTGCTATTTTGGGCGGCTGTCTTTATTACAGGCCAGTATATGACCATATTCCTGCGGGATCTTCCCTTCACCACAGATTTCATGGTCGGTATCATCATGTCCGGGGGCTCCCTGGTCGCCACGTTTTCCCAGTTCTTTTGGGGATTTGTCGCAGACCACGCCAGGACGAAAAACAGCGTCCTGCTCACGACTATAGCCGGCTTGTTAATCGGGTTGCTCCTGCTGATTACACCGAGGCATCAGGGGCTGCTAACGCTGCTTCCCTGCTATTTTTTCCTCTTTTTCTTTAACACGATCCCCGGTATGCTCATCGATACCATCAATGTAGAAAACGTCGACCGCCTGGGCGTCTCTTTCGGTAAAGTGCGGGTATTCGCATCCATCGGAGCGGCTATCGGCGCCTTTATGCTATATCTGATCAGCTTGAGGATTACTTTAAGTTCTACGAATGTATTCATCATCGCCATCATCGTTGGCGTGACGGCTCTGGCGCCGGCGTTCTTCCTTCCAGCGACGAAGGGGCACGCCTACAAGTCAAAAGGGGAGAAAAGCAAAACCTCATACCGGGTCATCCTGCAAAACCCCCGTATGCTTCTGCTGCTGATGTTTTTGCTGCTGACCTTTATCGGCGTATCCATGTGTAATCTCTTTATGGGCGTCTACTTCGCCACCGAAGCGGGCCTGAACGCGGGGCTCGGTATGTACGGCTTGTTTTTCGCCGTTTGCATCGGCGTCGAGGCTTTCACCATGGCTTTCGCCAACCGCTATCTGCAAAGAATGAACATCTACAACGTCTTCACCGTCGTCAGTATCGCCGCCTTCTCCCGCGCCCTCATCATATACGCGTCGCCGAATATCTATATCATGTACCTGCTGGCCATCAGCCAGGCCATGCTTTTCGCGCCGCTGTGGACCCATTTGACCCCTTACATCAACAGCATCGTGCCCATGGAGATGCGCGCTACCGGCCAGGCCGCCTGGAGTATCATGATGTCCGGCGTAGCGCCGATGATCGGTTCGGCCATGGGCGGCGCTATCGCCGACGCCTACGGCATACGAAACCTTTTCGGCATCGTCGCCGTCATGCTCGCGGCGGTAGGCGTCGTGTTCTATTTCCTTTTCCGGCGGCAGCGGAGATCCTTTGCCGGCGATACTTGAAACCATGTTGAAACCCCGTTGAAACCCTATTGACATTTTATATGAATGGACGATAATGGAGTTATAACTGAATAATCTTGAAGAAAGAGGTGAATTTTTAAATGGCTGAGTCTCAAACAATGTCGCTTGAATCCGCAAAAGTCACTCTGTCAAACAAGGAAAGATTCTTCTTTGCCTGCGGCGTCATCGGAATGATCGTCCCTTTTAATCTGCCCCTTGGTTATCTCACCTTCTTCTGGACCGACGTGGCCCTGATCCCCGCCAGCATCGTGGGTACTTTCCTGATGGTGTGCAAGATCTGGGACGCCATCAACGACCCCATTATCGGTTCACTGTCCGACCGTACCAATTCGCCTAAAGGCCGGTACCGCTTATGGATAGTGCCCGCCGGCATCCTGTCAAACATCACCGTCCTGATGATTTTCGTAAGCCTTCCCGGCGTTTCCAAAACGGTTCAATACGTCTATTACTTCGCGTCGTATTTTATCCAGGTCACGGCGTTTACCGCGCTGGAACTTCCGCACTTATCCATGATGACTACACTGACGACGGACTATACGGAGCGGGGCATCCTCACCTCCTGGCGTCAGACGGGATCGCAGGTCACGATGACCATAATCGCCGCCGCTTATATCCCGATGACAGTATTTCTCTTCCCCGGCAACCGGCAGATGGGTTACTTAATCACAACCTTGATATTCGTCCTCGCGTCGGCGCCGTTCTACTTTATGTGCTCGCACGGAGTCAAAGAGCGCTATATCCCTCCGGTGGAAGATAAAGTTTCGTTCCGCGAGAACTTCAAGTGCTTTAAAGGCAATATTCCTCTTATTATGGTTATGTGCGCCCATTTCACCCACGGACTCAAAGCAGGTATGGGCGGTGCCGGTATGTATTTCTGGACCTATGTAGCCGGCGATATCCTCTACGCCGCTGTCAACGCCACGTTTGGGTCGGTGGGCAGCATCATCGGCGCCATCCTGATGGGCCTGGTCGTTAAGAAATACCCGAACAAGCGGAATATCGCCATCGTTTCCTGGTCGCTTTCCGCAGTGATTTCGGCGCTGATGTACTTTATCCCGGTAACCACCACATCCGGCAGGATGATGTTCGGCGTCGTATCGCTCATCAATGGCGCCATCGGCTTCACCGGCTTTGTCTGCCTCTTCTCCATGGTACCGGACGTTTCCGAGTATACGATGGCGAAATACGGCCTGCGCGCCAGCGGATTTATCTTTGCCGTATTTAATTTCTGCTTCAAATTCGCTATCTCTTTTGGCCAGGGCATATTAGGCTGGGTCATGGGCGCTATGGGTTATGTCCCGAATCAGGCGCAGCCCGAATCCCTGATCACCCTCTTCCATTTGCTGATGACCGTCGTCCCCGGCTGTATCACGGCAATCGGCATTATCTTCCTCGCCGGATTTAAGATCAACAAAGAATCCCACGAAGAATTGCTCAAGAGCCTATCTAACGCATAGGCGTTCAAGGTTCGAATACAATTAAAACGCGTAACGTTAAAGGCAGATAGTATCCGGTGGAACGGACGCTATCTGCCTGTTTAATTTCCTGACCGCGGGAGGATGGTTTGTCTCTGTACCTTTGTACAAGCGCTGATTAAAACACGCAGTCTTGCCGGCTTTTTCCTACAATACCGCGTCGGTCGTCACGCGGTTCCTGCCGCTTTGCTTGCTTTGATACATCAGCTCGTCGGCCCTTTTCACGACGGTTTCCGGCGAGTCGCCGGCGCGCGCCATGGTCGCCCCTATCGACACGGTCGCCGAAAGCGTTACGCCTTCGTATTCCACTTTGGTATTTTCCACCAGCAAACGGATTTTCTCCCCGATCAGAAATGTATCGCTGTCATCCTTAATCGTATATATCCCGAC
>Ga0082212_10005723_pt1 | contig 16855 bp, 16 predicted proteins | sample TergutNt197P3_FD_71548 | JGI IMG/M metagenome (GOLD analysis project Ga0082212, IMG submission 71548) | Neocapritermes taracua P3 segment gut microbial communities from Petit-Saut dam, French Guiana - Nt197 P3 | ecosystem: Host-associated > Arthropoda: Insects > Digestive system > Gut ... | reverse complement strand
TTACACGACTAATGGGCAATTCAAGGGAGCGATGGTTTATTGTGGCTTTGTGCCCTATAATCCCCATGAGTTGAACTGCCGTTATCGCATGAAGAATCCCGCCAAAAATTTGAAGAGAATGGGGTAATCATGTGTGAAACCTCAGTGAATTCATAAGTGCCGTCCCTGTTGTTGTACATTTGATTATATCACATATTTTTTCAAATATCCATTTTCTTGAATTCCCGATTTTCTATTTGTTCAGTATTTCTGGACATCGCTTTTTAGTTTATCAAGGCTCTTCGGCAACTTGCCGAGGGGCTTTTGCACGTCCATTTTATGCGTTAGAATCCGTCCAAGTATTAGCCGTTGACTCCTCAGCGAAACAGAGTTATACTACCAATGACGAAGGCAAACCGCCCTCGGAATAAAAATTTGGAGGTAACTCAAAATGAACTTAAATTTCAATGTAACAGGAAAATCGAGAGTAAAACTCGCCAACATCATCGCAGAGGCACTCGACCAAGAATGCACTTACATGAAGGCTCCGACATATGCGTACCAAATCGGAAACTTCACTATCACTCGGGAGGGCGAGTTGAAATTCGACATCGCCGACGTAACCAAAGACGAAATTCAAACCGCAGTCGATGCCGCAAAAGCCGCAGGGTTTGAGGTTGCCGAAATTGACGGCGAACCCGTTCCCGAAACAGAAACCGCTCTTGAAGAAGACGGCGAGGATTCCCCCGAAATTGCCGAAGAAATCGAACCGCAAGCCGAGGACGGCGATTCCCCCGATGAAGAATCGCAGGGCGAAGACGAGGCGGAACTTGGCGAAACAGGCGAAACAGAAAACACGCTTACAATCAGTTTCCCGAGAGCAAGCCTCACGCTGAATGCAGTCGAAAATCTTTATAAAATGATTGCAAGCAAAGCACCGCTCCTTCGCAAAGCACTCGGGACGGAACTGCTCCCAATATCCGATGACGGCGAAGAGTTAAAATTCGCTTGGTTCAAAATGGGAATCCCGCACGATGAACTCATGGCATACTCGCAATTCATAACGCAACTCTGCAAGACCGCTCAAGCGAAAACTCGGGTGACTGCTACCGCTCCCGATAGTTTCGACAATGAGAAATTTTCCATGCGGGTTTGGCTCATCAGCCTCGGCATGAAAGGCAGTCAGTATGCCCTTTCGAGAAAACTGCTGATGTCGAAATTGGACGGAAATTCTGGATTCCGCTACGAGGACAAACAGCCTCGCAATCCCCGAAGTGGCGGGACTGGAGAGCCAAAGCAAGTGGTGAGTGTTCGCTTTACCGAGGATATGCTCGAAAAATTATCAGAACTTGCAAGCCAAAGTAATATGAGCCGCAATCAGCTTATAGAGAGCGTGGTTGCGGAATATGTGCAAACGGAACTTCCCGAAATTGAAAAGCAAGCCGCTCCCGAAACTCCCGATGAAGAATCAGCAGAATAATACTTCCGCAAGGCAAGTAAATATGCGGCAGTCCCGAATGGGGCTGTTGCTTGTGATTATCCCTTGCCCTGCTCTGCCTCTTTCGGCGGGTTTCGCTTGCAATAAGTATTCCCGTCATGAAAAGCGTTGCACTCGTCGCAGTTTTTATTGCGAGGGCAATCAGTGTTAGGGCAGTTGCAGTTTTCGTTTATATTTTTTGACATGACATTTAACTCACGTTATATTTGGGTACATATCTCTATCACAAAATTACAAAAAATTCAATAGTAGGCTGATATTTATTTCCTTACATATTCACCTTAACAGGCACTGGATTTCTGATTGTCAGACTATTTTGTGTCACCTTGCAATCAAATGCCGATATTTTTACCCCCGTTGATTCTGCGGCAATCAACGCCGTGGCGAAGGCAGGGTGAAGTCGGCGATTCGGGGTGAAGTAATCAACCCCGCTCATCTGAATAACAAACACCGCATGAGCCTCGTAGCCGTCAGCAATACACTGTGTTAATTCTTGCAGATGTTTCACTCCACGCTCGGTGGGAGCATCTGGGAAAAGAGCGACACCGTTTTCTTCAAGAGTAACTCCCTTGACTTCAATGAAGATTTTACGTTCCGCCGCCTCCACAAAAAAGTCAAAGCGGCTGTTGCCGTACTTCACCTCGGGCTTAATGTGGGAAATGTCGGGAATATATGCTCCCGACCGCAAAAGCTCCATAAACACTTTGTTTGGAGATTGGCTGTCAATGTTAATCAGCCTTTCGCCCTTTTCTGACAGCGATTAAATCATACTTCGTGGTGCGTTTCGGATTGTTCGACTCGCTCAGAAATACAGCCGCATCAGGAACAAGTAACTCTTTACAACGCCCTTTGTTCTTGACGTGGCAGATTTCGATTTCGCCGTCAATTTCCACATGAGCAATAAAACGGTTAGGTCGGCTTTTGAAAATGCCTTCATGGATGTTAGCGTAGGTCATATAATCAATCCTTCCAATCCCACCACTTCTGCTTATCACGAGGAAGAACACCATCATTATCGGCATAATGCACCGCAAGCCTGTAGCAATATAACGCACATTTATCTACTTGAAAACCTTGAAACTCGCAGTCATCATGATAAATCTCGTCGGGGGATTTCCCTTTAAGCGACTTAATATTCGGATACCCCGCATTGATTAAATGCCGTGCCATCTTCTTGCCAATTCCGGGGATTTTTGTCAAATCGGTTTTCTTGAGCAACGATGTCGTGGTTGCCTCCGAAATAAGAGCATTAGCTTTCTCTTCGCCGTATTTTTCATGGAGAAACTTCACGAGATTAAACCACTCAATATAATCGCTGTGTTCGCCGCCCTCATGTTGATACGTCATTTTGATAACCCGCTGACCCTTGTTTATGACTTGCTCTTCATCGCCGACAAAGCCTAACTTTCGGTAAAAATCTTGTGCATATAACGAGGCATACACAAGCACCTCCGCAGGGTTGAAATCAGCGAGATACATCTTGAACAATGTCTTAGCGATTCCTTTTCGATGATAGCGACTGTCCACAAAAAAGTTGTCGAGTCTGTCGTAAAACCCCGACAATGCACCGACTATTTCGCCCGTGTCGGTATCTTCGCAAATCCATATGTTGAACAATTTCGGGAGTTTATCCCGCCATTCAAGCCACTCGCTGAATCGCTCTGCAGAAGTAAGCTCATTGAAAATAGTAATGCTCTCATCGGGCAATCCCTCAGCATTGTATTCGAGAAAAATATGTTGCATTAACGCAGAAACTTCATCAATCCTGTCAAGTGGCATTATGTTGAATTTAAGGTTAGGCATAGCAGAATCCTCCTTGATTTCCCGCCGCACAATGTTAACATCGCAAGTCTGCACATCGGTTGCCTTAAGGATTAAATACGAAATGTAGCCGTCTGTCAAAAAGCCATTTTCGTCAATATCAACGTTACTTTTCGTGAATCCGTTCTCTTTATAAAACGCCAATCGTTGTTGATATTTTTTCGAATTCGGCGGGGTGAGCCGTTCACTGACTTTAATATCTGAAAGCAACATTGTTTTACTCTCAATTTCAACGTACTTCGCCTTGCTTTTAGGAGCAGTCGCTTTAATCGGCACAACAGGGAATTTCACCTTCTTGCCCTTTGAAAGCCTGTCGGCAAGTTCGTTTTTACTGCGGGGAATATGGCTTAATGTAAGGTCGTAATTATTTTTAAGTTGAGTAAATAACTTTCTATACTTTTTCTTGCGATTCACACGGTTTATGACCCCCAAAGCATCGCCGTAAATGTTGACTTTACTGCCGACTGGTATTTTATGATTAATCCAGTTCAGCAAAAGTAACAGAGCGTGGCTCTCGGCTAAATCGGGGCGGGGCATTTCGGTTTCAACAACTTGTTTCCCCGCAAGATTACCGTTTTCATGACGAACAAAGAACGCACAGCGTGTACGAACGGGAGTATGTGACGCATCGAAAAAACATTCGTATGTTGTCATGATTATTAACGCTCCTGTTTTTCAGAATAATTAGAGATTTTTACAAACTCAAAATCCGCACGGTCATTGACTATACGCTCAATCTGTACACAAAAATCAATTTCCTCAAGGTCTTGCGGGACTTCAAGAACAATGGTTGCAGTTATTTCTTTCATGTAATTACCTCACTTAATCGGATTACCGTTTCTCATCTGTTCCCAATTCGCCCAGAATTTTTGATAAGCGACAATATCGCATTTAGGCTCGGGAGTTTTCGGAGAACACTTGTCATAAAAAGCCTTGATTTCGTCAGCAAATCTAAACACTATACCCCTATATTCATCAAGTGAAATAACTGCTTGAGTGTCGTTATTCACTTCAAGTTCCACCATGCCGTTCTCGTGAATTACAGACCAATCAACTCCGTTAGGGCAACCCATTATAACAAGCTCGCCTGTTTTCTCGTATATAAATATATCGTGTCCGCAACAGGGAAGTAAATGAAATCCCTCCCTTGCTCCGTGATTGCCATATAACGATTTAAGCATACGATACGCTCCCGCACTGACAGTCCACGAGTCAGTCCCATCATCAATGATTTTCTCACCGATTTTCACGAATATTCTCCCATGTAAGCATAAGTCCGTAGGGTTATCGGGTTCATCATTAATCCAATTCAAATCCATGATTTTAAGCTCAAAATTCATATTCCCGTCCCCTCCATAACCGCCAACATAACCTCACCAATCGGCTCATGAATAACTAATTGTGCCTGTTCATCACGAGCAGTCGCCGACTTGTTAATCAGCACCAAATTATCGCCAGTGAAATAATCGACTAACCCCGCCGCAGGGTACACCGCAAGCGAAGTTCCGCCGACAATCAGCAGTTCCGCACGTTCAATCGCTTTAATCGCCGCCGTCATAGTGGCATTATTGAGTTGTTCTTCATACATAACCACATCGGGACGGACAATTTCACTGCACTTATCAGTCGGGTTTGCACACCCTTTTGCTTTCTCGCAAATCGGAACAAATTCATCACGACAGTGAGCGGGGTCGAGAGTGTAATCAAGCGAGTATTCCGCTCTGCATTTCACGCAGTAATGCTGATGATTAGTGCCGTGAAGTTCAAGTACATTTATACTCCCTGCGGCTTGGTGAAGTCCGTCTATGTTTTGCGTAATCACGGCGGCGAGCTTGCCCTGCGATTCTAATTTTGCCAACGCAATATGTGCGGGATTAGGTTCGGCATTAGCAATCAAATTCTCTTTGTAATAGCGAAAAAACAACTCTGGTTTTCGGCGAAATAGCGAGTGCGAGAGCAGTTCTTCTGGCGGATAACCGTAGACTTCTTTTGCAGAATACAACCCCGCATCCGAGCGGAAGTCGGGAATCCCGCTCTCGGTTGAAACACCCGCTCCGCCGAAAAATACGGTGTTGCGGGATTGTTTGATTAGATTGGTGAGTTGTTGGGTTTTAGTCATGTTCATTGCCCCACATATTTTTCTACAGAATTGCGAATGTCGCTATAATTGCATGGAGTAACGTGCTTTTTCAAAAAGCCTAACGACACTCGCTTTTGAATAGGGAGCAGTTCATTCAGCATTGAAGTTTCGACAACATAAAATTCCCATTGCTTAAGATTAAGCGGATTCACAGTCGTTTTATCTTTGTGCTTGAGGAGGCACATAACATACACATCCGCTTGCCTTTTCTGCTCGGTGTCGTACTTTCCTGTCGTTGCATTCCATCCGAGTGTTGGTCTTATATCGAAAGAAACATTCGATACTTTTTCTTGATGCCACGACTGCAAATATGCGGCAGACTTCACCTCTACTCCTATGCCCCCGAAAGTGATGTCATATTTGTCCCAAGTGCCACCAATGCCGCCAGCCACGCCGAGAGCGGAGGCAATGATAAATTCTGCCAACTTGCCTCGGTGCGTGTTGTTAAGTAAATCAGAATATGCCCATTTCCAAAAGTCGGACAGAGTCGCATTTATCGGCTGACCATTATTTGTAAAAGACTCTTCGCCTGTTTTGCGTGTTGGCTCGATAAACTTTGTATTCATTCGTCTACCTTTCTCGAAAATTCCTCAATAATTCGTTCCGTTCCATGTAAATTTCCGCCTTTACGAGAGTAATACGCTACGTGCTTTCGACAAGCGGATAACGCATTTTTTAGAGCCTCATCACCAAAATCACGTTGAATATTCTCAAAGTAATACCTTGTTGCGTTTTGGCTGATAGCCCGATGATATTCCTTGCCTTCCAACATATAACGTAAATTATATATATAATCGCCTGTTGAGTTTATGCTCATACCAGATTGCGTTGAAATCATTTCTTTGGCTTGCGTGACTACCAAAGAGCCGTTGTAAATATCTTTTGCAATCTTGTACGCAATCGCAATCATGTCATCTGTAATAGCGTTTGTTTTGTTGGTTTTGCGTTGAGTGAGAGAGGCGGTTGTTTTTATAACACCGTGCTTTTTCTTAGCCTCATCAAATAAGCCATCTATATACGTCCTTGCTTGCGATGTCAATTTCAAGTGGGCTTTTTCACAATGCTCTGTTCGCAGTTGTTTCATAGTACGGTTTTGTCCTAAAGTACCATCGTAAACATCTGAACCAAGGGTTTCAAGCACGTTGCTCAACGAGATACACTCACCAATAGGAGCATTAATATACTCAAAACAAGAAAAAGGGACATAATGAGGAAAACTCGACATCCAACTATATTTTGAAATCATATCTGAAGTAGCAAAATTTCCTTCTTGGTATCCTAACGATTTTCCACGCCCTACAATATACGGCAATATTTGCTTGCCTTTTTCATCCTTCCCTTTACAAATAACAGCTATATAAACATAATCATTTTCTTTGATTTTTGAGGCATATGACTTTCTCTTTTTTGAATAGCAAGTGACTCCGTTAGGAAACTTATCTGTAATATGTGGATAATATCTCTCTGTTAAAACACGTCTTCTGTCTGCTGAGCCTTCAAACTTAATCCATATTGTTTCGCTATACTCCATGTGTGGAACATCAACAAAAAACTCATCTATGGATATATCAAGGGTTAGTGGCTTTGAATCGGGCATAGCTTTGCGATAATCATCTACTTTTTGGATGATTCCTGTTATGCTCTCATTGCTTAATGGTTCGCTACAAATGCTGAATACATCTTCAAGCAGTTCTTCCAAAGTTTCACTATCATCAATCCACACTCCCCATTCATGGTTGCCGTTTTTACCCAACCCCAGTCCCGAGTTGGTGAAATTAGCAGATGTGAGTATACCACAAGTTAATTCGCCGTTATTGGCAGCAATGTAAATCTTTCCATGCAATTTATTGTCAGCATAAATATGAAAATGAATTCCGTGTGTATGACATAGACTGCAAAAAGAATGCAGTGCATTCGCCTTCCGCAATAAATCCGCATCGTTGCTTTTGAGTGTTGTTACCAAGTGAATTGTTTCGATACTTGTGTTTTTGAGTTTATCGAAAAACGTGTTGAAAGATTCCATCAAAAACGGACTGATTATATAAAGCGTGTCTGCGTTTTCAAACATAGCTATTATTCGCTGATAATGGTTGCCCGATAAATTGTTAATAATGTCCATGTTACCCCTCACAACTCTCGCTTTTCGAATACTCCTCATCAGTTACATCTTTATACCCGCCGCCGAAAAACCAACCGTGTGCCTCAACAAACCGAATAAATATATCAACAAACTGGTTAAGGGATATGCAGGGAGGCATCTCAACAACTCCGTTAATCTCAATGAGGCGGCTGTCGGGAATCGCCTCGGCATACGGTAGAGCCTCATCGAGGCGGTCAGCGGCTTTTCTGTATTTCTTAATCCGCTCCTCATCTTTCGCAGTCGGATTCGGAATTCTCGTCAAGTTCATATTATCGGCAAGGTCACCACGCTTGACTTTGCAAGCGAGTTCATTCGTTAGCACACGGCTGATAAAATCATCATAGCTTTCGCCTTGCCGTTTCGTTAAACAATCGAGAGCCGTGATGATTTCTTCAGAAAATCCCTCGCTCCGCAAATCTTCGAGAGTTATGTTTGTATCCTTGACTACATAATGCAACACGGAACAGATTTGTGCAGATTCGTCACCGTCATCGCAGAAGTTCTGCATAACCCGCAATGGGTGCAGAATATACGGATTGCCGCCTTTGTCAACTTGCCCTGCGTGAGCCTTCGCCGAAATTTCTATAGCTTTGTTCAGCATAATGTCTCCTCCGATAATTTCGTTTATTACTCTATTCCCTATTATAACACATTTTCGCTGATTTTTCAACCATTATTATCGCTATGTTTTAGTCAATAACTGACCCGTACACGCATATGCTTGTAGCGGAGGTGAAAACACTATGGATAGCGTTGCAAATACGGAAAACATACAAGAAGTTGAAAAGCAAACAAGAGCGGAGAGTCCGCTTGACGATATAAAGTCTGAATCAGACGTAAAATACATGAAACTTGGCAACATCACATATGAAGTGGTTTACAACTATGTCGGAAAGCAGTCTATGCTCGACATAATCAAATCGGGGATTCGGCGGGATATTGAAACTGGCAATTATTGATTTTTATTTCAGCAAGAATTAACTTGCAATTTTCGCCCTTTCATGGTATAATGAAAGGGCGATTATAAAGGTAAATTCGTTGCTGGGTAAGGAGTGAAAATGTTAAAACAGCAACTAAACTCTCGAAATCGTGCCGCATTATATCTGCGTTTAAGCCGAGATGATGGCGGCGATGTCGAGAGCAACAGCATAGGAAATCAGCGGGCTATTCTCGAAAGGTACGCAACGGAATCCGACTTTGACATAATCGGCGAGTATGTGGACGATGGAATCTCGGGAACAACTTTCGAGAGACCAAATTTCAAGCGTATGATTGAGGATATTGAAGGAGGCAAAATCACCATCGTCCTGTGTAAAGACCTCAGTCGTCTTGGCAGAAATAATGCGATGGTAGCGTACTTCACAGAGATTTTCTTCGTTCAAAATCGAGTTCGTTTTATTGCCCTTAACGACGGGATTGACAGTGCTTTGGGGGACAATGAGATTATGCCTTTTAAGAGTGTAATCAACGAGTATTACGCTCGTGATATTTCAAAAAAGATACGCTCGGCATACAAAATCCAAGCACAAAAAGGCAACTATACAGGGGTAATCCCGCCCTACGGTTATCTCAAAAATCCCGAAAACAAGTACCACCTAATCCCCAACCCCGACACTGCTCCCTACGTCAAACGAATGTTCACAATGGCGGCAAGCGGAGTCGGTACTTCGCAGATTGCACGTTCATTGAAAGACGATGGTGTCCTGAATCCGACAGCATACAGTGAACAAGTCTTAGGTGTAAAACGTCCCTACACTTACAAAAACGACACCGATTGGAGCAAGACTTCGATTTATGAAATTCTGCACAACAAGGTTTATTTGGGGCATATGTTCTCGCAGAAAACCACGACAGTTTCTTTCAAAAACAAAACGCCTATTCGCAACTCCGAAGAGGAATTTATCGTTGTTTACAACACCCATGAGCCTCTTGTTGAACAAGATGAATTCGAGTTGGCACAAAAAATCTTCAGCATAAAAAAGCGAGGCAATCGGCACGGTTTTGATAACATTTTCGTGGGGGTTCTCAAGTGCAGTGATTGCGGAGCGGGGCTTGCGATTGCCTTCCCGACAAGCCACAAGAATTGGTTTTCGTACACTTGCAATCGCTATCGGCAGTATTCCAATTACTGCACCACCCATTACATCCGATATGACAACATTTACAGCATTGTTTTGGAGGGAATTCAAACTCGGCAGAAATTCGTGCGGGAGCATAAAGAAAGCGAGTTGGTGGCTTACGCACAACAACTCGCCGACAAGGGGGCGGACATAAAACTCAAGCAATATCGCAGTGAGTTGGAGCGATTCCAAAAACGGTGCGGCGAGCTTGACCATTTGTTGCAGAAACTTTTTGAGCAGTTGGCTTTGGGGGCAATTCCGCAGGAGCGTTTCCACACTCTTTCGGCAACCTACGAATTAGAACAAAAAGCCCTTAAAGAAAAAGTCGAAATTTTGAAAAAAGAAGTTTCAAAATCCGACAATAATATGCAGGATATTCTGCGGTTTTTCGACTTGGCTCGTAAGCACGATTATGTGACAGAGTTGACTTCGGAAGTTGTTCACAAGTTTGTTGACCATGTGGTGATTTATCAAGCGGAAGGTGTTGGCAAGAGTAAAACGCAGAAAATCGTGATTAACTTTAGGTTTATCAAGGATTCATGGTTTGAGTGAATATGGTTATTCGGCTGATGAGGGTCGTTATAATCGGGGCAATTCTTTGACTATCACTGTTGAGATTTTATTGTCTTCGATGTCTTTAACCATTCGCTTAAACGAAGGTCGCTCGAACGTAGTCCCCGAAAATCCATCATCGATGTATTCATCAAGTACAGCTATACGATTGTCATTGGCGAATTTTTGCAACATCATACGTTGGGTTTGAATTGAGTTTGATTCGGAATCGCCGCCGTCATCAGACGAAATGCTTTATCGCCAACCGAAAGCAAACACCTACAAGTGGCTTAACAAAGCGATTGTAGGTGTTTTGATTTTTCTTAATTGAAGTAACCTCTGGAATGACTATCACAGCTATAAAACTTATCTCCATCCATATATCATAAATAATGACCATTGCCATTATAAAATTTGTTTCCGTCCTTATACCTTACCCCAATTATATGACAAAACCTCGACTATTTGTCGGGATTCTCGATGTTTTTAGATTTCTTTAATTGTATCAAAATCTTTTTTTATATTTCCGATAATTTTGTTGACACTTTCAGAAAGTTCTTTTTCAGAATTAAGAATAACTCCTTTTTCATACAAATTATCAAAAATTGTACTCCAATCTATAGAGTATATGCCATCGAATAATATGGCAAAACTACTTAATTCGTTATAAATGTCTTCATGAACTCCGGGCAACCAAAAGTTATCTTCAATATCACTTCTTACTTGTGTACAAAATTCCATTAATCTCATTTGTAACTCAAGTACAAGTTCGTCTTGGCTCACATTTACTCTTCCTAACGTATCTTTCTCTTTCGGTTTTATATATTTATCGGAATGTTTGTCGAATAACTTTTTTGTAACAATGAGATAGTCGTTTAAGCAGAAATCGTTAATGGATTTGAATGCATCGATACATCTGTCGTACCTCGAGCGGTCTTTCATACTAAACATTTCCCGTGGAGATAGGAGTATTTCGGCGAATTTATTGAAAAAATCCTTATCTGATGCATTTAGTCCATGATTTTCAAGGTTAAAATCAATCAACAGTATTTCAGCAAGTTCAATTTTAAATTCATCAATTATTTCATTAGTTTCTTCGTCCGGAGAACGAGCGAAATCGCGAACATATTGCCACAACTCAATATAAGCAAATAACCTTTCCTTACCGGGTATTCCTGCGGCTTTAACGGCATCAGGATAGTTTACAGCATTATTGGCGATATGAGAAAGCTGAGATAAAACCTCCTCATTTTCTGCATTAAGCAAGGCATTTATCTTATTTACTATTGGGTATACCCTAGTTGTTTGATTACTATATTTTTCTTTCAATTTGGCAATAGAATCAAGGACGTTTTTCTGAACTTTTTGAACATAATCAGCACTTATATTTTTTAAGCCATATGCGATAGAAATCTCTGGCAATGATTTCACAAAAGCATAATGTGCCCTCCGTGATTCCTCTGCAAATTCCTCTGCTCGTTTACTAATACGTTTGTCAAGTTCCTCAAAATTTAGCGTTGCTAAAAAACTATTTAAAAAAACCTTTAATTCATGTACATCAGAAACATCAACAATTTTAATATTTTCAATAGTTTTATCCGCAAGTTGTTTACAATCTATGAAAAAATACTTTTCTACATCCTGCGCACGTTGCATTGCATCCGGATTGTTTGAATTTAAGTTGTTTATTACACCCAACCATGTTTCAATGAATTCTTCCGTAATAAATGTTTTAGTCAAACATTTATTAATATGTTTGAATTGATTATCTGCGGTGTTCGCTCTATCCTCGTTTTTAAGCAGAAGTATCGCCGCATCACACTTATTCTTTAAAGCGTTCCGTACAAGTTCAGAGAACCCCTCATTTGCATCGTCTAAACCAACAGTATCAATAAATCGCAATCCATTGACTTCTGTTATGTTGTCTATTGATTGAATAGACACGTGTTCAACCGCTGGATATTTGTAATATGAAACTCCATTTTCATAATGTTGTGTAACAAACTCTCTAATTAATTCTGGCTCAGAACAACCATATAGAATTTTTTCTCCGTTTTCACGTGTAGCATCTTTAAGCGGTATATATTCCCCTTTACGATACAAATATGGTTGAAAACCATCAATTTCCTTTGGGTTATCAGACAAACCTATATACACGCTCCAAATATTAAAATTATCTACATAAGTTGTTTTAAAGCGAGTCGTGTTACCGTCAAAACATCCTGTTATATTTATGTTTTTTATTTCATTAATTGACTGCACGACATTTTCTTCGCTGATGACATTTCTTATTAAGTCATTGATTTCATTAACAAAATTTGCCTCCGATTTAAATTCTATATATGCATAAATCACAGAACTATTCGGAAGCGTATTTGCGTACTCAATTGTCGAAATTGCACCTGTACAAGTTAATCCACCAAAAGAAGGTATGCAATCATTCCCTAATCCACTAATTTGTTGCAACACACGACTTTTTCCTGCACCACTTACACCAAGCACACCAATTTCAATAGCGTCTCTTGAATAACGTGTAATCAACACTTCATATTCATTTATTGCTTTGTTGTACGAATTAATTATTGCACTTATATCTTCTTTCCTTGTTAAACATTTTAACAAAATCGGGTAGTCTTTCGACAACTTTTGGTAAATGGGAGCGTTAACGTTTAATGACATATCGTCACATAGTGCCGCTATGGAAACAAAGCAATCCCTATGCTTTGCCAGCATAGGTTGGATTCCCAGTAACAAGGGAAGTTTTTCTTTTCGATTATTTATAATCGCTTCTATAATTTCAAATTTTATCATTATAACTCTCCTATTATTTCAATTTCTATCAGTATACTTTAGCGAACATATTCCGCAGGCAATTGAATAACTCTTTAAATTTATTCACTTGCAGAGGCAACCAATATTTCAGAATTACATTCGCCTTTACGTAAATTACACCTAACTATTGTCGTTATCTCATCAATAGATGATGAATCGGATTCTGACACGCCTAACTCAATTGTATCAGATGTAACACCACGGATATACAGAAATTTTCCACTGTGTTCAGGAAATGTCAATTCTTTAAGAGGTTTAGAACCATTTACACTCATTAATTTGTTTTTCTCCAAATAAGTTGCAAAACGATTTTCTTGTGAATAACGGATTAAAATCGTACCATTTTTATTTATTTTAGGTTTTTTGAATATTTTGCTTTCAAAAAGTCTGTATTCCTTTGGCATATCACGCTTTGATGCACACGTAACAAAATAGCATGACCCATCAGCTTTATGCAAAGGATAACCGACATTGTACACAAACCAAGAAGGCTCAACAATTGGGATATCTCTTTGCCTTAAAATTCCGTATACAACACCCGTTTTTGCAGAAGGATACCCATGTGGATTTCCTTTCTCTATTTCATCTATGTCATACTCAGTTGGCAACGCTGGATAAACCTCTATGGTTTTCGTTTCTTTTGAATCTTTTCTTAAGTCATCAGGTTTTCTTAATTCATCAAATGCTTTTTGAACCCTAACACTGCGCCCTGCGTTACCGCCAAGAAAAATATATAATTTTTCATTCAAGAAAAGGCTATCCCAAACTTTAAAAAACAAGTCAACACCTTCATGAACTTTTTCTTCAAAGAAGTTTGTTTCGACATCAACAAATTCGTAAATTTCGAGGAAGTTTTTCCATATAAAATCTGAACCTTTCTCGTTTTTTATTGTCGGAATTTCTATATTAAAATCAGGGTCTATCCATTTTTTTCTCAGTTCATCCATAACGAATCGTAAATTTCTTCTGGCATGGTCGCTCGTTCCTGCGACTTTATCTTCATAACTTCGAGTTGAACAATGATGCGGCTTTTTACATCTCACGCCATTTTCGTGCAGAAAATCACGCGCAGTATAAAACAATTCATACGCCGCTTTTTCGAGGATGTACTCACAACCCAGTTTAGAATCTCCGCCGTTAATATCAAAAAACTCGAAATGGGGGCGTTCGTCTCCATCTTCATCTTCCTGTATAGAGTATTTTCCAAAACTAAAATCTAATGTTCCGCCTCCGAAATCATATATGCCAAAGTGTAAAGCGCCTTTTTCGAGTTCTTCTTTCCAAGAGTCATCAATATATCTTTCTATAGCTGCGTATGCATAAGCAGTTGCTTCGTCAAGAACTGATTTTACTGTTAAAATATTTAAATCAAGAATTTCATTAGGTAATGTCTTTTTTATACCACGCTCAAAAGACCGTACCATTCTTTCACGGACTTCTTTAGTAAATGTAGATGTGTATGAAAGATGATATGTTGTAAAAATTTTCTCCTTTTGCAAATTATTGATATAAAGACCCAAATGATAAGCATAAATTTCAATAGGGTCAATTATCGTATCATTAAAGTTCATATAATCTTTATAAGTTCGTAGTTCTTCTTTAGCGTCAACTATTTCCACAACGCATTCTGGGTCACTTGCCCATTGCTTTAAGCGGTCAAAAAACATTGAATCTTTGACATTTTCTTTATATTCAGTATATTCCTCTTGTGCGGGGTGTGCTGTTAAAATATCTTCTTTATTTGTTCGTGGAAGGCTTTGTTCCTTTTTGTAAGACTCTTCAAACGAGCTAATGTCCTTATACATGATTACAGTTGGATTTTCATAATTTTCATTCTGTTTTCCGTCAAGTGTTAAATATTTAACATCTCTGTCAAAATTCATGATAGCTGCAACAGTCGATGTAGTGCCGACATCAACGGCAACCGGACTTGGGTCAACAAATTCAATTGGATTTTTAGCAAAGATATTTTCTCGTGACACGTTATACCAGCGTAAATTAGCAGTATTAAAACACGACTTTTCTGTCATATCAACAAAACGATATAAAGCCCAGTGACCATGTTTTGCATCAAAAACAGTATCGCTGTACTCAGCAGAGCCTATACGACCAGAATCAATATTTTTATAATATGTTTTTATGTTTTGGATATCTTTAGGCGTTGCTATTGTTGGATTTAAATTAGTATTATTTACACGCAAAAAGCCGTTGTCGTCTTTTTTGAGTAGCTTTTTATTAAAAAAATAACGACGAAATTCCTCTATATTATTTATTAAAGATAATCCTAACTCGGGAAAAAGTCCATAATTATTCCAAAGAGTAAAAATCATATCAACAGGAGATAAGTGTTTACTCATTTTTATTACCGGAATAACGCTTACAGAAGATTTTGACGTTCTCGCCTTGATGATATTCAATTGTCTAAGCTCGGCAGGCAGAATCATAAAAGGAGATACAACATCATCCGTAAACTGTTGAGAACTCATTTCAGGGTAATATATGCGATTGTTTTTAATCACTTGCGAAAAATCACTTTTAAGTATTTGCTCGTGTTCAGCTTTTGTTGCAATCTCTGCACTAAACTTTTCATCATCGTAATTATTTAAAAACATAGGGACACCTAAAAAGCTTTTAAGAACTGAAAATTTCCCTTCTCTCTCACTCAATAAAGCTTTCATGAATTGTTGATATTCATTTGCAACTATAAATACCCCCTTTTCATTATTTAAATCGCCATATAAACAAAACTTATTAAAATCATAATAAAAGTCACCATTGTTAAGATTATGCAAATTTACGAATTTAATAAACTCATTTTTTTCAACCTCCATTTCCATGTAACGACATAACTCATATAATTCAGCTTCTATCCCGTCAAACCCATTCACAAATAAGGTTCTTCCATCGGTTCTGACTGCGTCTTTTGGAATTGCAATATAATCAACTTTCATCTTCATATCGCTGCCTCCCTACTTAATTAAGAATTTTTAATAATCGGTTAATTCCAACGCCGTTTCTTCCCTTTCGTTTCGGTTGAATCCTTTTTGTCGAATGATTGTGTAATTGATGGAATCGGTGGTGTAATTGGTGATATCGGTGACACAATTGGTGGTGTGGGTGATGTAATTGGCGTTTTTAAAGGTGCGACGGAGGTCAAACGATGAGTTGAAGATATATCAAGTTTCTTTGAGTTTTCAAAAGTACGTTTTGTAGTCACACGCGAGCGACACCCATTAAACAGACTACCAGTAATACCATTGACTATACCGCATAATAAAGCCCCTGTTATAATTTCACCATCAGTAGAATACTCGATGCTTGAATGAGTTTCTCTATCATATTCATCGCTATTAATATTAACTATTTGCCGTCTAAGTGACGAGCCGTTATTTTGATTATAAACATCAATAAAACCGTCGAGTATGTCATCCCATTCTTTATCCGCCATCTCCGTACCTATGAGCTGCTCGATTTTTTTATAAATTTCGGTTAGCTGTGTTTCGGTTTTACATGAAGATATAAAAGAATAAATACTATCTGTATCCACTCTTAATCGGGACAATTTCTTGTTATCCTTGTAATTTATATAAAAAACATGGGTGTTTCCAAAAACGTCTTTAATTATAGACATTTCATTCTCGAATGATTTAAGCTCTTTGGTTTTCTGAGCGATTATATCTTCTTTTTCTTTAGGCAACCTCCGCAAACCCCGATTCGCACCGTCAATTTCGTATAAATTGAAAATAATTGCTTAAAAACGGCAAAAATGCCAA
>Ga0082212_10005722_pt1 | contig 16856 bp, 18 predicted proteins | sample TergutNt197P3_FD_71548 | JGI IMG/M metagenome (GOLD analysis project Ga0082212, IMG submission 71548) | Neocapritermes taracua P3 segment gut microbial communities from Petit-Saut dam, French Guiana - Nt197 P3 | ecosystem: Host-associated > Arthropoda: Insects > Digestive system > Gut ... | reverse complement strand
CGCCTTTGGCATACCCTAGACTATGGGTCAGCTCGGCTTCCATTGCCCGCTCTATTAGGGCTTTTGTTAACTGCTTCAGTAACCCTCCAGGTCCCGCAAAGTCCTCTGGGTCCCCGCTGTAACCCTTCAATATCTCGTCTAATACTTCTTTCGTAAACGCCATCATAAACCTCCTTCTTAAGTCTAGGCGTTTACACAAAATCTGTTACATGGTCTTTCCATCTTGACTTAACACTTTCATGGTAGACTTTTTGTAGCATGAAAGAATCTCAACCATCCCCCACAACCACTCTCAAGGAGCATTGACATGCGTTGTAAAGTTTTCAACACCATCATGACCGCAACTCTGATGTTGCTACTATCTGCTGGACTCAAAGCGCAGATTGTGAAAGCCGTAGCTACTACATCCTCAACAGGATCAATTTCTTTTGTGACAGAAGCTAATCCCATAGGCAAAAAGCTGTTCGCAATAAAAAACCAACAGGGAGAATTGTTCAGCGCATATATCGCTCATGTATCACACGAACTGGAAAATCAATTCGTCCGAACAACTCAAGTCACTTATGCATACAAATTTGGTAACTCGGAACATGCTTTCTTTGCCGCCAAAAAATCGGGCAGTATGGCAACTGAGTTTTTTGGACTAGATAACCTCAGACAAGGTATCTATGAAAATTTACCGCTAGAAAAATTTCCAGAAACAACAGTCACGAAAATTACAGATGAATCCCCCACAGGTATAATGTTGGAGTTCATTGCGCCAGACGGAAGAATTGCAGAACTTCCTTTAGTTCCCGAACTAGTTAGAGTCTTTTTGGGTAACGACTTTAATAACATGCTCGTTCCTGTTACGCTTTGGGACACACTTAAAAGTATCGGCGGGGCCATTTGGGATGCCTGCGTAGCTGTTTATGATTGGATACATGAAACTTGTTGGGGTGCTATTACAAATGTTTTCGTCTCAATAGTGTTTCCACTTTGGGATCCCTTTGACTGGGGCTTGAGCGTAAGTCCCATCCCGGCACTTGGAGCTTTGTATGGTGTAGGTCATAATTGCTTCTGATGATTCCTATAATATTGATTTGGTTGTCGACTCAACAATGTATGGCTGATGAGTCGGTAGCCAAGTCAAAAATCGAATATGGTATTGGAACTAAAATAACCATTCAAGGTAGTTGGTATAAAGAAATTGCTGGAGGTTCCGATCATTTCGCTCCTAACATAGGTGCAAGCATCTTTGCTCGCTACACTCCAGAATCTAGTTCTCAAAGCCGTCCAGCTTTTAGAGGCAAAATTTCTTACGAGAATTCTGGCAATCGACGACTTGGAGGGATGTATGACCAACGGTCTGAGGTAAAATGTACGATGATCGTCTTAGGCATGATGGGTTTTCCTATACGAAATGTTCCTAGTTATTACTCTGGTATTGAATCAGGACTTGCTCGATGGGACATTAAGGCAACATTTGATCCCCTGAAAAATTTTAAGGCAACCAAAAATGTAACAACACTCTTTGTTGGTGTTGAAAAACGGCATTATTATATTGAGATCGGCTGGGAGCTTGTAGGTTTTGGTGAAAACAGTGTGATTCTCCCTGAAGATGGGTATTCTCTTCGAATTACCAGCGTAGGATCATCTTATGTTTTTTCAACAGGTTTCAAGTTCTAATGCCATTTTCTATTGCTAATTTGATGAATCACCAACGAAAAGCCGCACTGTGCAAGGTTTTTCATCTCGTGCCTCGTAAATCAAATTATCTGCTGCATCTTCAGGAAATTATCTCCTAAGTTGACAATGCGGTATAATAAACATCCACAGCAACGGAGTTTCATCATGGTAACAGAGACAATGCAATCCCCTACTGCTGAGGCTCTAGCGGTACAAATATGTCATGACAGAGCCTTCCAAGCGGCCCTCACCACAGTTATCAGGACATATATCGATGAAGAATGGCGAGCCTCAACTCCAGAGGAGATACGTCAAGCGTCCGCAGATTACAAAACTGGACGCATCCAAGGAATTTCACATGACGAATTAAAGCGGCAAGCCAATGCCGTATGAGATTGTCGATCTTCCAAAGGCGCAAAGGGATTATCTGCGTTGGGCAAGGAGCGACCGCCGCATGATTGATAAGATTGACGAGCTTGTGGAAGACATGAAAAGCGATCCTTACACCGGCATTGGCAAGCCCGAACAACTCAAATATGATTTTGCTGGATTCTGGTCAAGGCGTATCACAGAACAGCACCGCATCCTATATGAAGTCCATGATGAGGTGATACTTGTTCACAGGTACTTCGGGCATTACAAATAATGTCCTAAGAAAGTCCTTCGGTGAGGCTGTATTCAACCAAAGAAATAGGAAGCCAAACATGACGTAGAGATCACTTTTTCCAAACCGCATGGAGGAAAGAACCTAATAGTAAGCTACAAAGCATCAACACAATTTGATATATTTTTTCTTTTATTTTTCGTTTTTTAGTTCCACCAAGAATACGAGATGCACTTTTAAAGGTCGCATGATATTTATTTAGGTCTTCAAGAGATGACTGGAGTTTGTCGATATGTCCTTGAATCATAGATGAATCGATTGCTCTATCTTTTTCATTTTCAAATTGTTTTTCAGTTTCTATTAGGCACTCTTCAGCTTCCTTAAATATTATCTGTGCAGAATCGATTCTCATCATCACGTTATTGAAATCTGGGATAATCCTTATGGATTCCTCAAATTCGTTGAAAATCAAGCAATAATCATTACAATTACGGATCAGCGCTTCGGCATGGCGTGTCAAACAATAAGTTTGACCCAACAAAATATGATTGGTTCCTTTAATGATTTCCGTATTGTTCCATTTATCATTACCTTGGTACGCTTTCAAAAAATGAAATGTGCCTTGGTAGATACGATTAAGAGAATATCCATCATTTTTTTGGGTAAATTCAAAATAACGCTTCCCTGCTGATTCGGCACCGAGAAAAACCTCTCTAAACCTGATTATTAATGAATCACAAGATTGCATTACTGTTATCCAACCATGTAATTTTTAAAATTTATCCTGCTAATTCGTTTGGTTTCTCTTATATCTGCCTCGGTTCTCCAATCTTGTTTTTGGTGTGACAAAATATTAACTTCTCTTCCTAACCTCAGACCAATCTCTACGATTTCATCTGCCCCCAACCCCAGCTCTCTTAGTCGTCGCAATAACAACATTGTTTGTTCTTGTTTTCTGGTTTTCGACCGGAATATGCGAGGCATTACTTTAGCTAGGTTCATTGGCTCTCTCCCAAATAATTATGTTGAAGCTAAACATGATTGAATGCAACCTCCAAAAAGTACTGATTCAGGCAAGGTCACATCCATGATTTGTTTTTCGTGCTGGCCACACAGTAGTTGCCCTGTTGAACAATGAATCATTCTCTGAGAATAGCATGAACAACTACTGGTTTAGAAAAGATTATCATGAATTGTTGTCGACGGCTGTTGAGCCATTGGCGCATTGACAGCAACCTAAAACAAAGTCGCCCATCCACGCCGTCCGGTGCGTAGCACGGGGGTGGCGTGGCACACCCTGGACACCTGCAACAAACTACGGAGCTACTTAACGAGCGTGAGCGAAGAGTAGCGTAACGCCTCCGAGTGCTTTTTTCGGGGCGTGAAGCGATCTGAGCGAAGCAAGCAAGTGGGCGATTGGGGGCATCGTTCAAAGAAAATGAAAGGCTAAACACGATGCAGAAAACCAAAGACGCAACTTGTCTGTAGATGCACCGGTCACGCTCTAATATAAAACACAGGTCAAAGAAACTGCAATAACACAGCGACTTGTGAGGCTATGGACAAGCTCAAGATGGCTGTCTAAGGTGCTTCACTTTTTTTCTGGACCTATCGGGGTCAAAAAATACGGCAAGCTCTTTTCTACCCGCTTAGAAACATCGGCAGCAAGTTGTCTAAGACTCTCGCTACCATTGCGAAGCGTTGCGTTGTAATCTCGGCTCGTTTGCGAAACATTCGCCTTGTTTGCCATTCCGGTGGTGACGGGTGTGTTTGTTTCTTTCACGAAGGATAGCCTCCACACTAAAGGTTAGTGTAACAACAGGTTGTTGATTGGGGAAGTTTTTTTGATCAAAGGGTTCCTTGTCCATTATAGTGGCTACAGCCCTTCTGTCCAGAACCATCTGGATATTTGCCACGATGTCTATTTATCAGTTCTTCAATTAATGAACCAATCGCAAGCTGTCTTGTTAAATATTTCAATCGGGATTTAATTGTTTCTACTTTTTGTTCGTCAAAAAAGCCATCGCGATTGCAATCAAGGCAGAATACGCCATGCAATCGTGGTTCTGTGTCTTTGCCTTCGACTAAATTGGTATTGATAACGGTAATAATCGGTATACTAACAATTGAAGCCAATTTACTAACATTTTGGTCTCGATGAAGTTTATTGAATAATCTTTTTGATTCGGTTTTTTTTAATTCAGAAGCTGTGCTTGAAACAACCAGGGGTGGTGCCTCAAAACGTGCATTAAGGTCTTCTGTATCCTTTATTATATTAATAGCCGAGATGGTATTTTTATACGAAATTGAGGCGGTGCTTCGTTTGTTTAATGAAATGTATGGTTCAAAATCGTTGTATTTATTATGATCGGAAAGATATCTGCAGATTAGGTATTCTGCATCACGTTCAAATCTATCAGTTTTAATGTCTGTCATGTAATTTTGGTATGGAACAAAGTAAGCCCCACGAAAAACTATATCTTCATAGATGTTGCTTAAATAAAAAAGAATACCATCAACCGTTTGTTGAAAAATATTGTTGCTACCAGCCACAAAGACATTGTGTATTGAGTCGGCCATGCAGTTGTTTTGGTCTTTTATTTTACCGTCACACTGCAACAGTAGCCAATCTTGAGTGGTCGTATTGATATAGTCTGTTGTTTCCAAAATCTCAATTATGTCTCGTGGGACTTCAGTGATTTTGCTAGATTTTATCCTATTCCACGCTTGTTTGAACCAAAAGACAGTCTTCTCGCGCCATTCAGGAACAGTCAAGACGGTCACCACTATTCCGAATATGGCTATTATTAATGCTACAAGCCATTTCCAATCTACTGATGGGTTAGACAGACCCGGCATAAATCACCCATAAAACTGAGAGTGTAGCGTACTTCACACATCTAGACGCAAAATTTTGTTAAACAAACTTTGGGCTACCACTGATTTGGATGTCCTTGCCCCCACTTCGCCTGTACCAAGCAAACTGATTCTGCTTTCGTGGTCAATAAAGGCCGTGCAGGTTTACGACTTGTATCTCTGGTATTAATGCAGACCCAAGAAGAGGCTAATGGTGGTGCTGGTTTAGCTCGGTAGCCAGTCGTCTTTTTTCTTGTGTGTTTTTGGTAGCTCTGGCTGTTTTGTTGGCGTTGGTTTCGGCGGTTGCTCTAACGTTATCCACTGTTGCTTATATTTCGCATACTTCACCAACTCTTTGTCAGCGGCTGGTGTAAAAGCATATTTGGCTGTTCGTTGTGCATAGTCAAGCCAATTGCGCTTTTCGGTCACATTGCGCTGTTCGATTGCAGGTGCGTTCTCAAGAATTACCTTTTCTATTTCAGATTGGCTATGGCCTGTCGCTCTCAATCTAACCGCTATCATTGAATCTAAGCGGCTCGGGTCGGTCAAGTCGTTTTTCAGAATCTTCTTGATGGCGTTGTAATGCACTGTATAGGCATGATTAGAGCTGATGGCCTGATGTGACTGAGTTTCAAATGATGATGCCTTGTGTCCAGCTCGTGATGTGGGTTTACGTGATTGCTCTTCATACTCTTTACTAATTTTATGTGCAAGTGCTAGTGTTTTCGGACATTCACGCCGTTCTGCTTTTCTTAGTTTGACTTCTGGAAAAGTATTGTCTAGTTGTCGATGGCTTGGCTTGCGATTCTCATACCCAGGCGCACGGTGTGGATGTATTGCGCCTGATAATTTCTTGTCTCCGTATTCCGTATTTAGACGCTTGGACACTTGGTTTGCAACGTCTACATCATAGATGCCTAGTTTCGGTATTGTGATTATTGCTTGAAAGTTATTTGTGCTAGATTCAATGATAACCGCTGGTTTATAGCCGTCTGCAATTAGTTTGTCCAGCTTGTCTCTGCTCAGATCATCAATCAGAATGTGATGTTTTGTCTCTGAAAGTGGCGTGTAGTATATGTTTTCGTCTCTGCTTTGCAAGCGTAACATTTCGGGCGTGTGGTCAGTGATTTCTTGAGGCGTAAAACCTCGGCTTACACCATCATGGCCTTTGTCCAGAACGAAGGTTTTTTTGTTTTTCAGATCAGAATTGAATTTAATGACAGTAACCCGGAAGCGATCGGCGTTGACGGCTTCTGCGTATCGCTCAAATTCAGTCAACGGGTTTGGCTTCGGTCGGCTTCGCTGATCTGCGATACGAGCTTTTTCAGCCTTGACCGTTTCTTGCAGTTCGGGATTGTTGATGGTGATGTCGTGCAATGCGGCTAGTTTGGCGCAGGTGGTCTTGAACTGGTCGCTTCCCGTAACCGTATAGCCTTCAGGCCATTTTTCTTGAGACAATTTCATGGCGGCAAATAGGATGTCAGGGTTTTTCCAGTCCAAAACAGTAATTTGGGGGCCTCGGTCAATAAAAGACACACCCCCGCCCCCCCCCCCATCGGTACGGGTGTAATGTATCTCGTCTCGGATTCTTTCGGCTCGGAAGTTGGGTAGACTTCGTTCTTTAGGCTCCCCAGGCTTTGGGCTACCGTCTATAGTCGGCGTGATAACTAGTGCTTCTCGATGGCGGTATTGAGAAGCGGCGGTTGGGTCAGCCAACCAATCTTCATATCTCGGCCAGTCTGGGAAGCGTTTTTGAAGGTCGGCTTTTTCTAGTCGATGCCTCGCCTTCATCTCTGCTTGCTCTTTTTTCTCTCGCTCGGCAATTTCTTTGCGTCTTTCATTCAGTTCCTTGCCTTTACCTTGCCAATTGCCCCAAAGTAAGGTTTCTCGGTAGTCCTTTTGTTCGGCCAAAAGTGTTGACCATTCTTTATCCTGACGTTTGCTAAGTTCTGCCTTTGCGTTTGCTTTCGCCTCGTTGTGCTTGGTTCTTGCTGACGTGTATTCTTTCCACCGCTCTTTCTGCTCAACAGGCATTTCTGCTATGGGTTCTGGCTTTGGTGGTTCCTGATTTGGTATCGGTGATGGTATCGCTTCGGGTGCTTCATAGGTTCCAAGAATTTTATCAGGCTCTTGCCCTTTTATCTTTTTCCATTCCATTTTTGACAGAGAAAAGTCTCGGTTTACTTCCGATGCTTTGACCGTTGTTTCGCCTAGTCTGAATACTGCGCCACCTCCAAACTTCTCGTATGCTATTCCGTTTGTTGCCAGTTCGCTATGAAATTGGTTCCATGTTGTTATCTGTTTTTTCTTGATTTTGTCTAGTATTGGTATCGTCTTTTCTTGGATAATCCTTACGAGTGACTTCTCGCCTGTTGCCACTTCTTTATCAATTTTCTTTTGACTCGGTTTTTGTTTGGTATCTCGTGATTCAGTAGTTCGAGCAATTTCATCATTTTCTAAAACAATATACCGTCCGTTTGGCTCCCGATTCCAGCCCTGTTCTTTCTCAATTCTTGCTACTGCTTTATGTATCGCTTCGTGGGTAAACCGTTGATTAATGTCTACACATTTCATTGTCTCAGGACTAACTCTGTTGATACAAATATGCAAATGCCAGTTATCGGTATCGCTGTGAAGCCCGTACACTACTTGGTGCATTTCTAGTCCATATTCTTTCAGAATGATTGACACTGCGCTATCTATTTGTTCTCTTGTTGGTTGCTCTCCCTCTTGCCAACTGAAAATATGGTGTTCGATGGGGTCTTTACTTTTTGACTCCTGCGCCAAGGCGATCATCTCGGCGGTCTGTGCCTCCGGGGTATCGAAAATAAAGTTTCGGGAACCATGATAAACACACTTTTCGGTGCCTCCATCCTTTTCAGGCTCACGGATGTATTCGGTCAAATTTCCAATTCGGGCGGCTTTGGTAGATTGAGTTGTGTTTTTAATCTTCTTGCCAATCATTTTTGTCTCCGCAATAATTCAACGTATTTAGTAATCTCCTTCAAAGCGGTGGCAGTCAATTCAGAGTAAGCTCCTCCGCTATCCATATGAAGCATTTTGATTAACCCACCTTGCCTCCGAAGCTCTCGCACTATGCTATCGTTGTTGTTGACAACTAACTTCTTCCCAAAGTAACAACGACGTATCACTTCAGATAACGGGATGTTTGCAAGTTCGGCAAATTCGGCTATCTTTTCTTTCTCCTTTTTGGTAACGCGCAATGTGATTTTCGCTTCCAGCGGCTCTTGAGGGTTTTGGTTCTTTAACGGCACGGGGGAAACCACCTTTCCTTAATCTTGGGGGGGGGGCTTTGCAGGATGGGTATGGCGAGTGAGACGGAGTCGAATGAGCCATACGCACGGTTGGCCGATGTGAGCGTTAGCGAATGTCGGACAACCGCCATCCTGTATAAATATTAGCATATCATACAAGATACCAAGATTTTAGCATATTGGATTAGGTAGGTCAAACATTTTTTTAGCTAGTGAAGTGGTAAAAACTTTGAGAAAATGTCTTGACGTGGGTAATAGAATAGTAGTAGACTAGAGACATGGAGGTTTTATGGGTGATACCAAAGTAGAGAAACAAAAGGAAGTGTTCAAAAAAGAACATCTGGACGAGGTTTTGAAAGAGATGATGTCTTCGACCGCACCCAACACATTCAACAAGGGAGGGGCGATTAGCTACCTGATTGACGGGATCAAAAAGATGCAGTCGGTCGGACACACTAACGAAGCGATTGCCGATTTTCTTTCAACCAAGGGCATAAGGATAAATACAGGTACGTTGAAAAGCTATCTTGCAAAACTTGCGGTAACAAAAAAGGAGTCTATCGATAAAAAACAGGTGCGTTCCAGTAAATCAAAAGGCGGTAAATCGGTAACTATTAAGAATCTATTAGATAACGATATTGTTCTACATGGAACACAAAAAAATAATCCAACAGTACCAGAACCAGCACAAAAAGGTAGTCAAAAGGCACTAGATCGGACAAAAAAAAATAATCCAAAGACAGCAGAAAAATCACAAACAACAAAAGAACGGTTTCAACAACACCAATTTAACGGAGATGACTTATGAATCCAGCAATAATCCTGTTCAGTGGCAATAAAGGCGGTTCTGGCAAATCAATCGGCACGATGGCGTATTTGGATATGCTGTTGCAATTGGAAAAAAACGTGTGCCTTGTAGAAACAGATATCTCAGGCCGAGACGTTGGGTGTGCGTATGAAAAAACAGTCCCGACAGAAGATATAGCCCTCGATGATAACAATGGATACGTTCAGTTCACAAATCTTTTGGGGAAAGAAGAGTATGAGAATACATCCTTTGTTGTAAATGGAGCGGCAAGATTGAATGAAGGCGCAAAAGAAGGTATAGACACTTTGCTTAACGCCTTGCCCGAACTGAAAAGAGAATTGATCGTTTTTTGGATGCTAAACCGGCAAAGACCTTCGTTGGAAATGTTAAGAATATTTTTAGACATGATTGAAGAAAATGAAAATTCATATATGGTCAAAATTTATGCGGTCAAAAATTTATATTGCGGTGCGTCCGAAAAATTTGTCCTCTTCGACCAATCAAAAACTGCCAAGAAATTGAAAGAACGTGGGTCAAAAGTGGTTGAATTTCCCGAACTGGCCGACCTTGTTGCCGATGAAATTGTAAACACAAAGCAAACAATTCAAGTAGCAAGCGAAGTCCAAACGATTGGCAATAGAGGCGAAATTGCAAGTTGGCGCAAAAAAGTACGCAAGGCCTTCAAAGAGGTGATGAGTGAGTATTCGGGATGAGTATTATGCGATTGTAAGCAAAACACTTCCGACACGGGATGAGGCTTGGATAAATTGCATAACAGACAAAATTGGTCACATCGCTTTATGTTTGAAATTCACAAGCAACGATCCTTTTGTAGGGGTTTTAATCGTCCTGCTCGACAATTTGGAGGAACAAAAAAGCAATACTTTGTCAATAGAACAGATTATCTATGGTATAAAATCGTTAATAGAAAAAATAGAAAATATCAATAGTGAGATACCAAAAACGGTAAAATTTGCATGTGAGAACGTGTATGCCGATACCAAAGAAATAGGACTATTAGAAATAAACAAGGCATATTCAAAAATGGTGGCCAACGCTTCGGATGAAATTTATAGTGCAGTCGCGAAAAAAATCAACAGAAAAGTAACACTCGGCACGTTTGGCTACATATTTGGATGTCTGGCGATGGTTGGTCTTTTTGTAGGCTCAATCAAATTTTATCGTGTCAGCGAAGCTCAAGAGGAAGTAATTTCAAACAGAGCCTATGCGCGGGGTCGCCAACATGGCGAAAATGATTTAAGGCGTGAAAAGGAACAAGTATTTTTGAACAACTTGAACGCAAGGCTAAAAAGTGAGCGTGAAGCTAGAGAACAAAAATTAACTGATCGCGAAAATCAACTGAACGAAAAATCAATGGATGTACAAAGGCGGGATCAGAAATTGAATGCCGACAGAACTGAGTTTGAGAATAAAAAATTATGGCACTGGACGCATTTGATGTTAGTCGCTTTTCTCGGCATCGCAGGAATTTTGCTCGCATGGTTCCGACCGCCCGTTTTCGGGCGAAAAATATTTTAGACAGCCAAACACAACTAAAAAACGCCATCCGGCTTGGCTCTTCGCTGGCCTACACACCAAAAAAATTGAGTTTTGAGCCAGTTGCAAAACTCCAAAACTTTTTTGGAGGTAATGGTTCCAGAGGTCATTTTGCCACAAAAAACGTTGCCTCGCCGGCCCATAATTGCAAAAAAACTATGGGCAGGCCATATTTTCCGTTTTTGGGCATGGCTACGCCCGCCCTCTCGAAAAATTCCATGTTTATTCAAGCAGCCCGCGGGTAGCTTATGTTTCTCCTCCCATTCTTCTTTTTCTCCCCATTTAATGCAACTCGGTATGACTCCGTTTTCTCATAAATGATCATTGAACAGGATGCAGGAATGGTGTTTGCCTTTAGGAGTTTCAGGAAAATATTAAAGACAACGATGCTTATCCAGAAAAACACCTTTGACTTCAACTGCTCCCGGTTTTGTTATGAATAATTAATTTGTACAAAATAATTTACATAGCTCAAAAGGGGGCTTGCAATGCATGGCCGAGCAATCTATACTAGTTCTTTCAACAGCTGTGTCTCACAATTGTTGACACGGTTACGATTCCACAGCCAGAGCGATGCTAACTATGCCACAGAATGCCCCACTATCGAAATAACACATCCTGCAGGAACGGAAGATTGCAATATTGCCGTATAAAGACCTTCATTGTAAGCATCCTGGCAACTCTATACGCAGTGTCGATGTATGCACAAGTTAACCGTTTTCCCGGTCAATGGGTAGGTGATTTATTCACCGTTGAAAACATGATAACCATGGATGTGGTGTATCTGATTGATAAGGACAATGTAGTCACAGAAAAAATCACCTCTATTACTGGCTTACACGATGATGATTTTCCAATCCCACAAGACATCAGAGCGCGTAAGGCTGGCTCTGGATGGCACGAAGATGCCCTGCATACTCTAGCTTTCCCTTTGAATAGTACCATCGAACGAAATGAGGATGGTAGTTTGTTTAGAAGCTATGTTTTTACAAAATGGCAGGATGGCAAATGGCACTATTTGGGCACGTATAAAACGCCTTACAGTAATTTGTTAGCCAAGGCCATACCCTGCGATGATAACCGTTTTATTTTTATTTCGGCAGATGTAGATGTGGCTGGCAATACCGGTTTACAACGCAGTCCGTTTGCCAGCATGTCTCTCAATATAGAAAAAAGGGAAGTTCGGCTTCGATCGTCTATCGACCACGGTCAGCATGAATTGCGAGAATATATGTCAAAGCAAAACACTTTTGATCTCGCTTTCAATAGCAGTATAATCATTACTAACAAGCATGCTACTGTCCTGAACTATAAAACCGGCCTATATTGGATTTTTTCACGTGAAACTGCTTCCTTAAAGAAAGCAGGGAATGTTTTCAAGAGGATGACACCGGAACATATTGCCAAAGGTGGATTCAGCAGTGCGATCTTGTGCGCGCACCCCCAAATGGATGGTTCTGTATTGATTTCAACTCAAATGGAAGCAATATTGCTCACGCAACCAGACTGGGAGGCCGCGATGAAAGCATTGTGGGACGCAAATGGTGTCGGCACTCCAGACGCGAAAATGACGGTTCAAGATTGGTTTGCGTTGCATCAAGAACGTCAAAAAACAAACATCGAACAAAGTTCAGGTATAGATTGGTATAAACTTGATCCAGAAAGCGGCACTGTAGAAAAGATTGTCCCACCTATAGGCGCATCTCCCGATAGGGACGGCGGGAAAAATGATTTATGGCGGCCTATGCCGGATGGTTCGGTTCAAATGGGGGCAACTCGGTTCAAAACCGAAATTGACAAAAAAGAAGAAAACGCATCCAAAGTAAATCGACCTAGGTAATCCGGTATTGGTATTCTTGGACGAGCGGTGGGCACCGCCCCGTTCGATGTTTATACTGGAACATACATTAAGCTTGGATTCCTAATTTCCCGAAAAATACAACTATGCAATTTGAGTCGAGCTGTTATAATTGTGTGAGGACGGTCGTTTCTGGCAAATAATTGATTGATAGAGGATTAACAAGATATTTATAATTTAGTATAGCTATGTTTTTAGCAAATAATGGCTATGCAACCTAAATTCCCATAGTTTTTAACCTAGGACAGGCAACCGACAGATTCTAATGGGCTTATGAGTTTGCATAGGTTAAAATATTTTAACCTATTGTATCCTAAAGTCCCGCGCAAATATATCTAGGTATGCAATTGGAAGCCAAGTGCAGAGTAGAGTTTTCGTTGTTTTTCAGTTATCTCCCCATAATATGCAGGTTTCCCAGGTTGCACGTATTCTTCGATCACATCCAGTTCATCGAAAAGCTCCTGCATCGTGTAGTGCTTGAACAAGCCTGCTCTGTCCATGGCACGTTTTACGTAGGACAGGTATATCAGTGCCACAAACTGCACGAACAGTTTTCCTTCGAGGTTTTCCTCCGACGAGACGGAAGTCCGGCGCATATTGAGCCTGTCTTTCAAGTCCGAGAACGCTTTTTCGATCATGTCCTTGGAGCGGTACAGCATCAGTGCCTTTGAAGGGTCTTCAATATCGTTGGACAATAGGGCAAAATAGCCAAAGTTTTTCTGCGCTTCGTCAATCGCTCCCTGTTTTGGCTTGGCCTTTTTTAGTGGCACTCCCTCAATTTCATAATACTTGCTGTATAGCTTGTCTCTGCCTTCGCTACGCTTGCCTAAAGCAATGTCTTCCTCAAGGCCGTCCAGTAACCTGCTGAATTGAGCCTTTTCGTCTGTAGCCAGCTGTTCGCTGTAATAGATGTGGACGTAGACCACCCGCCCCTCTTTGCTGGCCCATTCCATCGGGTATGACCGCATGAACAACCCTGTGCCTTTATCATAGTTCTCCCGCCTGCCAAACTTGCCACGCTCCCGCACTAGGATGGCCTGCATAGGCTTCAGCGACATCTTTGCTCCAACGACAAACTTGTGCCCCCTGCTAAACATGGCGTTCAAGTTTTTCTCGCTGTAAAAACCCCTGTCCATTACTAATCCGGCTTTCTTTATTTCCAGGTAGTCTATGCCTGCCAAAATGCCTTCTATCGTCATCACGTCCGTTATATTGCCCGGTAGCTTCCTGTAATAAACAGGAAGCCCCGACTCCTGCCCGAACAGCAATGCCAGGTTTATCTGGGCCAGGCTGTCGCCGTCTTTGTTTTTTCCATATCTCACTTGCTTGATCTGCTCCGAATATGAGCTTATCGATGTGCTGTCGTAAAACAGATACTCCGCCTCTGACCGCCTCCTGGCCTGCCGCCTCAAAAAAGACATCTTTGAGGCCTCCGTTATCCGCCCAAGCAACTCGCTACTCCTCTGGGATGGAATGTCCCTCCCGTATGGGTGCCTGTGCGACGAAGCCCACCGCTTGAATCTATACAGCGGCAAAGACGGCTCAAGTGCCAAATAATACGCAAGGGACAATAACTCCTTGTGAAAGGCAGGGAAACATGCCTTCATGTCTTTCGCCACGCCCGTGGCTTTACCTATCATGTCGAAAAGGCGCACTGCCCCGGCAAACAACCGCTTACAACCTTTGTCTGCACCCTTCTTTTTCAGCTCCTGCTTCAGCCGCTGACCTTTGCTGGGGACAACCTCGCCGTCTATGACACGCCCAATATACTCCCGCTTCTGCTCTGAACGCTTCTTCTCTTTGTTCCAGACTGAACGGTACTCGTAAACATACTCGCGCCCCCCTATGATTTGCTTCCCGATTGGCATGATGTGACCTCCATAGATATATTATATATCTATGATACAAAACAAATCAAGAAATATTTTTGCCGAAATACACCGCCACCTCTATGGACTACGCTAAAAACCTAGATATAAATACACGGGATTGCAGGTTGTAACGACAGACGATCAAATAAATGCTTGAAACAACAAGGTTTTCGCAATTTCTTACCCTCATAGGTTAAATTTTTTGCGGAATTTGGGATGCAAATGTTCTGCCCGAAAAACAACCATCCCCGCTAAACTAATAAACATGGACATCACAGCAACAAGTTATCGGATTCTTTTGAGGCAGACCTTTATCGGTAGTTGTACTTTACGGGATTTTAGGTTGAATTACCGAAAACACATTTCGCGACTAGCGCAAAACTGCAATAACCTCAACATCCAATTCACCTTGTTCAGGGTCATCCAAAATTACGGTTAGCCTCTCTCTATACATTCCTGATTTTGCATTTTCAACCATTATTACGTCGAGTGTATGTTCAACTGCACTGGTCTTCAGAAAATCGGATACTTGCACAAAGGCTGACGTAGATATTATATCAAGTATTTTAAACGGCTTGCCTCCTGAATGAACCAGCGTGATGGCAGTACGCCGTTCTGTGCCTGCAGTTCCATCCCAAATAACACGCTTCTTTGAAGCAGTGATTTCTGGTATCACATCCCATCCGATAACAAATTGTAATGTGGGGACTTCTTTGCTGGTTGTATGAACAACGAGCGTATCTCTACCTCTGATACTGTGTTTTGGGACAAGTTGTCCATTTAAACTTAAATCCAAAATGACATCATTTTCTTCGTTGTGTGCTTCGCAAGTAATGTAAGGAACTGGAATTAATATTTCTGTCACTTCGACTGGAAATTCTGTACCGGATTCAAGTCGAATAGTTGCTGAAGACGCTGATGCGTAGCGTGAGATTTCATTGAAGATTACTACTGATTTGCTAGGCATAATTTCTTGAACAACGCCTGCTCCAAAAGTCAATTCTACTTTGGGATTCACAAGGTCGTCAGAAATTACCGTTATGGATTTGCGAATATTCCCCAACATCCCAGAGGAATTAAAGATAACTTCAATAAATGTGTTTTCACCGGGTTCGAGTTTCCACTTAGGTAACTTTGTAATAGTGCAACCACAAGATGGAATGATTTCTTTGATCTGTAGAGGTACATTGCCTTCATTTGTGACATTGAATTTGTGCGCGACCTTTGTTCCTGGAGAGACTTTTCCGAAGTCATGGTGTGTTTTCTCAAAAGAGATAATAGGCGCAGACGTTTGAGCCATACAAATACATGACATTACAAAAGTGACATAAACGATATGCATGGATAACTCGAGAGTGGTTATTGATGTATAGACAAGGCCGTTTCCTGTAGCGTATTGAACAGGTCAGTCCTAGTCACAGCATGCCATATGCGAAGCGTCAAGTCAACCATACGCTTCGTTTTCGAAGCCACCTTCGTGCGTCTCGTGAACCTGCCAAGATGGTGGCGAGTGTTGCTGTTGTCACGCTCAATCGCCACGGTATACTCTTTCCCAATGATGTGCCACCTTCGCGGGAAGACTTCCGAAAAGGCTTTCCAGTTGTCTGTGTAGAAAATGCACTTCTTCGGGTGGCTCACTTTGCGGTAGAGCCTCCTGAATGTTGCAGAATCACGACCGCCGAGCACCCAGGCCACGGTTCCCCGCGTGCCACGGTCAGTGGCCTTGATGACCCAAACTCTGTTTTTTTGAACCTATGAAATGCCACATTTCGTCGAATCCATCTCTTCTATTCCCCTGGCACCTCTGGCTCAGACAGTGCCTCGCCAAATGCCCTTACCACCGGTATATCAGGGAGTGGTTCCTGTCGAACAAACGCCCCAATATCCGATATGAATCTTTTGCCATGGCGTATAGCAGGATGCACATGGCTTTTTTGGCTACTACCCTCTCGTTTGTACGGCTGTCACCAATCCTAAAATTGCACCTGCAATCTTTGCATTGATACCTTATGGGGTTTTGCAACTGGCTCTTTTGATCCAAAAAAGAAGATTCCTGATGCCATTTTTTTGAGATTTTTGAAAACGGCTCAAATTTGCTCTGTACGCCTTCAAAAATTTTGACGTGTGGGTAAACGTCAGAATAGTCAACAGATCGTTTCTCAAGTCAAATTTGACATTTCCATCAGGGGGGGCGGGGGGTGTGTCTGATCGGCTATCAGTTGAGGGGAGATTTTTAGTTAAGTTGAAAAAAAAAAGGGGGGGGGGGGGGGACTGTATTTATTATTTAATTACTTATATAAATAGCCCGTTTCATTAAAAGACGTTAAACCTATCCATAAATGATTTTAAACGCATCCAA
>Ga0082212_10005721_pt1 | contig 16858 bp, 15 predicted proteins | sample TergutNt197P3_FD_71548 | JGI IMG/M metagenome (GOLD analysis project Ga0082212, IMG submission 71548) | Neocapritermes taracua P3 segment gut microbial communities from Petit-Saut dam, French Guiana - Nt197 P3 | ecosystem: Host-associated > Arthropoda: Insects > Digestive system > Gut ... | reverse complement strand
CTACACCCACATTGACGCCGCCCCCGATTGCAGGCGTGACTTTGCCGGACAATGCGCGATCATCTGCGGCGAATGGAACAGGCAATGCGGCGTTATCGGCGGAAAGCTGAACGAGCTTGCATCGGTGTACCGGGGGAATGAAAAGTACCACGTCGATCTTGCCCCGCTTTTGGATCAATACGAAAGCGGCAGCGCTGTTTTTCCGGGCGAGGGGGAACTGCGCGATTACTTCAACCAAATTGCGGAATTACCGCACAGAACCTCGGCTCCTTCGAGCCTTGTCGAATGGGCGGAAAACCATCCCCTGCAAAAAGCGCTATCGCAAACGCTTACTTTTTTTTCATCACTGTGCGGCCTGGACATGCGGAAGGGGTCACCCAAAAAAAATCCGGCAAAGGAGATAGTACAGGAACTGCGGGACATGTTCGGCGAATTTTCTTCGCTCATCGTATTTTGTTTGCAGGCGGGACTAATCTATTCAACGCTTGCGCTGCTGTCCGATCTGCAATGCCGCTACCTGGACGGAAAACGCGCCGAAGGGATTTTGACATTTACCGACATTGCCCGCCTTGCAAGGACGATCCTTCTGGAACAGCACGACATCCGGCAGAGCGAAAAAGAATCGCTTAAGGCGATTATGATCGACGAGTTCCAGGACAACAACGATCTGCAGAAAGACCTGCTGTACCTTCTGGCGGAAGACGTATCAATTACAACTAACGGAATACCGCCCGCAGAACACCTGTCCAGCGGGAAACTCTTTTTCGTTGGCGATGAAAAGCAGTCCATCTACCGTTTCCGGGGGGCCGATGTCTCGGTATTCCGCGCACTGCAAAAAGAGCTTGGCAGCAGCGACCTGCCCCTTGCGACCAACTACCGATCTGCGCCGTTGTTAATCGGGGCGTTTAACACGATCTTCGGCGGCCATGAGTTTGACCCGCATGGAAAAACAGCGGCAACAGGCGACAAATACCCCGCCGCTTTTGCGCCCAACTCGGGCGGTTTGCCTCTCTACGAAGCGGCGTTCACCCCTTTGGCCGCGCATAAGGAAAACGAGGGGAAACTGACGCTGTGCATATTGGATAAGGTAGACTCGGACGATGAACCCGAAGGGGAATCGGAACTGCTTTCGCCGGTGGAAAACGAGGCGCGGTTTGTCGCCGAAAAAATCAGGGCGCTGTTGGACGAAGGGAAATACCGGCCGGACGACATAGCGATCCTCTTTCGCAGCCGCAGCCCCCAGCATCTTTTTGAAAAACACTTGCTACAATTAGACATTCCCTACGCCAGCGAAGATCTGAACGGCTTTTTTTACGGCGGCCCGGTAAACGACCTAATGTCGGTGCTGCGCCTAGCCGCCTACCCGGCGGACAGGGCTGCCTACGCACAGATGCTCCGCTCTCCCTTCGCCGGACTTTCCCTGCCGGGGCTTGCCATCTGCCTCGCCGCCCTCGACGAAGGCGGGGCAGTGTTTGGCGATGAGCCGCTTTCCCTGCTTGCCGAATGTGACAGGGCGCAGTACAGCCACGGACGGCGCATCTACGAAAAGATCCTCTCCAAAGCCTGCACGGATCCGGTCAGTTCCCTGGTGAGCGAACTATGGTACGGCGAGGGCTACCGCTATGAAACCGAGTGGAACCCCAAAACCGCCGCGTACCGTGGCCTGTACGATTACCTCTTTCACATTGCAGCCCTGGCAGACGGGGAAAACCAGGGGCTTGCGGCGTTTACCGATTATATTCAGGGCCTGGACAGACCGGGCGAGCGGTTAAGCGACATTGAAATACCGCTGGAACGCTCTGGCGCGGTGCACCTGTTAACAATACATAAAAGCAAGGGACTGGAATTCCCCGTGGTGTTTATTCCCTGCTGCGACAAAAAAGGCAGAAACGATTTCAGCGATGATATTTTTGACACCGGTACTGCCGGCCTGACCCTCAACCCGCCCCTGCCGCAGAGCATTGACGCGATAAAGGACATTAGGCGTAATTATTTCTGGGAACGTTCGCTCGCGGAAGAAAAAGGAAAAAGAATCGCAGAACTGCGCCGCCTTTTGTACGTCGGCATGACCCGCGCCGAAAACGAACTGTACCTTTCGGGCTGTCTGGGGATCAGCAAAGCTCTGGAAAAAGAGCAGGGCGATGAATCCGAAGACAAGGCTTTCCCCCTGCAATTAAAACAGTTCGTTGCAATAAAAGCCGCGGGTGCTGCCGAAAAAAACAGCATTGAAGGCGATGCCATACTTGACGGCAATACCTTTTTCGGCCTGTGCCTGGGCGCATTCGCCGCACAGATACCGGCAGGAGGCGATGGCGGCAATGTGCCATCCATCGGCGGCGCGCCGCTCTTTTTCAACCTGGAACAAATTCCGGCATACAGCGAGCAGGATTCGCCTGACGCTGAGCGGCAGGGCAGCCGTTTTCCAAACAACCAAAAGGGGCTGGATTCCTTTTTCAAAACGGTTAAACCGTTCTACGAAAACGCCGCAGTCATTGCAACCCCCGATGTGCCAAAAAGACATTTTTCGCCGACTGCCCTTCCCGACCATTTTCAAAAACCCCATACCGCAGAAGATTTCATCGTCAGCAAAGAATTTTCCGGCGGCGGCGCGGCGGATGTTTTCGGCAGGGTCGATGCGCTGATTGCCCGTTACGCGAAACGGCAGGGGGAAGACGGCGAGCAGTTTGGCTATGCCGGCTTTGGAACCATCGCCCACATCTGCGCCGAAGCGCTGCTGTCGCGGAAGGAAGCCGTCATCCCGCTGGGGCTTGCCGGCCTGTTAAGCCCCGCCGATGCCGAAACATTGCTCGGCGCGGGCAGGGAAATTGCACAGCGATTTGTCCAATCGCCGCTGGGGGCCATTGCCCAAAAAGCGGAAAACCGGAAAAGCGAGTATCAATTCCGCAGCCTGTTATGCGATGGGGAAGACGAAATGTTCATCAACGGAACTATCGATCTGGTTTTTGAGGATGCCGAAACGGTCTATGTGGTGGATTTCAAAACAGACAGCGAAGAATCAGCCCAACTGCACCTCGCCCAGATGGCGTGTTATTGCCGGGCCGCATCTGATCTTTTCGCAGCATCGGCAAAAAAGAAAATACGGGCATGGCTATACTACCTGCGCTCAGGCCATGCCATAGATGTCACCGCGCAGGCTAATTTCTCGGCTCTTTTTCCTTTGGGGTAACGTCCTTGATCTTAACTTTAGATGACAAAAACATACTTTGCCTGAAGATCCGGTAACGGCCGCCGGGGGCAAATTCTGTGCCGGCGATGTTTGTCGTTATCTGCCTCGTTTCGGTATAGGTATCATAACTCCTTGTTTTATAGTACCGCACGGAAAAAGTATGGTTTCCCGGGGGGAGGTATATCGTTACCCTGTTCTGGGAACTATTCGGCGACCAATCGACCGGCTGGTCGTTGAACAGAATAACTCCAAGGCTGTTGCGAATTTCCAGAAGGCACTGCGCGTCCTGGGGAATCGACGGATCAAATGCTCCCATGTTTTTAACGCCAACACAGGCGTTCAGGAGCAGCATTCCTGCCAAAATTGCCAATAAAACAGCTTTTGTTTTCATAAATCAACCCTCCTGTTTGCTTTCCTGAAGAATGCCCCATTATAGCCCCGCTTCATTGCCGGAGTCAACAAAAAATACGCGGATTAGCGGCTGCCTACCAGCCGGACTTCAAGATCGAATCCCCTGCGGGCGATCACCGTGCACGGAACCAAAGCCCCGGCTGCAAGCGGGGCAGTTTCGCCGGCCACTACGGCGGCGCCGTCAACCTCCGGCGCGTGACAATAGAGGCGCCCCAGCCAGATGGGCTTGCCCTCCAAGCCCTCGCCTGCGTCAAATTTTTCTTCCGGCAGCAGATCAAGGTTTTGGCCGATAAAGCGGTTCATCCTTCTTTCGGTGATTTTTACCTGCCGGTCTTCGGCTTCCCGCTTCCTTGCGGCGGCGATTTTTTTGGGAACCCTGGCTTTCATCGCATAAGCGGGCGTTCCCTCCTCGCGGGAATACGGGAAGCAGCCAAGCCAGTCGGCCCGGAGCTTTGCCTGAAAATCCAGCAGGGAGGCAAAGTCGTCTTCGGTTTCGCCGGGAAAGCCGACCAGAAACGTGGTGCGGATGACGGATGCGGGAAGACGGCGGCGGATTGTCCTTGCCAGCGCGAGATATTCTTTCGCGGTACCGCGCCGGTTCATCGCCGCGAGGATATTGGGCGAGGCGTGCTGGAAGGGGATGTCAAAATAGGGAAGGAAACGCCCGTCCCGTTCCATTATATCGAGAACCGGCAGGGGGAAGTGATCGGGGTGGATGTACAAAAGCCGCACCCAGAAATTCCCCGGCAGCTCCGCAACGGCGGCGAGCAATTCCGGCAGCCCCGAACTTCCGCTGCGGTACGAGCCGATGTCCTGCCCGATGATGCACAGTTCCCGTATCCCCCTCGCCAGAAGCCCCCTGCATTCATCCACAATGTCCGCCGCGGTACGGCAGCACAGCGGCCCTCGGATGAGGGGAATGGCGCAAAAAGAGCAGCAGTTGTCGCAGCCCTCGCTGATTTTCACATAAGCGGAACCCGGCATCGACAGCAGCGGACGGTTTGAAGAAATTGGGGACAGGGGGTGCGGCTCTGCCGCATTCGGGACTGGGGAATGGGGATCAAGAGGGGAACCTCGATTCTCTGAAGCGCCGCCCTTTGGGTTCCGTTGAGAATCGGATTTCGAAATATCGTAATCTAATTCAGAAGTAATATTATTATCCGAACAACAACCCCTAGTCCCCAGTCCCCAGTCCCTGGTCCCTACAAAAAGTGCATTCGCCTTCCCAACAATGCCCAAAACATCTTCGATGCCGAAAAGGGCGTCCGCTTCGGGGAGGGATTCGGCAAGCTCGGCGGCATAGCGCTGCGCGAGGCAGCCGGCCAGCAGAATTTTTTTGCCGGGGTAGAGTTTTCGCCAGCCAAGAACCGCGTTAATCGATTCCCGTTTGGCACTTTCGATAAACCCGCATGAATTGATGATGATAAGGTCGGCATCTGCCGCATCGTCCGCCGCAGACCAGCGCGCGCCGTTGAGGGCAGCCATCATGTTTTCGGCGTCAACCTGATTTTTCGCGCAGCCGAAGGGGTCTAAAAAATATCGCACAAATGGTTCAGCGGCTCAGGTTTCGAGACGGGCGACTATCAGGCGGAAACGGTTGTCTTCATCCCGTACCCATCTGATGTCGGCCACCACCACCTCGCCCGCGCCGCCAATTTCGACGGGCACGGTCCTTCCGCCGCCGATGACGGAAAATTTTGCCGCCTGGGCGTTGGAAACCCATACGCGGATCCCGTTCTGGGCCTGGATGTTCAGTTCGTCGGAACGCTGGAAGTACCGTTCGTTGCGGCCCTGGCGGTCGCGCTCCATAAGGACTTCCCAGCGGAACATGCAGTAGCCCTGGAAATTGGACTGCAGGGTAAAGGGATACGGGTTCGGCGATGAAAAAATCACCGTGGACGCAGTTTGGCCGGAAACGCCCGCTGCCTCGGCGGACGGATCCGCCGGCCCCGCCGCAATGGGCAGCGCGCTGCCCAGTTCAAAGCGCAGCAACACCCCCATGTCCGCGTTGTTTTTCGCGTAGTCTACGGCGACTATGCGGACGCTTGATACGCCGTCATTGTCAAGATCGACGCTTGCGTCCTGGCTCAGATCGACTATCACCGGATTCACCGGGGTTTGAATCGTCACCGCTTCGCCCAGGCCCAGCAATTCCAGTTTGAAATAATCCTGCCGCTCGCCTTCGGGGGACATAACGGGAATCAGAATAGAATCGCCGGTGTAAAACCGGTGCTCAAAGCTGTCCCCGCTCATGGTGTATTCAACCGGCCCCCTGGGAACCGGCGCGGCTATTCCGGGATTTTTGGGGCGGGTCATAAGAAAGACAAGCCCGCCGCCGATTACGCCGAGAACCAGAACAGCCAGCATCGCGCCGATGGCAATTCTGGGAAGGGGCGATGGTTTTTTAAGAAGCTGCTCTACCGGTATCGGCTGTTCCTGAATTTTTAGCGCGTGGTACAGGGAGAGAAGTTCCTGCACGTCAAGCTCCAGATATGCGCCGTAATTCCTCAGAAAACCGGTGATGTACGTCTCGCCGGGGAAACCGGAAAAATCTTCGTGCTCAAGCGCCTCAAGGTACCGTATGGCGATCTTGGTATCCCTGCCCGCCTGATCGTAGCTGATGTCTTTTGCCTTGCGGGCGGCTCTTAATTTATCACCCAGAGATTCCACGCTTCCTCCCAAACCTCTAATTCGAGTCCCTAAAAAGAAAATTGTTGTACATATTGGCGGATGCCGGCGAATCGTAAATGAACCTGAGTTCGGGAATCCCCTGGTTGGTCCTGATGTTGGTAAAGTCAAACTGAACCTGGACGTCGGCAATGGTGCGCCCCTCGATTCGGCGGATCAGGCGGGTTGTAGGATTGATGCTGAGGATGATCTCCCGGAAGCCCTCCGATATGGTCCGCCGGGCAAGCCGGAGTTTAACCGCCTGTTCCTGGGAATCTGCCTCAAGCGGCACGGGGTCGGGGCCGGTGAGAAAAGAGGGGACATAGTTGCGCCGCAGCAGGACCAGGCCCTGGGCGCTTGCAAGGGACGCGCCGGAAGCCGGACGGCGGCCCGGGGTGATGCCCTGGTTAAGGACGGCGCGGTATTCGGGCAGGTATACGGTAAGAAGCTCGCCATTGAACACGATTACCTGATCTGCGGGACGGGTAAAGTCGATCCTGAGAAACGATGGCGAAAGATAGCTGACGTTGCCGTACATTTCGCTGTTGCCGGAACGGATGGCAATGTTGGCTTCGTAATCCCTGACTCCGCCATAGCGCTCCGAGACCATCTCAAGATAGCGTTCCGCCGTGATGATCTCCTGGGAGTTAGCCGGAAACGCAATGCAAACCGGCAGGATCAGCAATAGTAACCACGATTTCATGGGCTTTCCTCTACTGGCATAATAGCCAAAACACCTAACCCTGGCAATCCCCCAAACCGGGCGGGTCTGTGGGGTTTCGATGGGCTTTCCCTTCAAATGTAAGCCTGGAACCGGCCAGGCACTGCAACAATCATGAAACAAAAAACCAAAAATCATAATAACAGTATGCAAAAAAACCATTAGCGACATGTTTGTCGCTTCAGACTGTTTGTTATGCAAGTAAAAACGGTTGAAAATAACATCAACATGAAAGAAAAAATAAGCGAAGGCTATGTAAAGCTTTTGATCAGCAAAAACCTGAAACGAATCAGGTCGATGCAGAACATTTCGCAGCTGGGTCTTGCGGTTAACGCCGGAATAACGCACAATTTTATTAACGACATTGAAAATGGCAAAAAAGGCATCTCCGCCAAAACCCTCGCAAGGCTCTGCGTTGCGCTAAACGTGGAGCCGCATCAATTTTTTCTGCCCGATTCCATGCAGAACAGCGAAATAATGATCTACCTGAACGACATAAACGATTCGGTACAAAAAGTTGTCAAAGAGCTGACTGAGCAGTATCTTCAGTCATCAGAATCCTAAATTCCTTTTCATCAAGCGTTTCTTTTTCCAGCAGCAAATCGGCGATTTTATCCAGAAGGTGCCGGCTCTTTTCCAGCTTCTCCTTTGCCATCACATAACGCCCATCTACCATGCGGGCGATCTCCTCGTCTATGTACTGCTGGGTCGCCTCGGAATATTCGCGGTGGAAGACAGGCTCGTGGTTCTGGCTGCCGCCCATCATCCCCGCGCCGCGCTGGGTAAGGGCGATGTTGCGGAAGCGGCCGCTCATGCCGTAGTCGGTTATCATGCGGCGGGCGATGTCGGTTGCCTTGGTCAGGTCGTTCGCCGCCCCGGTGGAAATTTTTCCGAAGACCAGGTCCTCGGCGGCGCGGCCTCCCATCAGCACGTCGATCTTGCCCAGCAGTTCCTCTTCGGTCATCAGGTAGCGGTCCTCCACGGGCATCTGCAGGGTGTAGCCAAGCGCGCCGAAGCCCCTCGGCACTATCGAGATTTTTTGCACCGGGTCGGAACCGGGGGTAAAGGCGGCGATCATGGCGTGGCCGGTTTCGTGGAAGGCGACGATGCGCCGTTCCTGCGGCGAAATGATCCGCGTTTTTTTCTGCAAACCGGCGACGGTTTTTTCGATGGCCTCGGAAAAATCCTGCTGCGATACCAGCGTCCTGCCGCCCCGGACGGCAAGCAGCGCCGCCTCGTTAACGATGTTGGCAAGGTCCGCCCCGGCAAAACCGGAAGTGCTGCGCGCCACCGCCGCCAAATCCACCGAGGGGTCGAGTTTTACCGGCTGCGAGTGGATGCGGAGAATCGCCTCGCGTCCCGACAGGTCGGGACGGTCTACCAGCACCTGCCGGTCGAAGCGGCCGGGGCGGAGCAGCGCCGGGTCGAGCACGTCGGGGCGGTTGGTCGCGGCAAGGATGATAAGGCCGCTGGTGGCGTCAAAGCCGTCCATCTCGACGAGGAGCTGGTTCAGAGTCTGTTCTCGCTCGTCGTTGCCCCCGGCGATGTTGTTGATCCGGCTCTTGCCGATGGCGTCCAGCTCGTCAATAAAGATGATGCAGGGGGCCTTGTCCCGCGCCTGCTTGAACAAGTCGCGCACCCGCGCCGCGCCCACGCCGACAAACATCTCGACGAAGTCCGCGCCGCTCATGCGGAAGAACGCGACGCCCGCCTCTCCGGCGACGGCGCGGGCCAGCAGCGTCTTGCCCGTCCCCGGCGGCCCCACCAGCAGCACCCCCTTGGGGATCTTGCCGCCGATGTCAGTGTACTTGCGGGGGTTTTTCAGAAAGTCCACCACCTCGACAAGCTCTTCCTTTGCCTCGTCCACCCCGGCGACGTCGTTAAACCTTGTGGCAATATCCCCCTCGGCGACGATCACCGCGCGGTTCTGTCCCACGGAAAGGACGTTGCCGCCCATGTTGCCCAGCCGCTTCATCAAAAAGCGCCAGATCAGCAGGAAGAACGCGATGGGCAGCACCCAGCTAAAGATGATGTTGAGGATCGTCGTTCCCTCGCGGGAAACCGCATAATACGCCACGCCCTTTTCGTCCATCAGGTCGAGCAGGCCAGGATCGTTGATGGGAACGGTGCGGTACACCTGTTCCTGGGGCCCGGAATACGGGCTGCGGAGCGGAGAACGGCTGGTTTCCCTCTGGCGTCCGTACATGGTGTACCCGGTGTAAAAGGAATCGGTCAGTTCGACCCGCTTAATCTCGCCGGAGGCGATTCTTGCCTTAAACTCGGAAAAGTCTATCGCGGGATTAACCCTGTTAAGAAAGACAAAATTGAACAGGCTCATCACAATGATAAGCACGACTATGTAAATTATTGAAAATTTCCATCCGCCAAAGGGTTTGAGATCGGGAAGCTTGCCCCCGCCGAAGGGAAACTGGGGCCCCGAACCTTTATTTTTATTCTTGTCCTTTTTGGGATCGTTAAAGCTATCGCCCATATCCGTTACATACTAGTAAAAACCGCGAAAAAAAACTAGACTTTGATAAAATTAACGGAGGATATTGTATGAAGAAACGGATTATCACACTGCTTTTGGCCTGCGCGGTGCTGCTCGCAGCCGCCTCAAACGTATGGGCGGGCGGATCGGGCCAGAAAAAAGAAAAGGGATTCATCATCGCAACGGACACCACCTTTGCCCCCTTTGAATTTCAGAACGCCCAAGGCCAGTACGTCGGCATCGACATCGAGCTTCTGGCGGCGATTGCCGAAAACCAGGGTTTTGCCTACGACCTCAAGCCCCTGGGCTTCAGCGCGGCGGTGGCGGCGCTGGAATCAAGCCAGGCCGACGGCGTCATTGCCGGCATGAGCATTACCGACCAGCGGAAGGAGAAATACGACTTTTCCGCGCCCTACTACGACTCCGGCGTGGTGATGGCGATCCGCGCCACCGACGACACCATCAAAAGCTACGAGGACCTGCGGGGCAAACGGGTCGCGGTAAAAACCGGAACCGAGGGCGCGACCTTCGCCGAGGGAATCAGGGCCCAATACGGCTTTACCCTTGTCTATTTTGACGAATCGCCGTTCATGTACGAAGAAGTCAAGGCGGGCAATTCCGTCGCCTGCTTCGAAGACTATCCCGTCATGGGGTACGGCATCTCCCAGGGCAACGGCCTTAAAATGGTAACCGGCATGGAACGGGGCTCTTCGTATGGCTTTGCCGTCCTCAAGGGGAAAAACCAGGAACTCCTGCGGATGTTCGACGACGGCCTTGTAAATCTAAGAAACAATGGTACCTATCAGGAAATTCTGGACAGGTACATAAAGACCGAATAACGCATTGTATGAATTTTTCGCTGGTAATGAGGGACGTTTTCCCGCTGTTGATGCGGGGAATGGTGATAACGGTGGAAACCACTATCGCCTCCCTCATTATCGCGCTGTTCCTCGGGCTGTTTTTCTGCCTGCTGGGGATGTCGAAAGCTGTTCCGCTCAGGCTTATCGCCAGGGGCTACATCTGGGCGATCCGCGGAACGCCGCTATTGGTGCAAACGTTTTTTGTCTACTTCGGCGTTCCCCAGCTTTTCCAATTCCTGGGCTTTGACTTCCGCCTTTCCCCCATGGCTGCCGGAATCATCACCCTTTCGATGAACGCCGGCGCCTACATCGCCGAGATTTTCCGCGGCGGCATCGAGGCGATTGACCACGGGCAGATGGAGGCCGCCCGCAGCCTTGGGCTGTCCCACTACCGGGCGATGTTCGGGATCATTTTGCCCCAGGCGGTGCGGATATCGATTCCCGCCCTGGTAAACCAGTTCATCATCAGCCTGAAGGACACCTCGATCATTTCGGTTATAAGCCTTGCGGAAATTGTTTACGAGGCGAAAATCTACATCGGCAGGACCATGCAGTCCTTTGCCACCTGGACTATCGTTGGGCTGTTTTACCTGGTGATCATCACCGTGCTGTCCCAAATCTCAACCTACGTCGAAAAGAAGCTGGACTATGGGCATGGACGCAAAAGTCATCGTTAGGGACCTGCATAAATCCTTCGGCAAGCTGGAAGTGCTGCGGGGGATCAGCATGGAGGCCGGAGAAGGGGACGTGATCTGCGTCATCGGCCCATCCGGTTCCGGCAAGTCCACGTTCCTCCGCTGCCTCAACATGCTGGAAAAGCCCACCTCCGGCACGATAATTGTGGACGGCCACGAGATGACGCACAAGCACGTCAACCTGAACAAGGCGCGCCGCAGCATCGGCATGGTTTTCCAGCAGTTCAACCTCTTTCCCCACCTGACGGCAAAGAAAAACATCATGTTCGCGCCGGTCGACTTGGGGATAATGCACAAAAAGGAAGCCGAGGCAAAGGCGCATGAACTGCTTGCCCGCGTGGGCCTGTCCGACAAGGCCGACTCCTACCCCTGGCAACTTTCCGGCGGCCAGCAGCAGCGCGTCGCCATCGCCCGCTCCCTTGCCATGAGCCCCGACGTGATGCTTTTTGACGAACCCACCAGCGCCCTCGACCCGGAGATGATCGGCGAGGTGTTAAACGTCATCAAAGAGCTTGCCGCCGCCGGCATGACGATGATCATCGTTACCCACGAAATGAACTTCTGCCGCGAAATTTCCAACACGGTGATCTTCATGGAAGACGGCAAAATCCTCGAACAGGGCAGCCCCGCCAGCGTATTTCAAAACCCCAAAGAAGAACGCACCAGAAAATTTTTAAGTTTAATTGTAGATAAATAAATTGATTGTATGCGAAGGGTACATACTCCGCCCCCTGGACTAAACTTGACCCGCAATTAGTATGAAAAATCCAACTAGGGGTGGGGCGGCGGGCACCAAAAAAACTGGAGGTGTCCGCCTCCACAGCCCCCTGACCTCTTAATGCTTCCAGTTAAGAGAAACTATCCATAGCCACCATCATTAAGCGGTCAGGCCATAATTCCAGCCCTGGTTTTTGATTTTTTTCACAGGTCTATTACGGCGGGGAGTTCCAGAATTTTTTTTGGCGCCCGCCGCCCCACCCCTAGTTGGCCTGTTCCGGTATTGTGCGGGTCAAGTTTAGCCGGTGTGGTATTTATCAGTTATTCCAGGCAATTTTGTGCTTATTCAATAATATCTGCCACAAAAATTAAACTTGACCCGCAATTACTCGGTTAAAGCCCCGGCAGGGCGGGCAGCGCGGGGGCGGCGAAAATTTCTGGGCCTCCCCGCCGTAGGAGACGAGGGAATAAATTTTAAAAATAGGGTACAGAAAATGCCTGACCATTTAATGAGCTAATTTTACGATAGTTACTCTCAATATGAACATTAAATGGTCTGGTGGCTCCGCAGGCGGACTCCCCCAGATTTCGCCGCCCCCGCGCTGCCCGCCCTGCCGGGGTATAGCGGGTAAACGCGGGTCAAGCTTAGCACAAGCGGGCGTGGTATGTACCCTTCGCAAGACAATTAACAACCGTGCTAGAATGACCCATGGTTTTGTCGGATATTGTAGTGATCCTCTGCCGGGCAGCCGAGCCGGGCAACGTCGGGGCGGTGTGCAGGGCAATGAAGAACATGGGCCTTTCCCGCCTTAGGATGGTTTCGCCGGGGGCAGTGGACGAACAGACGCTGCTGGCGCGGGCAATCCATGCCGAAGATATTTGGCGCGGCGCGTGTTTTTACGACAGCCTGGCCGCAGCGGCGGAAGATTGTTCGCTAGTAGTTGGAACCACCCGCCGCCGGGGCAGGAAGCGCAAAAGCGTCACCCTGGAACCCCGCGCCCTTGCGGAAAAGCTTGCCGAAAGGGACGGGCCGCAGACGGTTGCCCTGGTCTTCGGCAACGAACGCACCGGCCTGGAAGCCCAGGAGCTGAATTTTTGCAGCATCGCCTCGCACATCCCCGTTTCCGATTCGTTCCCCTCCCTCAATCTATCCCATGCCGTGCAGATCTACGCATACGAGCTTTTTCTCGCTTTCGGCGGCGAGGAAAACGGCCGGGCGGTTAAAGGAGAATGGGTTCCCCTCGCCCGGCAGGCAGCGGACAATCTGACAGCGGACATTACCGGCACCCTTGCCGACCTCGGCTTTTACAAGAATCCCGGCCGCGAAGAACAGACCCGCTTTCTGCGCGACCTTGTCTGCCGCGCCGGCCTGACGGAACGGGAGGGCAGCTATCTCAAGGATATTTTTGTCAAAGCGGCGCGGTTGGGCAGCATGAAAAATTAGGCGGCGGCCCTGGCATTACACATAACGGCAAAAATGCGTTTTTAAGCGGAAACTGTACGGTTCTATTTGGTTTCTCACGGGATTTTTCGTATATTTTAGCCAAGAGGATCCTATGAAAATGAAAAGCATTGAAAATTATCGCCGTACCCGCTTGCCCGTGACATTTATACCGGCGGAACCTATCCACCCGGTTTTTTTGGAGAAAACTGTTTACCCAGCCAAACAAAGGCTCGACAGCCTTCTGCAAGGATTTCCAAGCTCCAGTAACGCTGAGGAAATTGATAGGGGAATTCGGGATACGATAAAAGGTATCCGTGTTTCAATTCTGGCAATGGGATTGGGACTCGCGAGAATAAAGGCTATGGACTTGTATATGGTTTTAAACTGCCAGAGTATGCCTGCATATATAGACCGTCTTAGCAAGGAGACCAAAATGTACCGCGGCAGTATTTATAACTGGCTGTATATCGGAGAAGCCTATATTAAGTACAAGAACGATCTGGAGCGGATTGGCTTTAGTGATAGCGACGGGCCAAGCAAGCTGCCATATCTGGATCGCGCACTGGCGTCAAACCGGAAGAAGGAAGTGTTCAACAATATAAAAAGTATGTCCCTGCGGGAATTTGCCAGTTTTGCCAGGGCAAAGGAAGCGGACAGTATCCCTGCTGCAAGCGACAAGCATGAAGTAGCTATTCGGGGTAATACTGTTTATGTAGACGGCAGGCTGGCAATAATAATAAGCGCAAAAATTGATAATGGTATAGCTTCCTATTTTAAGAAAGCCATCCACGCTGCCTGTGAAGCATTGGAAAAAGGGGACCCGATTGAAACCAATGTTTGATTGTTGATACTCGCAGTTATTTGTCTGATCGATCAGACAAATCAGGCAGACAAGCCAGGGATATTACAATTTTGTGACAGGCATCCGTACGCCTCCGTTATTCTTTTGAATTCATGCCGCTATCGATCTCCATTCTCGCAGTAGTAAATGCCCTGGGATTTTGGAGATTATAGCGGCTTTCCAAAGGCTCCATAAAGTGGTATAATGCAAATAGGGGAAAATGTGGATATTGTCATTAATGGATTATAACGAAATTGACGTTGAACGCATTGTAAACGAAGTAGTTACCGCAGAAGAGCAGGGGAAAACGCGGAATGCAACAAAACAGGAAACTATGCTCGTCCGTCTTGCCGCCCTCAGCGCTATTGTTCGAAGAATGCAATCACTTGTTGAAAATGACAAAGAATTAGTTGGTGTCTAGTTCTGTGATTGTTGATACTCGCAGTTATTTGTCTGATCGATCAGACAAATCAGGCGGACTTGGTTCATGCCGTTATCGATCTGGAAACAGCCATTTCTTTTCTGACCAGTTCACCAATAATTTCCGATAAGTTATTATGACATATAGCGGATTTTGCCTGTAGATAGGTAGCAGTTACCGGATCAAGGGAAACCATTGTAAAACCTTTGCGGGTTAAAAATCCAGGTTTACTGGTATCTATTTCCGGAGTAGTTTGCGTCCAGAGTTCATCTAAAGCATCTGCTTCTTCATCGGTCATTCTAGCCATACTTTTCCTCCAAATTGGCGAGATTTCGCCATGCTTTTCGGCATTTCATAGCATGAAATATATTTACAGTATTTTCATCTACTTCATTATACAATATTTCAATAGGGTTAAGTTGTCTATCCAGGCATCTTTGCAATTTTGTAAAAGATGCCCAAGCGTCTCAACGCTTCTCCCATTATTCACGCAGAGGCGCGGAGGCGCAGAGGACGCAAAGGAAGAATAGAGCTAAAACAGCGAATAGTTCCTGAACCTACATCATACCTAGCGTAGTTGCGTATAACGGTACGCTACCGGAATTTGGTGTCAGGCACCGGGTGCAGCCCTTTGATATTCTTAATGTATCTTTTTTGCAAGAAATTTATCTGTTGCTAAAAGTAATTGTACGGTCAGATGCACTACCTCTTGCTATTACGCCTGTTTGCATACTTCCATCTTCACGACGCCAACTATAAGCAACACCAGTTTTTATATTATCCTCCCTCCTAATTAATTGTTCAGTAGATGGTTCGAGCTTAAAATTTAAAGGGGTATATTGAATACTGCTGATATTGACTACAATTGTGTAGCTAGATCGATTTCTAAATAACCATTCATTCTCACCTACCTTTTGTGGATTTAGATTACCATTGTCACACCCAACAACCGTCATTCCGAATACCAGCACCATTACCAGTATTCCCAACCAGAAATTTTTGTTTGCCATTGTTTTCTCCTTTACTTTGGCAATAAAGTATATCATTATGCGTTTAAATTCATAAAATGCTGATGTTTAATTAGAATAGCATTTATTAACCAATTCCAATAAAATCCAGATTTTATGTTGCACACTAGATATATATGAAATAATTTTTCAAGTGAACTCCTATCTGAATAACCTCCTCTTTTTTCAAAACACTGTTTCAAAAACTATCCAATAAATAGTATAATATAATACAAATACATAGTTGGTCAATGCCCCAATGTGAAACTAAAGTTGGAATGTGGCAATAAGCAGGGTATGACGAATATCAGGGATTTGTTGGCAAAAAACATGAAGGCGTATCGTAATGCTTTGGGGTTATCTCAGGCGAAATTGGCTGAAAAAGTAGAAACCAGCACCCACTACATAGGTATGATAGAGACCCAGAGGAATTTTCCCTCGCCAGAAATGCTTGAGCGCATAGCCGCCGCCCTCGGAATTGATACCATTGACCTTTTTTCCACAGAAGGAAAGCTACCAGAAGCCTTAAAAACCTACCGCAAGGCTGCCATTAAGGACGTAAAAAGCCTCGTAGGACGGTTTTTAGACGAAAAATTGAAAGAATTGAGATAAAACCACCGGTGAATGTTGCCTTTTTGGAAAAAAAAGGCAGGAAAAACCAAATAAATGTGCTTAATTTGATCAGCCTTCTGTTAAAACTGGCTCTGAAACGGATTGCCAAGCATCATTGTGCGTTCTTGCCAAATATGCAATAATACACAGGAGGGAATGATATGAATATTCGAGAATCGCTCAAAAATGAGATTGATGTACTTTCAAAGGATGCACTTTTTGCAGTGCGGGATTTCTTGATATTCCAGAAATACCGCGATATTCTGGAGATGGATGATAATACCTATTTAAATGCAATTCCTGGTATGGCAGATTCAATTGAAGCCGGTATAAAAACCCCGCTCTCTGCGTGCGTCTCTTTATCTGATGTATGGGCTGATGTATAATATAGTCCTTACCCGACAAGCAACAAAAGATGCGAAAAAATTGGAACAGGCAGGTCTAAAAGACAAAGCTGCCAGTTTACTGCGGATTATTAAACAAAATCCGTTCCAAAACCCTCCGCCTTATGAAAAATTAAAAAGCTATGAGAATACTTATTCACGCAGAATAACTATTCAACATCGTCTGGTATATCAGGTTTTGCCCAAAGATAGTAGCGAAAAAGATGTATTAAATTCGCCATATCAAGGGATTATCAAAATTATTCGCATGTGGACACATTACGAATAAAAAAAAGCCGTAGTCGGGAAACATGATCCAGTGGATCGTCCTCGCATATATGGCTTTTCGGCTACCGCCTATATTTAATATAACACAAAACCGGAATTTGCCCAGGTATTAT
>Ga0082212_10005720_pt1 | contig 16858 bp, 16 predicted proteins | sample TergutNt197P3_FD_71548 | JGI IMG/M metagenome (GOLD analysis project Ga0082212, IMG submission 71548) | Neocapritermes taracua P3 segment gut microbial communities from Petit-Saut dam, French Guiana - Nt197 P3 | ecosystem: Host-associated > Arthropoda: Insects > Digestive system > Gut ... | reverse complement strand
GGATGAGCAAAAATTAATAATGCCACCGCTTATGCGCACATTCCCATATGCCGCTACTGAGTTCCCGCCTGCATCAATCATGATTTCGGCGTCGCCGCAAATGTTTACATCACCGTTATTTGTAGTTATTCCATTATCTCGGTTACCTGCACTAATGATTACAGTGCCGCCACTAATGGTGACGTCTCCATTATCTAAATATATACCGTCGAAGCCCTCTCCACCTAAAAAGTCACCGACGATAATGCTCATTATACCGCCGCTTCCGCTTACGTTCAGACTGCCTTTGCTCCTGATCCCATCACCTGATGGATTTGTTATTTCAACGTCGCCGGAATACACAAGGTTGATTGTATCGTCGGGTTCGCAGTCGATGGAGATTGGTGCTTTGTTGTATGCGCTTGTCAACGCCAGTGTATTAGTAGCAGCCGTCCACGACCAGCCCGTACCGCTGCTGTCCGCGCCGAGGTATACGCCCATCGTGCCGCCGATATCCATCGTGCCTGTCGCCGTGCTTGCCGCCAGCGCTGTCATAGGCAATAATCCCCCGATCAGCAAAACGGTCAGTGTTATCGCCATGAGTTTTGTAAACTTATTTGCTTTCATGTCTTTTCCCCCTTTAATTTTCGCGCTATCAGGTGCGCTGAACCTTGGCAAATAAATATAGTATCACCCGCTCTTATAGCCACCACGTTGCGGCAGATTGTGATTCTTCTTCAATTGCTCAGCTATATCCTGTAAGATGCTGATGCTTTTCTTCCGCTGGCCCTCGCTGTAGTTCTCGCGGTTCCACATTTCGTTATAGATCATCTGAAACTCGTGGGTCAGCATCAACTGATTTGAATGTAGGATGATGTGTTCTTCGTCTATCCAGCCATTTAGCGTGATTTCGCGGTTCTGCTTCAAGTGCCAGCAGCAGTTTTCGTTGATGATGGGCATATCATCAAGAATGACGACATGGAAGTTCGGCACACCCTTGAGATATTCGATATAGCCCTCGATGATGGCAAGGCAGCCGGGAGCGTCCAGATAGGTGATCCCGGCGTTCATGAAATACAGGGCGGGCATCTTGCAAGTGCCTTCCTCCGCAATCTGTTTAAGGCGTTTTATCGACAACATTTCTCTGAATACTGTATCAGTATTTAGGTTATCATTCATGCCGATCTTAAAGCGTTCAAACTCGGCGCTGCGCCATTTGAATTGCTCCCCTTTATGCCCGAAAGACTTTAAGGCACGGTCATAGGCTTCAAGGCTCATGCACAGGGGGTTGATGTTATCCTTGATTACGTCCAGATTTCCCGGTGCGCCATATTCCTGATGGAGTATTTCAAGGATATTTCTTGAATAGTCGTCATTATATCTTCGAAACAATACCTGTGAAAAATTGAAAGCCCGCTCAAAACTCTTTTTCGCTTCTTCGATAAAGCTCTCCTCATGTACGGTCATCCCGATGGGCGGTGCGATGTTCTTAGGCGTTTCATTGACGATAAAGACTAATTCATCCCCAAAGACAAACGTGGACTGGTGCGTGATGGCTTGCGTCATGCTGTGCGCCACGGATATGGTCAACAGACCTTCGACGATGGCTTGGAGATAATGGGACAACAGGTGGGACATAGCCATCGTGTTGCTTGTCAATGATAAGATAAGCCTGACTTGAAACCTTTTCTCAAGAATGGAATCAAAAAGGATTCTACTGATGGATTCATGTAGGAGCAAGCCGGCGTCCTCGTTCGACATATGAATGTCTATCTTAGAATTATCCGGCAGCAGGGCAAGGACTTCATTGAGAAACACGGATATTTCTACGAATCCGGTTTTCACGCGGTTCTCTGAATCAGCGGCGGCGCTTGTTCCCGTTGAATAAATGATGTCCACCGTCTTACTCACGTCATGACCATCGCTTGCCAGCCAAATCTTCAGTCCCTTGAGAAGATCGCCGGATGAAGCGTAGTCAAAGACTAACCCGTCAAGCTCCATCTGCCGTTTCAGCCAATCCGAATAGTTCATGCTTTGGATTTTGTCCATCAAGTAGTCAGATACCTTATTCAAGGCTTCCGATGACAGCTTAATCTGCCGTTTACCGGTAAGCCAACGGCTGATCAGCGACGGGTCAATGTTCAGTGCTTTCGCCAGGGCGATATTTGAAATGTCCAAGTGTTCCATCGTTTTTTTCAAACTGGTCGCGGGTTTGCTCAATCATCATCACCCTTTCCTGCCCCCGCAATAATCGTTATTAAATGATTATACTCTGTTAATTATGGAAATGAAAGTGCATTGACACAAATGTCATTGACATTTCATTGACATTGGGTGTTCAGTCAAAGTATATCTCAATGTTCAATTATGCCGATACGCGTTGCGTTGCTTGGCATAATGGCAAAACGTAAACCTTTTGACAATAGTATCCCGATTGTCATTCTGGAGGTGAAATTGACAAATTTGGTTTCATTTCAACTTCATTTTCAAATACCCCCATAAAAATCCCTTGTTTGGACGAATTATTTTATGGATAATAATCAAAGTTTAGGGGCTATCAAAAGGTTTACGATTTGATAGCCCCTCATTTGCTTTTCATCAGCCTGTATTCCCGCAAGCGCCTGTAAAACGTGGCTTCTTTCAATCCCGTCTGTGCCAGGACTTCCATAATCGGCAGTTTTCCTCGCTCCCACTGCTTCACAAGAATGACGAAATTCTCAGGCGGCTTTATGATAGGACGCCCGAATCGGACGCCCCGGATTTTCGCCGCCGCAATCCCCTCAGCTTGCCGCTTCCGGGTGGTTTCGCGCTCGTTCTGCGCCACGAAGGAGAGGATTTGCAGGACTATATCCGCAAGGAACGTCCCCATTAAGTCTTTACCGTTCCGCGTATCGAGTAAAGGCATATCGATCACGGCAATGTCAACGCCGCGCTCCTTTGTCAGAATACGCCATTGGTTTTGTATCTCGTCATAATTACGTCCCAGCCGGTCTATGCTTTTTATATAAACAAGGTCGCCGGGTTTTAGTTTTTTAGTGAGCGATTTGTAAGCCGGTCGCTCAAAGTCTTTGCCTGATACTTTATCAGTATAGATGAGCGACGGTGAAATCTTCAACTCTGCCATCGCTATGGTCTGCCTGTCCTCATTCTGCTCTGCCGTCGAAACGCGGATATAGCCGTAGGTCGCCATTTTCTCAGCCTCCTTTGCTTCGATACTACGGCAAATGTGGGCGCTTTCGCGCCCACATTTGATCGATCAAGTTTAATTTGCGGCTATAAATATTAAAGAAAAAAGATGACTATTACTCCTCCTGTAGTAGCTTTTTCTCAAGCCGAAGCAGGTAATGTATTGCCTCCCCGGTCCTGCCTACACCGGCGCTGCAATGCACCAAAACGGGCTTTGGCAGTTTGATATAAGCGTGACCGGCTTCCTTCAGCTCTTTTGCTGAGAGTGGAGGCATTTTATAATCCTTAGCGGGAATATGGGCAACCTCAAACCCATTTTCCTGATAATAGGCAATTAAGCCGCCGGGGATATTCTCGTATAGGTAAAGGTGTTCATCATTCAAGAAACAAATGATTGAACGGACGCCAAGTTTGTCTACCTCTTTCAGCCACTGGTCAACTTCCGTCTTACTCACCATTGTACCGCGATCTCCGTAGTCCCCGTCAAATCCGGGGCGGCTGCTCCGCGCAAGCTTCCCTTCGATCACCCATGAAATCATATTGTCATCCATCATCGAATAATCATCTCCTATCCCATAATAATCATAATAGCATAAAGAAAAAAGAAAACGAACAGAATGATCGCAACCTAATTATATTGTGGTATACCGTAACCGAATATTTGGCTGCTGCCGAGCGCATAGCTGCGCCGCGCCACGGAATCGCTGGAATTGCCCTCAAGCGTATTGACCCTGCCGCTAGTAACACTTTCTACTATACCCACATGGTCGCAAACTCCGTCCGGCTCCCAGTCGAAGAATACGAGATCGCCAGAGGCGGGGGTGTATCCGGGTTCCGCCCATTGGTCGCGGTCTTTGAACCACTGTATGCCGGTTTCACAGGACGCAAACATGGGGATGATACCGGCGTCGATGTAGCCGCATTGGTCGGCGACAAAACTGACAAAGATAGCGCACCACTCCACGCGGCTGTCAAACCCGTACCACCGCCAGTAGATCTCGCCGCCCACGTTGCCGATCTGCGTGTCCGCGACGCCGATCATCGTACCGTCGCCCATCCCGCCGACGCCGTAGAGCAATGCGTTCCACAGGTTGTTGTACTCCGGCTTCAAGAGTTCATCCAACCATTCTTTTTGTTCGCTGGAAAAGCCGTACTGCTCCGCCATCTCGTCGGGCGTCATATGGGTCACGATGATATGCAGGATATACTCGTACCATGTGTAGGAACCGCTCCACTCGCTGCCATCCTCGTCGGTATATGAGTAGTATTCCGTATGTTCTATCGTTTGAACCCAATGGCTGACAGTATTCATGTCCCAGAAGACAATCCGCAGGATAGCCGCCTTTTCGTCAGTCATCACGGCTACTTCCATCGGGTTATCCGGATCGGAAACCGTAGCGACTGTGTATACCGCCAGAACGTGTTTCCACCATGCCCTTGCGCCGGACATATCCAATGAATCGTAAGAATTAGACGCGATGATATAGTCGATCTGCGCCGTATACTCAGCGTCGATTTCCGCAATGACAGTATTGACGGACTGGCCGGTGCCGGGGTTCGGTTCCCCGGAAAAAAAGATGCCGAAGATGGAACCTGCAAACAGGCCGATCATGCAGATAATCACGATAAGCAAAATGGCCACCCAGCCGCCCGCCGCGATTGCGGAGGCAAGCCCCTTGACGGCGGCGATAACGGCTTTCACCATAGCGACAGTGGCCCTTGCCGCAGCCTTTGCCGCCCTCGCGGATGCTTTTGCGGCGGCATGGGCAGCTTTTTCAGCGGTTTTCGCGGCTTTCGCTGCGGCTTGCGCCGTTTTCTGCGCAACCTTTGCGGACTGCTGCGCGGTCTTGACCGCCGCCTGCGCCGTTTGCTCGGCTGTTTTGACGGATTTTTGCGCCGTCTTGACCGTGCCTTTTGTGGTTTCTTTCAAGCTGTTCGTTGTAGCCTTTATCGCTTTGCCGCTTGTATTGACCGACGTATGCAGGCTCTTGGCTGCTTCCTCCGTGTTTCTGGCTGCTGTGACGCCTTTATTCATGTAAGTGGGGCGCACAGGCGCGCCGCCCGTTTGGGCTGCTGCCGCCTTGCCGCTCGACGGCGCGGCGTGTGCCGTTTTACCGCCCGGTATGGAGGCTGTTTTCTGCGGTGTCGAGCCGCTACTAACCGATTTAACCGGCTGAATGGGCAGTTTTCCGCCGCTTTTCGTTAGATTACTTCCGCGTTGTTTAACGCGATACTGCTTTCCCCTTATACCGCTTTGTAGCTTGTCCGGCGTTTGCCGGGGGGACGCCGTCGGGTAATCTACACCACGCGCCGTCGCGTCGGGTTTTACCCCGCTAATGGGGGAATCCGTTTTTAATCCCGGTTCCTTTAGCGGATGATCTGCGCTGCTGAGCGGCTCGCGTGACCGCCGCGCCGGTTCGATGGATTTCTTATACCATTTGTTCTGAAAACGTTTTTGCGCGGGATTTGGGTTTTGCTGTATCGGCTGCTGTGATAATCCGGGCTGCCCTTTCGGTTTTGTAGTAAACCGTTGGATGGAATATTGCTTTTGCGTCGGTTCCGGAGTGTTCTGCGCCGCTTGCAGGGGAGAGCCGGACGGGCGCGGAGGTTCTGCCCCCCGCGCCGCGTCGATCTTAGCGTCGCGTATGGTCTGCCGACCGACTTCGCGCACCTCCCGCAAGTCTTGCTTCGCGTCCCGCACGGCGGCTTGTGCCTTTTGCGCCTTTTCCTGCGCGCCGTCCGCGACTTTTTGAAGCTGGCCGGCGTTATCGGCTGCTGTATCGGCTGTGTGACGCGCCTGTTCAGCCGCCTGCCGACGCGCTTCCGGCGTCTGCCGGCGCATATCCTCAAAATGCCCTCCGGCACGTTCCCTGTTATCGCGCGCCTTGCTCACCGGGTTAGGTATATGATGTACGGCGCTATCCGCGACGCCGCGCGCCGTGTCCTCAACATTACCGGTAGCATACTCGGTGGGGGAGTTGTGGCGGTGTTCCCGCGTTTCCTCCGCCTTTTCCTTCGTCTTGATAAGGCCGTCCTTCATACGTCCCGCAAGATTTGCCGACTTGTCGAGAATCCTAATATCTTTTATCGTTTCCCTCGTTTTTATCCTGCTCATGCCGTATGATCACCCGGCTTTGTGGACATCAGGCGGTACAAAGCGGTGGACGTGTTCATGCGGTGAATGAAAGGGACGAGCGCATGACCGATCCGCATGAGGCCGCACCCGGCGTCGGCGTTGGTGACGTAGGATAGCTGCTGCTCGGATATGTTGAGCAATTTGGCGAGTTCGGCGCGGTCTGAAGCCGCCTGGTTATACATCACGATAAACTCGCTGTTACTCAGCATTGTCCGAGCCGTAACCGAATCCAATAGATATTCCACATTCTGCGTAATCCCTGTGGGATATGCGTTCCGCTTCCTAAACTGACGCCAAGCCGAATTAAGGAAGTTGCTGCTGTATTCGTTCTGGAAAACGACGTGCAGCTCGTCGATGAAGATATGCGTCCGCCTGCCCATCTTCCAGTTCTGCGCCACGCGGTTCATCATGGCGTCCGTGATGACCAATAAACCAACAGGCTTTAGCTGCGGGCCGAGGTCGCGTATGTCGTAGTTGACCAACCGGTTTTGCGTATCGACGTTGGTGGGGTGGGCAAATATATTGAGGCTCCCGTTGGTAAAGAGTTCGAGGGACTTGGCGAGGTTTTCCGCTTCCTTGTCGCCGTGCCGGTGAAGTTCCTCCTGCAAGACGCAAAGCGTAGGGAGCGTCCCGCTGTGCTGATAGTTTTCATAGACATACCTTACGCGGTTGTCGATGATGCCTTTTTCGATCACCGACAGGTGGCGGTTGCGGTCTGCCTGCTCAAAAATGGAGAGGATAAACTCGGACTTATCCACGATGGGGTCTTTATTGTCGCTGTAGCCCTCCACCATATCCATCGCGTTTATGCGTATCTTGCCGCCCGCCGCGATAGGAATGTTGATCCCGCCGAGGGCTTCGATGAGCGCCCCGTATTCGGATTCCGGATCTGCAACCAATATGTCGTCATCGGTCGTGATGGCGATATAGACGATTTCGGCTTTCGCGCCCATTGACTTCCCGGAGCCGGGTACGCCCAACCTAAAGCCCGACCCATTAAGGAGGTTGCGTTTGTCGCAGATAATCATGTTGCGGGATATGGCGTTGATCCCATAAAACACGCCGCCGCTATCGGACACTTCCTGTACCCGGAAAGGGATAAACACAGCCACACTCTCCGTGGTCAGCGTCCGCAGGGCGTCGATCTTCCTCACCCCGTAGGGCAGCACGGTGTTCAGCCCGTCCATCTGCTGATATTTGAGCGTGGCGAATTGGCAGAGGTGTTTCCTGCCGATGGTAAACAGGGTTTCGGTATCGCTGTCGAGCTGCTCCTTGGTGTCGGCGGTCAGCGCAATGGTCATCACGGCGAACATCATACGCTGGTCGCGGGTGGTGAGGTCGTCTAAAAACTCCTTGCTCTCCTTGCGCTGGAGTTCCATATCGTAAGGGATGACGGCAGAGAAATTGTTGTTGCTGTTTTGTTTCCGCTGCCAGTTGGTGATGTTAGTTTCCACACCGAGGACGCGCTTCTCCACCTCGCGCACGGCTTCATCGGTAGGGATGGGGATAATATCGAGGCTCATCACCATGTTGCGGTTGAAGTCGCACAGTTCGGTCAGCATGGAATCTTTAATGAAGTTCGCGTAGTCCCGGAGAAATACCACGCGCCCGTAGCGGTCGCCCATGACGAAGTGGTCTTTCAGAAACTCAAACGTATCCGGGCAAAGGTAATCTTTGAAGCTATGTCCTTTCCGCATGGCGTCTTTAGCGCTGAAGCGGTAGGCGCTCCCCTCGCCGGGACGGAAGAAGTCGTGAAAGATACTAAGCTTGTCCCCGGCGTCCAATACGATGGCGCGGGAGCTGAGCCGGTTGAGGTGCGCTGACAGATCCGCGCTGGCGCGGGTAAAGAACGCGCGGGCTTCCTCGATGTTCTTCTTATGGACGCTGACGGTGATATACTTCAACTGGACAAAGCCGTTCGCGCCGCTGGCTTCGTCAAGCAGTATCTTATTGTATTCGATACGGTACATATCCAGCTCGTCGCCTTTTAGCGGGATAAGGATGGACTTCCTAAATTCTTCTTTATCCAGTTTTTTGACGATAATCGTGATCTTATATGTCGCGGCGCTGTCAAAGGAATTAAGAAGTTCGCTGTACTCCAAAAACATGGCTTCTTTGTCCTCTTTTGACGCTACGGCGTAGTTGATGTCCTCGAAACGATAAGTCTTGGCATATTTGTTCCCCGCCATGAAGATACCGTCGTCCCAAATGGACTTGACCGGGATCACGTCCTGTACGCTTCGCGGGATGGTAAACCGTTCCTTGTCCTGCTGGAACAGCCTTTTTAGTGTTTTCACGTTCGTTTTCCTCCTTCCAGAGTGGGTTTTAACGCTTCGTAATAAAGGTTCGCCGCCCGGAATGTCAGCTTTTTCGGCATGATAAACTCCGAGCGCAGCCATTCCCAGACGAAACGTTCCGCCGTCATGCCGTTATATTTGATGAAACCAAGGGCAGCGAAAGGGGCTGCGCCGAGTACGCAGACCCACGATAAGGTTTCGATGCCGAAATGCGGGCGCAGGATGAAAAAGATGCCGACAGCCGCAAGCACGGCGGCGATAGCAAAAACAAACTGCCTGAGCGACAGCCCGAAAAAAATGGATTCCGTATAGTCCCGGATTTCACGATTTATTTTGACTTCCATGCTAATATCACCCCTTATCGCGCCACGGCGTCTTTTGCCGGGGGCTTTGGCTGATGCTCGCGGACGGAGCGCCCGTCCGAAGGCTTGATGAAGCCAATCCGCCCCGCCGCATAGATGGCATTGTCATTAAGCTGGCGCTGCCATGCGTCCTGCGACGGGGCCCATTTGAAACCGTTCGACTTCAGAAGCGACCGCTGCTGCTCGTTCGGCTTTTCCTCGAAGAATAGCTGCAAACGGTTGAGATCGGCGTTCGCTGCGGCGCGGCCTCCCGCAAACGCCCATCCGGAGAAACCGACCTCATGGTTACGGGAGATTTCCGCTATGCGTTTCTCAAGCCTCCTCATTTCCGCATAGTTGTTTTTTAGCAAATAGTCGGCAACAGGCACACGTTCCCATGATACTGTGGCGTTGGCGATCTTATTATCCAGGCTCTCGGCCATCCCGTTGGTTATGCCGGGCGCGCCCACGCAAGTGCCGGTTCTTCGCCAATAGGCGTTGACGCCTTTTGCCATATCTTGATATTCCCTGCACTCTTGCAGCCTTGCGTTCAGTTTTTCTACAGCCTGCGGGTCGCTGGCTGATATTGCCCTGCTTGACGCCATGATAGAATCCTCCTTATTTTTCATTACAGCCCCATAAACTCGCGGACTACGCGGTCGGCCATCTTTACCGTGCCGACAAGGACGAGCATATTGAAGACCAGTTCCCCCGTATATGTCCATACCATCGTCACCGCCGACGCCGTGGGGTCAACGACCGGCGGGCTTGAAGCGAACACTGAAAAGATTACGCAGGCAAGCACGACGATAGCGCCCTCCAGACAGACGGCACAGTAGCTTTTGATGAATGCCTTGCCGACGCTCTGCGACGGTTCCCCGGCAAAAGCCGAAAGCGGGACCGGCGCGATGGCCGTATAGAGGTACAGCCGGAAGAAGCGCCCGTATACCGACATAATCATGATGAACGACAATACGATGATAAACAGGCCGCCGATCAGCGTCACCGCCCACAGCGGGATACTCTCAAAAAAGCCGCAAGCCTTGATTGCGTCCGCGATCTCCACGGGTAGCACAGTCGGCGTCCCGCCGCCTATGCCCGACGCGCCCATGATGGTTGACATGACGCCCTGCACGATTCGAAACAGCGCCATCATCAGCTCCAGCCCGTGGGTGACCGCAGCTTTTGCCAAAACAAAGCGGATGAATACCTTAAAGGCGACTTCCGGGCGTTTCACTTCCGTGAATGAGCCCATCGTCTTCATCACGCCGACCACGAAGAACAGGACAAGCAGCCCCAATCCGATGGCTTGTATGGCGTTGTGTATGTTCACGATCACGCTCCAGATCGCGCCGCCCTTAAAGGTTTCCGGCGATTGCGTGATGAGGTTCCATATTTCGGCTAATTTGCCGTTCCATGTATTGAGCGCGTTGTTTAGGTTATCTATGATCCAGTTTCCCGACGACATTTATTGTTCACCTCCTGACGGATTGAGCGGGGCAGGATAAACCCGCCCCGCCCCCGCGCCGGTCAGCCTGTGATGACAGACAGTATTTCTTTGGCGAAAGTGATCACGATGCCGCCGGCGAGGGTCAGGAATCCGTTTGCCCTCTGGGACGGGTCGTGGGACTTGAGGGATATGCCGACCTGTACGATGCCGAAGCCGGTCAGGATGATGCCGATGGCGCGGATCAGGCCGAAGATGAAATCCGAAAGGTTGTTGATTACAGCCAGCGGGTCGGTCGCGCCGCCCGCCGCGTATGCGGGCGGGGATAAGATGAAAAGCAGCGCCCCGGCAATCACGGCGGCGGCATAAGCGCGGAATCCCCTTCCGGTATTTCCGCTCAAAGGATGTTTGGTTGCGGTTTTGAGTTCATTTGTTTTTTTCATGGTGTTTTCTCTCCTTCTTTGATATTGGTTGCGTAGCGTTCTTCCATATCTTCCTCGGATAGCAGTTCATAATCGCCCTCCGGGACAGCGGGTTCCGGCAGTTTGGACAGGTCGGCGTTTTCCTGATAGGCGAGGGTAGCCACAGACAACGTGACCGCGCCGTGGATATACGGCTCGGCTTTGCCGTCCGCCGTGCCGCGCACGTTGGGGTGGCGCAGGATGTCGATTTTTTCATCCATGATCGCGCGTTCCCCCCGGATGAACAGGAGGGCGTAGCGGTTGTCGAGCATCCTTACCTCGTCGGCGGTGAGTAGTTCTCGCCCCGCGATCTGGTAGTTGGTGCTGTAATTGCCGTTCTTCCCGGTGGATTTGCCATAGGTGTTGGTGTCCAGCGTTTCCTTGCCCAAATACGATTCCGAGATCAGCTTGTGGGTCGAGGTTTCGTTCCCGCCCATATACAAAAAACAGTCGCAGTTCCCGCAAATGCTCTCCCATTGTTTTTCAAACAATGCCTTTAGCTGGGCGATGTTTTGCAGGATGATGGATACGGATACGCCGCGGGAGCGCATGACGGACAGTATCTTTTCAAAGTCATCCGGCAGGCTCACGTTGGCAAATTCATCCATCAGGAAATGTACCGGGACGGGTAGCGTTCCGCCATGCTTGTGGTCGGCGCTGTAAAACAACTGCTGGAACAATTGCGTGTAGAGGATGGACACGAGGAAATTGAAGCTGCTGTCATTGTCGGGTACGATGATGAACAGCGCCGTCCTTTTCTCGCCCATCGAATCGAGGCTCAACTCATCCGTCATGGTCAGCGCGGCAAGGCTGTCCAGGTTGAATTTCTCCAGCCTTGCCGCCAACGTGATCTGGATGCTCTTGAGGGTCTTGCCCGCCCCGGCGCGGTAATCGTGGTAATATTTCAAGGCGATATGCTCCGGTTCGCGCATCTCCAGACGTTCAAAGAGTTCGTCAAGGGGCGATTGGTAGGCGTCGTCACCTTCGCGCACGTCGGCTGCCCGCAGCATTTCCATCACCATCGGGAAATTCTGCTCATCGGGAGGGGCTTCGTACTTCAGATAGAAGATAAGCGCCAACAGCAGCATGGCGGCCGCCGTTTCCCAGAACGGGTCCTGGGTCTGCGCGCCTTTGGGGGTCGTGGACTTAAAGAGGTTCGTCACCAGCCTCTGCACGTCGTTGTCCTCTTTAAGATAGGCGAATGGGTTGTAACAATGGCTGCGCCACATATTGATCAGGTCAAGGGTCTTAACCTCGATTCCGTTTTTCATCAGCAAATGCCCGGTATCGCGGGCGATCTCCCCTTTGGGGTCTAAGATGATCTGTGACGAGTTGGCTAACTGCATCACATTGGGTTTCGCGTAGTACCTCGTCTTGCCGCTGCCGGAGCCGCCGACCACCAGTACGTTGAGGTTCAGCCCATGCTTCTTGCTGTCCAGCCCGATCCGCACGTTTCTGGTCAACAGCCTGTTGTTGCGGAATATTTTTTCGGCGATCTTCCGGTTGACGGCGGCGGCGTCGCCCCATCGGGCGCTGCCGTGTTCCTCTCGGGGGCGGGTGTTGCGCCGGGTGGAGAGGTATATGCCGATCCCCATGCCGTAGGCAACGATAAAAAGGAGGGCAGTTTTTAGGCTGCCCCCGCTAATCGTTATCGCAAATGGATGGTTTAGCGCCGCCGTCAGGCTTTGCAAGATGCCGGGCAGCTTCCCGGCGATACTGCCGGCCTCCGACAAAACCGGGGCGACGGCAAGCGCCAGCCACGCAACCGGGATGATACCAAACAGGGAATACAAAAGGGTTTGCTTCGGATTAGCGCGATTCATCTCTCATTCTCACCTTCCTCGTGGGGGCCCGGATGACTTTCAACATGAGGTCGCTGACAAATTCGGCGCACTCGCCTTTTTCAATCTGTTCGGTGCGGATTTTATTCAGCCCCTCGATCACAGCCCCTTCCTCGTAGGCGTCAAAGCCGATTACCTTCTTGTCGTCTTTCCTATTCAGCACGGCGCGTCACCTCGGCTCCTGCGCTTTTGCCGCCTTTTGTACGGCGTCGAGCTGTTTTGCCATGCGCCCGGAGATGTCGCCGGCAGCATCGCGCACCTGTTGGAGTTCGCCCTTTATGCCCTGCGCGTCCAAAGCGCCGAAAACGCGGGGCGCATCCGCGAATGGAAAGCCCTGCGTGTCAACGCCGTACTTCACACAAAGCAGATAGGTCGCGCAGTAGGCGGAAAAATGCGGGTCGGCTTGCGTGTTGGGGCTGCCTGCCAGCACGGCGGCGGAAAATTCCATCGCCACGCTGCGGAAGGTGTCGCCAAACGCCATACCTTTGCGGACGGAGATATCGCCGGTATCCGGATCGGTCATCGCGCCGAGGTTGCCGGGCAACTCATCCACGCCGGTTATCCTCATCGGCGCTTTGTGGATGAGCGCCCTGAGCAGTTGGCGGTCGTCGTAGGAGGCCGGGGGCGGCATTTTCATTCTCTGGGTATCCACCTGCGAGACGTCGAACACTTTTTTGACGTTATACCCGGTTCCTGGCGTACCGTCTTCTTTGCTGTATTCGTGGGGTTCCAAAATGGCGATCCCCGTCTGGTCACGCTTCACGAAGCCGCCGCGCTCCTTCCAGTGGTCAAAGTCGCCTAGCCGGGTTGCCTCCGGCTTTTGCGCCAGGATTAAGAGGGCGTTGACCGCGCTGTATCGGTCAAGTTTCCCCTGAAGGTCGAGGTATTGCTTGAATTTGCCGCTATCGCCCGCAACTTCCAGCGCGGTTTGGTCGGACAGCGCATACAGGCCGTCGCGCTCAGCTTGCTTCTTCGTGGCATATTCTTCTTTGGACATTTGGCTGCCCTGCACTTCGGCGGGGGTATTGCTGAGAAGATCGTCATAGTTGTTCATTTTATCTGCTCTCCTTTATCTGTTTTGGTTGATACCTGACGCGTAAAGGCTGCTTGTGTGCAGCGGGTACGGGCGCGTCTTTCGGCTTGTCCGCTGCCGTGGGTACGCTGTGCGTGGCGTCGGCGTCTTTCGCCTTGCGCGCCGCTTTGATTTCCCGCAGATCCTCCTTCACCGACCGTTTACTCAAAGAAGGCTTTTCGGAGTTCTTTTCGCTCTCTGAGATAGGCTCGGACGGAGAGGGGGGCGGGCTTTCCGATAAAGGGCGGCTGTCCTCGATTCCCGCTACGGGCGACGCTATATTCGGTTCCGCCGCTTGAACCTCTGCCGCTGCTACTTCCGGCGCGTCCGGCTCGGCTATGCCCTCGGCAGCCCCCAGCAATTCGTCAAGCAGCTTCTCGGTATCGGCAAGTTCCGGATCTTCCGGTTCTATTCCCGGGGCGTCCGTCGAATAGTAAGGTGTTTCCCTAGATGGCGTATCCTCTGTCCTTGCCGCCCTGTCCGCGATGATCTCGCTTTCGATCCTGCCCTTGTCCACCGTGGCAAACTTGAAGCGTTCGACAAGGCGGCTGATCTTCGGCGCGTCGTCGGCCTTGACCATGATGTCAACCATCCCGTCCGGGCTGTTCTTGGTATTGCGCAGGACGCAGTAGACAATGCCGTACTGTTTCGCGCCCTGCACGAATTTCTGGAGGTCGCTCTCCTTGACCGAAAAGATTTCCAGCGGCTTGCCTGATCTGAGCATGGACACCAGCCGTGCCTTACCTCTGGGCTTGAGGGTGCTGTTCTTGCTTTTTAGCGCGGCAATCAGCATAATGGCGATTTCCTTTGCCGCCGAGCCGGTGATCTTCGCCGCGACTTCGACGCCCTCCAAGCTCATCCGTATCATTTGTTCAGCGGCGTCCCCTGAGTTGTTCATCCATCGTCAGCTCCTTTCTTTGTGATTTTTCATCCGCCGACGCCCTGCGGATTTTATCCCGCATCTCGCCGGAACGCGTTTCAATGTCCTCGCATAGTTTCACCTCCCGCCTCAATTCCTTTAGTTGCTCGGTCAATGCGGCTATCTCGGCTCTGGCTGCGGCCAGCCTGTCGTCGTCATGGAACCCTCGCGCCTGATTGCCTAAATGCTTCCTCGTTTCATAAATCGTATGGATTTGGCTTTGCAGCCCGTCCTTATAGGACGACAACTGGTCAGCGGTGTCGATGCCGTATTTCACCAATAGCCGCGCTTCCCGCGAGATGTTCTGGATATATCGGATGTCCTCGCGGAACAGGAAATACACGCGCTTAGGGTTAGGCTCACGTTTCTTCGGTAGGACGCCCATACGGTAGAGGTAATAAAAATACAGGGCGCGCAGCCCTGTGATTTTTCTGGTCGTATGGATATTGCCGGTGAATTGCACTTTTTTCGGAGGCGGGTCTGGCGGTATGACCGGCCTTTCCGGGCGGATCTGCGCCAGTATGCGGCGGCGAATGGCTTCGATGGCGTAGTCTTCGCCAAAGTTGCGGGCAAGCCGGACAAATCTCTCCTTTCCGGGCGGCCTGACCGATATGTCCTTGCCGCTCTTGATTTCATAGCCCATCTGCCGCAGATTGCCCCAAAACTGCCGCTCGGTCACAGACTGGCGGATAGCGGCGTCCACGTCGGCCTTCACCATGCCCCGCCACGTTTGCTGCCCGCTGCGCTCCGCCTGCCACTCGGCGTAGTGCCGGGTCTTGCCGCGCCCCGGTTCCCCGATGACCGACAGGCTATACGCCCGGCACAAGGCGTCCGACTCCCGCGCCATGTTATGGTAATCCCGTGCGGAGCGGTAGTATTTTTTGCCGTCGATCATAGATACATTGTTTAGCACGAAATGATTATGGAGCCTGCTCCCTGTATCCAAGTGCGTGGCGACGACGACCTGATACCGTTCCCCCCACAGCTTGTGCGCCAGTTTGACGCCGATCTCGTGCGCCGTCTCCGGCGTCGCCTCGCCGGGGGCGAAAGACTGGTAGCCGTGATAGGCGATCACGCCGTCTGTTTTGTCATATTTCCGCTTGACCGCCATCATTTCGTCGCGGGCGGTTTCCGGCTGGCAGTTTACGCCGGTGACGAAACGCCGTATGATCTCGGCGCGCTCGTCGTGGAATACAGCCTGCGTCTTTACGTCCTGCATGGCGTAGTGAATGACGTCAGATATCCATTTCCCCGGCTCCGCAGCGCTTGTCTGCTCTTTACCATACTCTGGTTTTGTCGTCTTTTCGGGATTCTCCGCGTAGTCCACCACCACTTTAAGGCTGCCGCCGCCTTTACCCTTGACCCGCCAGATAGACGTAACCGCCACTTATTCGACCTTCCTTTCCATTTTCCGGGGCAGCATGACGGCGTTGGTAATCTCCACGACGGCTGCTTTCAGCATGGCGGCGTTCTCGTCGTATCGTTGCACATCCAGTACGTTTAGGCCGTGGGCTTTTTGCGCGATTTGGTTGAGGTTGACGCCGATATGCCGCAGCTCCTTCATCATGGCAAAGTAGTCTGTGGGCGGCGCGTCGGTGGGGATTAGTCCGTTGATGAGTTGGCGGATGTATGCTTCCTGTGAAAGCCCGGATTTCTTTACGAGTTTTCTTAAATATTCGCGTTCGCTGTGATAGAGATGTATGATGATTTGGACGCCGCGTTTTCGCATAGCCGATATTCCCTCCTTCAGGCAAGGGTTTCAGGGGCGGCACGCCCCTGACAAGGGGTGTTTGAATGCCTGTGGCTATTCAAACACGATGCTTGCTCATAATGACATAATCCACAGAAATCGCGCTTGGTTAACCCACAGTCACCGCTCCATTTCCGTCCTCTGCGGGACGGTAAAGCTCACGCCTTGGAAGTGGTCGGCGCTGAGGATGTACTCGCTGTCCTTCCATCGTTCACCCACAATCTCCCTTGCCTGCGCCGCACTCTCCGCTTCCACAGTGACCGTCATGGCAAGGGTTTCTTTGATCTGAACCGGATATTCTTTCATGAGGTTGCCTCCTTTTTGGTATAAAAATAAGGCGTCCGTTTTTTGCGAACGCCTCGTATTTGGACTGGCTTCCTATTGTTTATTTTGCCTTAAGAACACTATCGCAGAACCGTAACAGGTTCG
>Ga0082212_10005719_pt1 | contig 16860 bp, 13 predicted proteins | sample TergutNt197P3_FD_71548 | JGI IMG/M metagenome (GOLD analysis project Ga0082212, IMG submission 71548) | Neocapritermes taracua P3 segment gut microbial communities from Petit-Saut dam, French Guiana - Nt197 P3 | ecosystem: Host-associated > Arthropoda: Insects > Digestive system > Gut ... | reverse complement strand
AACTACCACCTCCCAATACGGCTATGACAAGGCAGGTAACCGCCGTATTGAAACGGTGGATGGCATATCTACGTATTCTTACTACAATGGCTTAAATCAGCTCACCTTAAAACAAGGTGGCAAACCTGAATCTACCTCTACGTATTTCTATGACGAGAATGGCAACCAAACAATAGAAAAGGTGGGCAATAATAACGTTACGAGCTTTGCCTATGATGTGTCTAATCAAATTACCAGGGTATCAAGCCAAAACAAAGTGATAAATACCAATACCTATAACTCAGCAGGTCAGCGTATTTCAAAAACTGATGCAAAAGGGGCTATGACCAAATACTTCTACCAAGGCGGGGCAGTCCTTTACACAGAGGATGCAAATAATGGCAAAACAACCTTTAATCTGATGGGTGGGGCAGATAACGTCATTGCCTCCAAGCGCTACAAAGACAAATACGCAGACAAATATTTTGCTTATACTAAAGATGCCCGGGGCTCTACCACCAACATCTTAAGCGATGCAGGCACAAGCATAGCAACGTATCGCTACTCGGACTATGGCGAAACGGAGCGTACAGGAGATAGCACCTTTGCAAATGAAATAGCCTACACAGGTGGCATCTATGATGAGGACACCACGCTCTATTATCTTAACGCTCGCTACTACAGCCCTCATGATGCGAGGTTTATGACCGCTGATCCAGCTCGTGATGGTGCTAACTATTATGCGTATTGCGGAAGCGACCCAATAAACAACATAGACCCATTCGGACTTGAAAAAATAGTGATGTCGGGTGGAAGATATGATTCTGCTGGTACATATGGGTACGAATTCATTGATACGGCCCTAAAAAAAATTAAGGGCATGAAGAAGAAAGGAGCCATTCAGTGGCTCGTGGCAGATGCTGGTTGGACTCTTCAACAAAAGGGCTATATTCAAGATGCCGCAAGCGCAGCAGGGCTATCAAAGCCTATCAAGTGGTTAACAAGCAAAGATGCAATACATTCCAGCATAGAATACTGTAATCAAAGTACTGCCAACAGAAGAAAGGATAGAATTACAGAGTTTTATGTTTTTTCTCATGGTTTTTCAGGATCTGGTGGCAGTATTGAATTAGGCTCCCCGCATAGCAACTACAGTCGATTTAGCTGGAAAAAAGATCATATCAAAGATCTTGATAAGAGATCTTTCAAAAAAACAAAGACGCAGTTTTATTCATGCAATACAGCGACTGCATTAAAGAAAAGCTTTGCTTACAGTTGGGCTAAAAAGACCAAGGGCAAGACTAAGGCTGCTATCGGAAAAACGGATTATTCGCATATAAACTCGTTTGAGTTTTCGGAATCATATAGGAAGTGGAAAAAAAAGCGCGGAAGTTACGAAAAACCAAAAGCATCATATCGACTTCCAAAATTAGCTGACGGTGCCAGTTGGAAGACGTATAACAAAAGCAAGTAGGCTAGGAGTACTATGCCTGCGCCAAATTATGTGTTTCTGGTCATATAATGCTCTGTTGAAAGGTGGAATACTTGAAAAAGCAGGGTGCGAAAAAAAAGTTGGCATTATTTGTTGTGTTTGGACTTGTCTTGCTTGTGTTTGGCGTTGTTGTCAGCATTATGTCAACATCTTTTTACCCACAAACTGAAAGCATATATAAAAAAGCTGTTACGCAAAATGAAATAGAATCAAAAAAATATATTCTATGTAAAGTCGCACGAACGACGGGGTATCGTTGGGAGCTTGTTCAAAATGAATACAAAGAAACGGGCTCCGAATATGTACTTTTGAAGGGCCCTGATCCTCAGCAAGACCCTGGGTTTAGCCCTGATTTCTACCAAAACACTTTTGTGTTTTACATCACAGAGAAGAATACGGTTTTTCGTGCAGAATTAGAAGAAACGTGTTTTGAGTACACAGTCAACGGTTGGGATATTCTTTATCCTGTAGACCACGGAACATTTCCTAATTTTTATCCGGGGTTTATGCTAGAAAGCGATATTGTGCTTGGGTAGTACGCCAAGAGGATAAAAGAGTGTAGAACACTAAGTGAACACGAGGGGACGGTTCTTTTGCGTCCAGCCAAAGGTTTTGTGAGGAACTAGCAAACGAATAAAAAGGGACGGTACGATTTTGTCACACCCTATTTTAATACGGGACAAAATCGTACCGTCCCCTTTGCTTGGTGTGTTAGAATAGTTACTATAAGGCTCAACAAAGCTGCAAGCCGAAGGCGCGAATTGAAGGCGCAAACCAAAAGCGAGAGCCAAAACTGCAAGCCAGAAGCTGCAAGCCAGACGGCATTAAGCTGTGTGCCAAACGGGTTAAGCTCCTGATTAGACTGATTAGAAGACGTCAAGCTACGAGCCAGACAGCACAGGCTGTCTTACCTTGGGAGAGATTGCTATGGATACTCCTGCCAACATGGAAGCGCTGCGAATTGCCATCTGCGAGGACGTAAAGTCTGAGGAGGAAACTCTCATTGCCCTTATTAGCGAGTCGCGGATTCCTGCCGAGGTGCAGAGTTTTCCCTCAGGCGAGGATTTTTTAGAGGTATTTGAGGCAGGAGCTTTCGACCTCATTTTTCTTGACGTGTATATGGCAAATCTTACCGGCGTGCAGGTGGCGGAGCGCATTCGCGAGGACGACACCCAGGTGGTCATTGTTTTTACCACTACCAGCGAGGACTTTACGCGCGAAAGCTACCGGCTCAACGCCTACAAATATATGCTCAAGCCTATTGCCTATGAGGACGTCTTAGATTCCCTCGAGCTTGCCATTATCAAGCGCGATCACGCCCAAGGCGCGACTGTTCAAATTGTGTGCGATGGCGAGCCTGTTACCATTCACCTCGCTGATATTGAATACGTTGAGGCAAGTAACCGGCGTTCCATTTTTAATATGGAAGACGGCACAACCCACGCCACCCTCACCACCATTGACGCTTTGGAAAAGCTCTTGCCTTCTCCCCGTTTTTTGCGTTCGCATCGTGCGTTTATCGTCAACCTTGACCGTGTGGTCGACGTTGACGAGGACTTTATTATGGATAATGGCACGCGAGCCTATATTCGCGTCAAAGACTTTAGAAAGATCAAACACGCTTACGACGACTATCTCTTTAACAGCGTGAGGAGTGATTTGTGAACAAAGATCTCCGCCGCAGACTTAGTCGCATTACGGGGGGGATTTATGCGTTTGTCGCCATTGTTTTGATGGCGGTGCTTATCGGTCAGGTTATCGCACACAAAAACAATATCGTTTATCACTACAGCGGCCTGCGTGTTATTACCGAGGTTGAGTGTTTAATTAACGGAGAGGCGCAAAAAGCTCTTGAGCTTCCCGCGCGCCTGGAGGGACTAAAGCCAGGCGATGTGGTCAATTTGGAGCGCACCATTGAAACACGGATTCTGGACAATGTTTTAATAAAAGGCGAGCATCTTTTTCTCAAGTTTTATGTAAATGGACGCCTGTATTATGAGATTGGCAGTCTGGGAACCTATCCCTCATTTCAAAAAGAACCGCCCCATGTGGTAACGAGCATACCGTTGCCCAGCACGCCTGACTACCTCAATTTGCGCTTTAGTTACGTGGTACCCGAGGGCAAAAGCTCGCTTGTTTTGCCAGAAATGTATATTGGCGAAAACGAACTGCTCTTTACCCTGCTCATGGATTATAACCTCGCACTGCTGCTCATATCTATTTTTATGATCATTGGGGCTGCGGTGTTCATAATTATTGGACTTACGGCAATTCGCAGAGCTTTGGTAGCAAGCGCGTTTCTCTGGCTGGGGCTCACCTGTTTGAGTACTGCGACGTGGACTTTATGTTCAAATGAGATTGTTCTTTATCTCATACCTCACCCAAGTCTGCTTTATAACTTGGGGTATTTGGGAATGTTTGGCATTATTCCGGCGTTTTTGCGCTTTAACTATTCGATGCTCTACTCGAAGCAGAACTGGCTTGTTCGAGGGCTTTCGTACGCCTCGGCTGCCGCCTTTATTCTTGCTCTTACCCTGCACCTAACGGGGGTTTTGAGTTTTGCTGAGATGGCACCGATGTTGCTGGTAATAGGGGCAATTATTTTGGCTTCTCTCCTTGTTGCGCTTGTCATAGAGCAGTATCGCTATAAGACTCCCGTGCGCATGCGCTTTGTAATTTCGTGCTCGATTTTTACGCTATTTACCACGCTTGAAATGGTCAACTGGCTGGGTCCTCATTTTGCGCCAACAGGGTTGTTTTTTCAGCTCGGCCTTGCCTTTTTTGTAATAGAGCTTGGTGTTCTTGCGTGGGAGTATGTGCGTGAAGCCCTTGATGCTTCGGAGAAAAACGCTCGGCTTCAAGTTGAGATTGCCTCGACCAATAGAGCCCTTGGTGCGCAACGAGCTTTGTATAAAACGCTCACCACTTCTAACGAGGAAGTGCGCAAGCTGCGGCATGATATGCGCCACCAGCTCAGCGTAATTCGCGGCTATTTGGAGGACAAGAAAAACAAAAAGGCACTTGAGTATCTTGACTCTTTATACGGCACTATCCCTAACACGGCCGATCTTTTTGTGTGCGACAACTTTGCCGTTAATGCGCTTGTGGGTCACTATCAAGCCATCGCCAAAGAGCAGGGTATTCAAGTTGACCTTAAGCTGGTAGTGCCCGAAAAAGTGGGGCGTGTGCTGGATACCGACCTGTGCGTTATTATCGGCAACTTGTTTGAAAACGCGATTGAGGCTTGCGCTTATGTTGACGAGCACAAGCGTTTTATTAAGATACAGAGCTCGACTGACAGCGTGCGTTTTACCTTTGTTATTGACAACAGTTTTGACGGGCATGTTGACGTGCGGCATGGGGAGTTTTATTCGCGCAAGCGGGCGGGCAAGGGTATTGGCATGGCATCGGTGCGAGCTGAGGTACAAAAATATGATGGTTCGATGAAGTATGAAACCGTTGATGGAGTTTTCAAGACATCACTGTATGTGAAGCTATAGTTTTTGTGAGGTTGGGTTCGTTGCGTTGTGTGCGGCGCTTGGCTGATTTGGCTATCGATTTGGCTATCTGTTCTTTTGTGCGCCGGCACTAGACCTCTGGCACAACTCCAGTTTCTATAATGGCAAGCAAAGCTTCCTCGTCAAGAATAGGTATGCCTAGGCTTTGTGCTTTGGTAAGTTTTGAACCTGCTTTGGGGCCTGCAACCACGTAGCTTGTTTTTGCAGACACCGAACCAGAGGTTTTAGCACCCCGCGCACGCAAGAGGGCTTCTGCCTCCTCGCGGCTGTGAACCTCAAGACTTCCCGTCAAAACAAAGGTGAGCCCTGCAAGTGTTTGGGGTTTAGCCGCCGCCGCTTGCTCGGCAGCAGCCTCATCGCTGAGTTCAAGTTGCAAGCCAGCAGCACGGAGCTTCTCGATAAGTTTAAGGTTTTGTGGAGCTTTGAAAAAATCGACTATGCTGGTGGCAATAATCGCACCAACGCCATCAAGGTTTTGCAGCTTATCCTCGGGCGCAGTCATAAGGGCATTTGCCGAGGGATAGCGTGCGGTAATAAGCTCTGCGACCTGCTTGCCCACATTGCGAATGCCGAGCCCAAAAAGCACGCGGGCAAAGGGTTGGCGGGTGCTTTCCTGTATCTGAGCAACAAGCTTTTTTGCTATGACTGCACCAACTACCACGGGTTCTTTTTCATAGTCGCCCGTTTTTTCGCGTTGCTCTGGCGAGAGGGGGCGCACATATTTCATCTCGCCCGTTTCGAGGGCAGCAATGGTAGCCTCGTCGAGATGATAAAAGTCTGCAACGTCGCGCACAAGGCTGGCATCAACCATTTTTTCGATGAGCTTTTCGCCGAGCCCGTCGATGTCCAAGGCTCCGCGCGACACCCAGTGGCTCAGGCGTTCAAGCAGCTGCGCCGGACATTCGGTGTTAATGCAGCGAAAGGCAACGCTATCGGTATCGCGGGCAATCTCTGAGCCACACGAGGGGCAGGTGGTGGGCATATCCCAAGGTTTTGTGTTGCTCGGGCGCAAAGAGAGAACCGAGCCAAGCACCTCGGGGATAACGTCGCCCGCCTTGCGCACAATAACGGTATCGCCAATGCGCACGTCTTTGCGCAAGACCTCATCAAGATTGTGCAGCGTTGCGCGACCCACCGTTGAGCCGGCAACGGTAATAGGGTCAAACTCAGCAACGGGGGTGAGCACGCCCGTGCGTCCCACCTGTACCACAATGCGCTGAAGTACGGTGGTTTTTTCCTCCGGAGGAAACTTAAAGGCAATCGCCCAGCGGGGCGCTTTTGCGGTAAAACCAAGCGCGCGCTGGAGCTCAAAATCGTCGAGCTTGATTACCACGCCGTCAATCTCATAGGGCAGCTGGTTGCGGAGCTCCAGCGCGCGCTGGCAAAAAGCACGAACCTCATCAGAGTTTGTACAACGCTCAATAAGAGGATTGGTACGAAAGCCCGCGTTTTTGAGCCAATCGAGCATTTCGGTTTGACTGGTAAGGCCCAAGTTGCGCGCGCAGCCATCTGGCATAGTGTAAAAAAAGGTTGCGAGGTCGCGCATGGCAGTAATGCGTGCATCTTTTTGACGGAGCGAACCAGCGGCAGCGTTGCGGGGATTGGCGAAGGGCTTGGAAACCTTGCCCGTTGCCTCAGCTTCTTTTTCAATCTCGGTATTCAGGCGTTCAAAACTTGTCTGAGGCATAAAAATCTCGCCCCGCACCTCAATGGCGGCAGACGTGCTTGCAAGAACTGCGCTTGCAGTGGCATGTGCGGCTGCAGGAGCTGCGCTTGCAGTGGCATGTGCGGCCGTAGGAGCTGCGCTTGCAGTGGCAGTGGCGGTTGCAGGAGTTGAGCCCCTAACTGCTGTGTCGGTAAGAGCCGTATTTGCAGTAACGGTTGCAGAAGTTGCCTCCGTATTCATAAGGCGCAGCGGCACATCGCGCACCGTGCGCACGTTTGCTGTTACGTCCTCGCCGGTTGTGCCGTCGCCACGCGTGGCAGCCCGCACAAGAGAGCCCTCCTCATAGGTCAAAGCGATAGAAGAGCCGTCTATTTTTGGCTCACAAACAAAAGCAGGCAAGGGCACACCTGCGTGCGCTTCATAGATACGATTGAGCCACGCATCAAGCTCGTCAAGATTCATGGCATTGTCAAGCGAGTACATACGCTCAGCGTGGGTAACGGCATCAAAAGTTGTGGTGTTTATAAAGCCACCTACCCGCTGCGTGGGCGAGGTGGGAACAATGAGTTCAGGGTAATTTTGCTCCAGCTCCTGCAGCTCGCGCATAAGCGAGTCAAAAGCAGCGTCGCTTATGGAGGGTTCGTCAAGAGCATAATAACGGTAGGAGTGTTGGTCTATTTCGTCGCGCAAGGCGGCTGCACGTTGCTGTGCCTTTTCATATTCAATAGTGCTATTTTCTATAGCAATATCTTGCATCATATTCCCTTCACGCAAATACTGGCTACCCTATGCGGTGGCGGACTGCTCCTCGCAAGCTTTCTCAGACACAAGAACCTGCGAGGGAACTTGGTTGAGTTGCTCAGGAGTAATCTGGGGATTATGATAGCGGTTATGGAGCTTGCGTGGGGTTGAGATTGCGCTGTGAGGGCACCAGTGAAGGCAGGCATAACACGCCTGACACTTATCGGAACGCAAAGGAATAAGTTTTTGTGGCGAAACCACGGCTCTTTGAAAAAAATCAGCCTCGTTTTTGCCAGCGGAACTCAGAGCACCTGTTCCGGCATTTATGTCATTCCAACTAATGTTATCTGTTTTCGCGCGGGGCGAGCTTGTTTTCGAGCTCGGTAAGTCCGTTTTCGCAAGGGGCAAATCTGTTTTTGCAGCGCTCGTGCCCACCTCAGCACTTGCGGTATCCGCAGAAACAAAGGTGATATTGTTTGCTGGGCACACCTGCACGCAGGTTCCGCAGAGCTGACAGTCTGCATTCGTTTGAAACGCAAGGTGTTTGCGGCGCGAAAGCCCGTAAACGTCGCCCAAGGTTTTAAGCGACTTAACCGCAGGGCGGCAATAGCGTTCCTGGCCGTTGCCAATCTCTTCTGCAATTTCATCAAGCTGTGGCTGCATTTTGGCGATGTCATTGTTGACGGTAGTTTCAGAAGGTGCCCTCAGACCCAAACAGCCTTTCATGCGTATGCTCGTAGCAAAGTTAAGCCCAGCACCCTTGCCGCTCAACAGTTCGTCAATATCCCAGAACTCATTACAGCCATACACCGTGTGTGTCGAAACAGCAAAATAGTATTTTTCGCTATCGGCAGGCATTTTCTCGATAAAATCAGACATCATTTGGGGGAGGGTAGCGCGATGCACGGGGAACACAAAGCCAATCTTGGTAGCCGTGCGGGCAGCTTCATAGGGGTCCTTGAGCGTCAATGCGGCAGGAACGGAGATAGGCTCAGGTGCACCCAATCGGTGCGCAAGAGCAGAGGCAACCAAAAGGCTGTTGCCCGTTGCACTAAAGTAGTAAATCGCGTAGCTGTTCCGTGCAGTTTCCAAGCCTCGTCCTTTGTCGATACAGTTGCCCCACGCTACGTAGTATACCGCTCTTTCCATGGGGGTTTACCCTAAAACCTTATCTCTTGTTGGTTTTATACAAGGGGCGGGTAGTTTTAGGCGGCGAACGGCGCAATGGACAGCATGGCGAGCGCTGGCGTGTTTGCCTCAGGGCAAGCCGCGCAAGGCTTCCCAATAGCCAAATGGTTCATAATAGAGGATAATAGGCACCTCGACTTTTGGTTCGACTTTTAGTTCGCCTTTTAGTTCGCCTTTTGTTGATGAAACTCGACTTTCAAAAGGGAGTATGTAATGAGCACGCAGTATGCCTCCAAAGAAATGATACGTGTTGAGGAAGCCCTTGACAGAGCGCTCGGCATAATAGAGCCGCTTGAGGCTGAGCGCGTGAGCCTAACGGAGTGCGGGGGGCGGGTGCTTGCTCAAGACATAGCAAGCGACGTAGATATTGCTGCTTTTGACAACAGCGCGATGGACGGCTTTGCGTTGCGTTTTGAGGATATTCAAGCAGCTTCGGCAGAAAATCCCATTACTCTGCCCATTGCCGGACATCTTGGCGCTGGCAGCGTGTACGAGGGCTCACTTGAAGCAGGCAAGGCCATTCGCATTATGACGGGTGCGCCCCTGCCGCAAGGGGCTGATACGGTTGTTAAGATTGAAAACGTCGAAGTTATCGGCGAGAGCGAGGCGTGCCCTGCTGGCGCAGAGGTGCGTATTGGCGCAACAGACAAAGCTCCCAAACGGGGCGATAATGTACGTCTTCGTGGTGAGGAAGCCAAGGCGGGCGACGTGCTTTTGTGCGCAGGTGAGCGCCTGACCCCTGCAGCGGTTGGCCTGATTGCCTCGGGTGGCACGGCTCAAGTTCCCGTGTATCGCCAGCCGCGCGTGGCCGTTTTTTCGATGGGCTCAGAGCTAACAAGTGCTGCAGAAACTCCCAAGCCGGGGCAAATTCGCGATTCCAATGGTCCGGCTCTTGCGGCAGCAGCCCAAGAGGCAGGTGCGCTTGTTACGCTTGTTCCGCATATCGAGGACTCTCGAGAAGCTCTGCGCTCCACGTTCCAAGAGCTGGCGCACAAGCAAAAATATGATTTAGTGGTGCTTTCGGGCGGAGCGGCAGAGGGCGACTTTGACTTTACTGCCTCGGTTATTCGAGAGATGGGCGAAATACTGTTTAACAAAGTTTGTATGCGCCCAGGCAAAGCACAAACGCTTGGTGTCATAGACGGTGTGCCTGTTTTTGGTTTGCCTGGAAATCCAGCGGCGGCTGTAGTGGGGTTTGAAGTGTTGGTGCGCCCCTTGCTCCGCAAGATGCAAGGTTTTGTCGCCGCGCCGCGCCCAGTGGTCAAGGCCCGCGTAACCCAAGATATCAAAAAAAGAGAACCTCGGCGTTTTTATCTTAGAGCCCGTCTTGAGCGTGAAGCCTCAGGTGAGCTCGTGGTTACCCCTGCAAAAAATCAATCCTCGGCATTGCTTTCGTCATCGCACGCAAGCAATTGTTTGTTGATATTGCCCGAGGGCCTTAACCCTGCAACAGCAGGTGATGTGGTTGACTGCGTGTGCGTCAACATCACTGAGGGAGAGGTTGTGTAATCTATGGCGCACGGCCTGCATAAAAATAAGAGTCCTAAGAGCCTCAGAGGTTCGAGCCTCAAAGGTTTGAGCCTTAAAACTTCCCAGAGGCCCATAGCTCCCCAAGGGGAGGTCACCTAATCATGGCATACGACCAGCACGGACGCGCCATCGACTATCTGCGCATCTCGGTTACCGACCGGTGCAATTTGCGCTGTCTGTACTGCATGCCCGAAGAAGGCGTTGCTTGGAAGCCGCACGCCGCCATACTCACGCTTGAGGAGATAGAAAACTTTGTGCGTATTGCTGCCTCCGAAGGCTTCAAGCGTATTCGTCTCACGGGAGGTGAGCCTTTGGTGCGTCTTGGCATTGTTGACTTGATACGCTCCATCACCTCGATGCCAAACATTGAGTCGGTCGCTATGACTACCAACGGCATCCTGCTTCCAAAAATGGCGCAGGAACTTAAAGACGCAGGCTTAAGTCGCGTTAATATCTCGCTAGACACGCTTGACGCAGAACAATATGCGCACATTACGCGGCGCGGCAATATCGACGATGTGTTTAAGGGAATAGACGCGGCACTTGAGGTGGGCTTTAAGCCCGTTAAGGTCAATGCGGTGGTGGTGCGTAGCCTCAATCAGGATTTGCTGGCATACGCGCGCCTTTCTGTTGACCGCCCACTGCACGTGCGCTTTATCGAATACATGCCGGTGGGAGGTGCGTGTGGTGCAGATGGGCTTGGTTGGTCTGCGGCAGATACCATTCCTAACGAGGAGCTTTTTGCTTTGGTAAGCGAGCAAGCACGCGCAGCTGGGCTTGGTGAGCTTATCGCCTTGGGCGGCGGCGAAAAACCTGAGGGCTGGGGCCCTGCTCGGTATTATCACTTTGAAAATGCTTTGGGCACGGTGGGATTTATCAACGCGCTTTCTCGTCATTTTTGTGAGGAGTGCAATCGTTTGCGCATGACGGCAGAAGGAGCCCTGCGCCCCTGCTTGTTTAGCGACACTGAGTTTGACGTGGGTGCCGCGCTGCGCAACAAAGATGAGGAGGCGGTGCGTGCGGTGTTGCGGGAAGCCTTGGACTCCAAACCAGACGAGCACCACGATAAAATAGGAACTGAGCGGCTTATGTCGCAAATTGGCGGATAGGCAAAACGCACAAACGGTGCAAAAGATAGGAGCAACATGAACGAGCTAACTCATCTAGATTCTGCGGGGCACGCCCGCATGGTAGACGTTGGCGCAAAGGACGATACCGTGCGCTCTGCCATTGCCGAGGGCTTTGTTGCCATGGCGCCAGAAACTTTGTCCATGATAGTTGACGGAGCGGCTCCCAAAGGCGATGTTTTTGCGACTGCGCGTATTGCAGGCATACAGGCCTCAAAACGCTGTGCTGAGCTTATCCCTTTGTGCCATCCTCTTGCCATCACAAAAAGTGCGGTTGAACTCAAGCCAGTGTTTGCTGGTGAGCGCAGCGACGGCGCAGTGGGCGTTTATGTGAGAGCCATGCTGGGCGTTACGGGCAAAACGGGTATTGAAATGGAGGCACTTACCGCAGTGAGTGTTGCCTGCCTCACCATCTACGATATGTGTAAGGCGGTTGACCGTGGCATGGAGTTGGGCGAAATACGCCTTGTGCGTAAAGAGGGCGGCAAAACTGGCTTGTGGGAGCGCAGATAAATGAACATTAAAATTGCTATCATCACCTGTTCAAGCACGCGCACGCTTGCAGACGACACCGCTGGAGCTGCCCTTGCCGAGCGCATTGCCGAGCAAGGTTGGACACTCGCTGAGCACGTAGTGGTTTCTGATGAACGCAGCGTTATTGGTGCTGCCATTGTCGCCGCTACCAATGCTGGCTCAGACATTATTCTTACCTGCGGAGGTACGGGGCTTTCTCCCAAAGACGTAACGCCTGAGGCAACGGCCGATGTTTGCGACCGTGCTGTTCCCGGTATGGCAGAGGCAATGCGAGCTGCCTCGATGGAAAAAACGCGGCGCGCCATGCTGAGTCGTGCCGTATGTATGCAGCGAGGCTCAACTCTTGTTGTCAATCTGCCCGGAAGCCTCAAAGCTGCCACCGAATGTTTTGATGCGATATGCGACCAGTTTGAACACGCCGTTTTAATGACGGCTGGCGAGGGGCACTAGGTTTTATGCTGTCCTTTTCAAAGGTCTGTTTTGAGTACCCCAACTCTGCTACGTGGGCACTTGATGAAGTGTCGCTTGACGTAGCCTTAGGCAAGCGTGTGGCTTTGCTGGGTGCAAACGGCTCGGGAAAATCAACGCTTGCTCGGCTTGCAAATGGGCTTTTATTGCCTGAGGCTGGCACGGTGCAGGTTGATGAGTTTTCGAGCTTGGACTTTAGCAACATACGTGCGCTGCGTCAGCGTTGCGGCGTTGTTGCCCAAGACCCCGATACACAGATAGTGTGTACTACCGTTTTTGACGAGGTGGCGTTTGGGCCGCAAAATCTCAAGCTTGATGTTGCAGAGATATACGAGCGCGTTGAAAAATCGCTTGCTGCGGTGGGGCTTGAGGGCTTGCGTGAGCGTGACCCTAACACATTAAGCGGCGGAGAAAAGCAACGCTTGGTAATTGCGGGCGTATTGGCCATGCAGCCTCGTTACGTGGTGTTTGATGAGCCTACCTCTATGCTTGACGCTCAGGGGCGCGCCGAGGTGCTTGCAGCAATTCGTGACTTGCAAGCCACCGGGCACGGCATATTACACATTACGCATAATTTGGACGAGGCACTTGAAGCTGACGAGATTGCAGTGCTTGAGGCAGGGCGTCTTATTTTTAGCCAAAGCCGCAAGGAGTTTGAGCAACGTGCTGATTTAATGGAGCGCTTTAGGGTTGAGCCCTCTGCAAAAGCAAAAGCCGAAATCTTTGGTCGCCCTCAACAAAAACCCGCAACATCGCTCGTGCTTGAAAGAGTTTCTTATACCTACAGTGCGGGCACGAGTTTTGAGCATCAAGCTCTCAACAACATAAACCTCACCGTGGTGCAAGGAAGCGTGACTCTCATAGCAGGCCACACGGGTTCGGGAAAATCCACCTTACTAAGAGTTGCCGCAGGCTTGCTTGAACCAACAGAAGGCGCTGCCTTTATAGAAACTGCTAAACCAAATAGCAAAATAGAACTCAATAAAGAACTCAACAAAGAGCAAATCAACGTCCAGAAAGCAACGTCCAAAATAGAGCCGGGCATGGTTGGGCTGGTGTTTCAGCACCCCGAATCCCAGCTGTTTGCCCAAACCGTTTTTGACGACATTGCCTTTGGGCCGTGCAACATTAAGCTGGTTTCAACGCCTCAAGAAACCGAGGACGCTGTGCGCGAGGCCTGCGGCCTTGTTGGCTTAGACTACGGCGAGTTTGCCCAACGTTCGCCCTTTACCTTAAGTGGGGGAGAAGCACGCCGTTGTGCGTTGGCAGGTATTCTTGCCATGAAGCCGCAGTTTTTGTTGCTTGACGAGCCAACCGCTGGTCTTGATGCGCAGGGGCATCGTTTTGTAGCCGAGCTCATACAAAAGCTTCGCGCGCAGGGCATTGGTGTGGTAGTGGTTTCTCACGAAGTCGATTTTTTTGCTCCTCTTGCAAACGCCACGTTGGCACTTGATGCGGGTAGGAGCGTGCCGTGGCAGTAGTTGTTCCCTTTGGGCAATATATCCCCGGCAACAGCCTCGTGCATACGCTTGATGTGCGCATGAAGTTGTTGCTGGTGGTGGCGTATGTGTTTGCGCTTTTTTCATGCGGATGGTTTGGGCTATTGGTGTGCGCCGCCGCACTTATCGTTGCGTATCTTGTGGCAGGCATTCCGCTTGCTCGCGCTGTGCGTGGACTCTTTCCCGTGCTGTTCATTTTGGCGTTCACCTTTTTGTTTAATGCCTTTACCTTTACGGCTACGCCTGCCCAGAGCGTGGCTTTTGACACCGTATCTCTTTTTGGCACTGCCCTTGAAGTGCCGCAGAGCATCTCACTTATTGGCGGTTTTGGTATTGTGCCCTTGGGGGTTGTGCGCGGCCTGTACTTTGCCCTGCGTATTACTTTGCTGGTGAGCGTTACTACGCTGCTGACGTTTACCAGCTCCATTGTTGCTTTGACCGATGCCATATCCTCATTACTCTCCCCACTGCGTTTTGTGGGTGTGCCCGTTGAAGATGTGGCGATGATGTTTACCATAGCTTTGCGTTTTATTCCGCTTACCACCGCTGAGGTTGAAAAAATAATGGTCGCCCAAAGTTCGCGCGGTGTGCGCTTTGACCAAGGAGGGCTTATCAAGCGTGCCCGCGCCTATGTTCCGGTGATGGTGCCGCTGTTTGTCAATCTGTTTAAGCGAGCCGACGAGCTTGCTGCTGCCATGGAGTCCCGTTGCTATGAGGGCGCTGGTCGCACGCGGCTCAAAGTATCGCGCCTTGCTGCGCGCGATTGGGTTGTTGGTCTTGCGGGTACCGCCTTTTTTGTGGCGCTCGGTGTGTTAAGTTTGTTGGGTGTGCTTTAATCTTAAGCGCGGAGCACTTGTTTACGGGTAACCAATTTGCACAATTTGTACAATTTGCACAAAAGGAAAGGGGAGGCAATCGGTGGCAAAACTGTATCAGTCAGAGGAATACGGTACACTCCAGCGCTTTGTTGAGAGTTTGTATCAGGAAGCCAAGCGGGTAACCCGTCTTGATTGTGTAGTTCATGCCGAGATATTTGACCTGCCCACCGACCTCATGGAGATAGTCGAACTTTTGCCGCCAGGCACCTATTCGCGCCAAAGACTTTGTGACCAGCTCAACTCAGCGCTTGTTGGCCACGGCTGGGGGCTTGTCTACGGAACTGTAGAGTAACTTGTTTATAGAACGGTTGAGCTAACGGCGGAATGGGCGGCGGAGTTAAGGGTGGGGTAGCCGATTGAGCAGTGTTTTGCGTCGGTAGTTTTTAAGGCGTCAATCTTTCGCAGGGCTCTTGAAAAGCGTCAGCGAGATTGTATGATGAAGCCACGCCTTGAAAGGAATGTCCCATGAACAAAGCCTCTTCAAACACCCTGCTTTTCGCTCGTATGCCACGGAGCAAACGAATGCTTGCCTTTCTTTTGGCGCTCTCACTGACTCTTGCTGGTACGGGTTTTGCCATTTCTCCCACAACAGCTTTTGGCGATGGCATTCCAGGAGGCGGGGCACACAGGACAGGTTTTGCCGCAAAACTGAGAGGAATGTTGCGACACCAATTACACTCACTGCACAAAGGCATTGCCGCAGCACCTCCTCAGCAAAAAAAATATAAAGTCCCACGTCAAACCCCTTGTATTCGTGTGTGAATTAGAGTAATATGTGACACCCACCTTTTATAGGGGGCATTCTAGTGGAACCAACAACGAAGCGTCTTTGACAAGGTTTTAGACCTCTTAACATGAGTGTTCAAATGACGTTCAAAAAAATTTTTGAACTTTTTCAAAAAAAGGTATTGACACGGGGTATGAAAGCAAGTAATATACCTCCTCGCGCCTTGCTCACTCGACTGCAAAAACGGCAGTAAATAGAGCAGGGTGGTCAATCGGAAATCGGACAGCACGTTTTGTCCGAATTCTGTACGCTAGGAGTGGATTTATTCAGAAATCCAAGCACCTTGAAAACTGGATACTGTGATGAACAAGACAGACTTCGCAAAGTCTGAACTATGGCGAACATCTGGTAACAGATAAGCGTCATAGAAGCCAAGTGAGAACCCGTCAAGATGTACGGTCAATTAAAAGACAACGGCATCAAGACAACAATAAGAAACCAAGTTCAAACGAACTGTTCCAATCTGCGCAAGCGGGTTGGTTAAACGGACTAGCAATAGTCCATTTGAAACGGAGAGTTTGATCCTGGCTCAGGATGAACGCTGGCGGCGTGCTTAACACATGCAAGTCGAACGATTAAAGCCCCTTCGGGGGTGTATAAAGTGGCGAACGGGTGAGTAACACGTGAGCAACCTACCTCTTACATCGGGATAACTCGAGGAAACTCGTGCTAATACCGGATACTCCTTTTCTATCGCATGATGGAATCGGGAAAGCGCATACGGTAAGAGATGGGCTCGCGGCCCATTAGCTAGTTGGTGAGGTAACGGCTCACCAAGGCATCGATGGGTAGCCGGGTTGAGAGACTGACCGGCCACATTGGGACTGAGACACGGCCCAGACTCCTACGGGAGGCAGCAGTGGGGAATTTTGCGCAATGGGCGAAAGCCTGACGCAGCAACGCCGCGTGCGGGATGACGGCCTTCGGGTTGTAAACCGCTTTCAGCAGGGAAGATAATGACGGTACCTGCAGAAGAAGCTCCGGCTAACTACGTGCCAGCAGCCGCGGTAATACGTAGGGAGCAAGCGTTATCCGGATTCATTGGGCGTAAAGAGCGCGTAGGCGGCTTGTTAAGCAAGGTGTTAAATCTGAGGGCTCAACCCCCAGCCGCACCTTGAACTGGCAAGCTTGAGTTCGGTAGAGGAAAGTGGAATTCCCAGTGTAGCGGTGGAATGCGCAGATATTGGGAAGAACACCAGTGGCGAAGGCGGCTTTCTGGGCCGTAACTGACGCTGAGGCGCGAAAGCTAGGGGAGCAAACAGGATTAGATACCCTGGTAGTCCTAGCCGTAAACGATGGGCACTAGGTGTGGGGAGAACATTCTTTCCGCGCCGCAGCTAACGCATTAAGTGCCCCGCCTGGGGAGTACGGCCGCAAGGCTAAAACTCAAAGGAATTGACGGGGGCCCGCACAAGCAGCGGAGCATGTGGCTTAATTCGAAGCAACGCGAAGA
>Ga0082212_10005718_pt1 | contig 16861 bp, 14 predicted proteins | sample TergutNt197P3_FD_71548 | JGI IMG/M metagenome (GOLD analysis project Ga0082212, IMG submission 71548) | Neocapritermes taracua P3 segment gut microbial communities from Petit-Saut dam, French Guiana - Nt197 P3 | ecosystem: Host-associated > Arthropoda: Insects > Digestive system > Gut ... | reverse complement strand
GCAGCGCCTGATCTGCACAGACCAGCAAACGGTATTGTTGCCCTGCAAAGATCGTTTTGTATACTTCCGCTTCTTCGCCTTCGCACATCATTACTGCCTGATAATTTCCGTCATGTATGTAAGGCGAAAGTTGTGGAGCACAACCGGTTTTCACAAAAGATTTGCATTGTGCCAGGGCATCCTGCGACGAAAATGCCATCACTGATAAAATTGCTGCAAGCGCAAAAGTCGGTATATGTTTTAATTGCATGGAAGTTTATATTTTTGTAATGATATGATGCAGAGTTTGTATATGACTTTTGATTTGGGCAAACGTTTCCGGCGTAACATTGATGAAATTCGAGGATGTAATGACGCTGCTGTTCCCGTCGGGGGCAACAGTTACGTCATTGGGCGTTTGGTTAACATTTATCCTGTCGTACAACTGCGCCAGTTCCGATAAATCGTTCATCATGGCGGCTACATCGGGTATGTTTTTCATATCTGACATGACCTGCCAGATCATATCAAAAGTTAATATCTGATCTACAACCAATTGGCTCATCCGACTTTCGTTCAAAAGCAGATTTTCATCAATCGTTCCGGAAGAGATGTACATTCCTTCAACCCAGCCGCCAATCATCATGGCTAATGTGAGGAAATGACGGTCGTTTTCGTTCAGCGAAGCCGTGCATGAAGCATAAATATCTGAGATGATACGCAATACTTCGTCCCTGTCATTATTGTTATCTTCCAGCATTTGAAGGGTTTTCAGGTCTATTGCCGACTGTAACCCCAATCCTTCCGTTAATTGCTGGATGGCGCCTTTGTATCGCAACACCGTTTGTGACTGTTCAAAAAGTCCGGCATAAGCCAGATCGGTAATATACACGCCGAAATTAAGCGCCATCTTTTTGTTGGTCAGGTATTTAGACGCATTGGCGGGATCATTCAACATAGCAGGTTGATAATCAATCCCCTGACTTTTGATCAACATGGACATCTCAATTGGCGTCGGCAAGGCATAAAACACCTTCCGCGCCATGTTTACATAACTCGTATCTATTGCCAAATCGGCAAGATCAATGGCGGTAACATCCATAGCCTGTTGCCGGCTGCATCTGCTGCACGAATGAAACATTATCATACAGACGCACCCTGTGATCAGGAATATGGGAAAACGATTGTTTCGCATCATAAAAAAACTGAATAAATTAAATTTGCCTGCAAAAATAAAAAAACTATCAATACAATATCCAATATACGATAAATGTTGATAAATTGTTTCAGAGATTGTTTATTTTTTTTCAGAATGACATGTTGTCTCACTTGCCTGTTCTCCAGCGATAATTTGAACGGCAGCCCTCGACGCAGTCAATTGCAGTTTTTTGATTTTTCTCTTTTGGCTATTCTCACATTTTCTTCTACCTTTGCGGCTTATTTTTTATTTTGAATATCATATCACCATGAGCATCATAAATTCCATTCTCTCGTCGTTTTTCGGAAATAAAGCCGAACGCGACATGAAAGAGATACAGCCTTACGTGGGCAAGATAAAGAAAGAATTTGACCGTATCACGGGTTTTACCAACGACGAGTTGCGCGCCGAAACTGACCTTCTGAAAAAGAAGATGAAAGACGCCGTTCGGGAAGACGAAACCCGTATCGCAACGTTGAAAGAGCAAGCCGAAGCCCCCGAAACGCCGGTGGACGAGGTCGAAAAAATATACAGGGAGATTGACCGTATCGAAAAGGAACTGTTAAAAACCATCGAGGATACGCTTTTAGAGATACTTCCCGCCGCTTTTGCCGTGATGAAGGATACTGCCCGCCGCTTCAAGGAAAACGAGCGGGTAGCGGTAACTGCCAACGATTTCGACCGCGATCTGAGCATCCGTAAAAATAATGTACTGATCGAAGACGACAAGGCGGTATATCTCAATCACTGGATTGCAGGCGGTAACGAAATCACTTGGGACATGGTTCATTACGATGTTCAGTTGATTGGCGGGGTGGCTTTGCATCAGGGTAAGATTGCGGAAATGGCGACGGGCGAAGGAAAAACGCTGGTGGCAACGCTTCCCGTTTTCCTGAATGCCCTTGCGGGACGCGGCGTGCATGTGGTAACGGTAAACGACTACCTCTCCAAACGCGACTCGGAGTGGATGGGACCGCTGTACGAATTTCACGGCTTGTCTGTGGACTGCATTGACAAGCATCAGCCCAACTCCCCGCAGCGAAGGCAGGCTTATAATTCCGACATCACTTTCGGAACCAACAACGAGTTCGGTTTCGACTATCTGCGCGACAACATGGCGATCAGTCCCGACGACCTCGTGCAGCGCAAGCATCACTATTCGATTGTGGACGAGGTGGACAGCGTGTTGATTGACGACGCGCGAACGCCTTTGATCATTGCAGGTCCCGTTCCGAAAGGCGACAACCAGTTGTTTGACGAATACAAACCGCGTGTGGAACAACTTTTCGGCGAACAGCGCAGGTTGGTAACGCAAATTCTTGCCGAAGCCAAAAACATAGTGGACAGCGAAGACGCCAAAGAAAAGGAACGGGGCGGATTGCTGTTGCTTCGCGCCCACAAGGGTTTGCCGAAAAACAAACCGCTGATTAAAATCCTCAGCGAACAGGGCAACAAGACTTTGCTTCAGAAGACCGAAAACTTCTACATGCAGGAAAACAACAAGCACATGCACATCGTTACCGACGAACTGTTCTTTGTGATTGACGAAAAACACAACAGCATCGAATTGACTGACAAGGGCATAGAAATACTCACGCGCAGAACCGAAGACCCGAACTTCTTCATCCTGCCCGACATCGGTTCGGCAATTTCGGAACTTGAAAAACATAATCTGACGCCGGAACAAAAGATTGCCAAAAAGGACGAACTGTTGCAGGATTACGCCATCAAGTCGGAGCGCGTACATACCGTCAATCAGTTATTGAAAGCATACACGCTGTTTGAAAAGGACGACGAATACGTGGTGATTGACAACAAGGTAAAAATCGTTGACGAGCAAACGGGTCGTATCATGGAAGGACGCCGTTATTCTGACGGTTTGCATCAGGCGATTGAGGCGAAGGAAAGCGTAAAAGTGGAAGCCGCCACGCAAACGTTTGCCACCATCACGCTACAGAATTATTTCCGTATGTATCACAAACTTGCGGGCATGACCGGTACTGCCGAAACGGAAGCCGGCGAGTTGTGGAACATCTACAAGTTGGATGTGGTGGTCATTCCCACCAACAGACCGATCATTCGCAAAGATCAGGAAGATTTGGTTTATAAAACCAAACGCGAGAAATACAATGCCGTGATTGACGAAATCGTTAATTTAGTAAACCATGGTCGTCCGGTGCTGGTGGGCACCACTTCGGTGGAAATATCGGAGTTGCTCAGCAAGATGCTCAACATGCGCAAAATCAAACACAACGTACTGAACGCGAAATTGCACCAGCGCGAAGCCGAAATTGTTGCCGAAGCCGGTAAATCCGGAACGGTTACGATTGCCACGAACATGGCGGGTCGCGGTACCGACATCAAACTGTCGCCTGCCGTGAAGGAAGCGGGCGGCTTGGCGATTGTGGGAACCGAACGCCACGAGTCGCGCCGCGTTGACCGGCAGTTGCGCGGACGTTCAGGACGGCAGGGCGACCCGGGCAGTTCGCAGTTCTTCGTTTCGCTCGAAGACGACCTGATGCGGCTTTTCGGCTCCGACCGCATCGCCGGACTGATGGACCGCATGGGATTGAAGGAAGGCGAAGTCATCCAGCACTCGATGATCACCAAATCCATCGAACGCGCCCAACGCAAAGTGGAAGAAAACAACTTCGGCATCCGCAAGCGTTTGCTCGAATACGACGATGTGATGAACTCGCAGCGCACGGTCATCTACACCAAGCGCCGCAACGCGCTTTTCGGCGAACGGCTCAATATTGACATCGCCAACATGATGTACGATGTGATTGAAGAAACCGTTACCAATTTTCATAGCGGTCAGGATTATGAAGGATTGAACATGGAGTTAATCCGTTATTTTTCCATCGAGATGCCGGTTACCGAAGAGGATTTTCGCAAAAACGCGGCGGAAGAAACCATTGAGACTGTTTACGAAGCCGCTCAGAAAGCCTACCAGCGCAAAACCGAAAGCAACGCACAGCAGGCGATGCCGGTCGTCAAAGATGTGTTTGAAAATCAGGGTTCGCAGTACGAAAACATTGTGATACCTTTTACGGACGGTCGCCGCGTATTTCAGTGCATCACGAACCTGCGCAAAGCCTACGAAACGCAAGGTCGTGAAATGATTCGCTCGTTTGAAAAAAGCGCCATTCTCGCCACCATCGACGAAGCATGGAAAGAACACCTCCGCGAGTTGGACGACCTCCGTCAATCGGTGCAAAACGCCAGTTACGAACAGAAAGACCCGTTGCTGATTTACAAATTCGAATCGTTTGAACTGTTCAAGACCATGATTGGAAAAGTGAACCGCGATGTGGTATCCATGTTGATGAAAAGCAGTATCCCCCTGCGCGATCCCAACGAGGTACAACGCGCACAGGCTCCGCGCCGTCTGGATATGAGCCGGATGCAAGTCCGCAAAAGCGAATATGCCCGCGCATCGGGCGGCGGACAGTCTCCGGAAATGCAGGATACCCGCGAACGGCAGGCTCCGCAACCCTACGTAAAAACAGAAAAGAAAGTCGGGCGCAACGACCCCTGCCCGTGCGGTAGCGGAAAGAAATACAAAAACTGCCACGGGGCAAATGTGTAGGAGTTTCGGGGAGTAAAGTCTGTGAACCTCAGTTCATCAGAAAAAGAAACTCAACAAAAACGCCAGCGAAAACCCCATGACCGAAATAATGGTTTCCATGACGGTCCACGATTGCAGGGTTTGTTTTTCGGTCATGCCGAGATATTTTCCTACCAACCAGAAGCCGCTGTCGTTCACATGCGACGCCGTAGTTGCCCCAGCCGCAATGGCGATTACAATCAGCGCTTTCTGAGGATCGGACAGCGCAAACGAAGACAATAACGGCGCGACAATTCCTGCCGAAGTAATCATTGCCACAGTTGCCGACCCCTGCGACACACGGATCACCAGCGCCAGTATATAAGCCAGCGCAATAGGCGGCATCGCCGAATGCGACATGCTTTCGGCTAACTGTACGCCCATACCGCTGTCAACCAGCAGTTGCTTGAAAACGCCGCCCGCGCCCGTAACCAAAATGATCAGTCCTGCCGGAGCCAGCGACTTGGCGCTTAATTGCAGAATAGCATCGCCGGTAAACCCGCGCCTGATACCAATGACGTAAATTGCTAAAAAAGTGGCAATGAGCAGGGCAATAATCGGATGACCTGTGAATGCCAGCAACTTGACCCAGAAAACATCTTTCATGCCGTGCGTACCTGCCCACACGCCCGAAACAGTATTTGAAAGTATCAATACCAGCGGCACGGCAATAATACTTGTCACCTGCCAGAAAGGAGGCAGGGACATATCTTTCAAACTCTTGACGTCCGGCGTTTCGAATGTGCGGGGAACTTCCAAATGTATTTTTTTGCCGATGTATTTCCCGAATACCGGTCCCGCGATAATCGCTACAGGAATGCCAATGATTAATCCGAAAAGTACGACCCAGCCAAAATCGGCGCCGATGATTTCGGCAGTAGCCACAGGTCCGGGCGTAGGCGGGACAAAGGCATGTGTTACAGCCAATCCTGCAAGCAACGGGATAGCAAAATAAAGCAGCGATTTTTTGGCGTCTTTGGCTAAGGCGTAAAGTATGGGAACCAGAATAATAAATGCAACATCAAGGAATATGGGTATGGCTACAATAAAACCGGTAATCGTCAGCGCGTAGGGCGCTCTGTCTTTGCCGAACCGGTTGATCAGGTATTGCGCCAGCGTTTCGGCGCCGCCCGATGACTCGAGCATCTGTCCGAAAATAGCCCCAATGCCCACGACACAGGCTACAAATCCGAGCGTTGATCCCATGCCGTCAATGATGCTTTTGACAATGGCTTCCATCGGCATTCCTGAAGCAAAACCAAGAAACACCGCCGTTGCCAATAAAGCCAGAAAGGCTTGTATTTTAAGTTTCAATATCATGAACAGCAGCAAACCGATGCTGCCAACCAGAATGACGATAAGTTCGATGTTGGTCATAGACTGTTTGATTGGGTTGCAAAGATGGTTATATTTTTTCATAAATACACTATCTTTGCAAACATCAAGACCACATAAATTTCATCAGTCATAACATCATGAAAGCGCTTGTTTTAGAAGAATACAACCAATTAGTGTATCGGGATTTTGAAAATCCGCAGCCAGTTTCCGGCGAGGTACTTATCAAAGTAAAAGCCTGCGGTATCTGCGGCAGCGATGTGCACGGCTTGGACGGAAGTACCGGACGCCGACAACCGCCTATTATCATGGGACACGAGGCGTCCGGCGTCATCGTAAAAACCGGAGCGGATGTAACCCGCTGGAAGGAAGGCGACCGCGTTACGTTCGATTCCACCGTATATCCCCTGAACGACTGGTACACGCTCAAAGGGCATTACAATCTAAGCGAAGGTCGCGAAGTCATCGGCGTGTCGCCCAAAGAATATAAACGGCATGGCGCTTTTGCCGAATATTTAACCGTACCGCAGTATATCCTTTACAAGATACCGGATAACGTAAGTTTTGAGCAGGCGGCAATGGTTGAACCTGCCGCAGTGGCTGCACATGCGGTACGAATTTCGGGAATTAACGTTGGCGATAGCGCGGTAGTAGCGGGTAGCGGAATGATAGGCGCTTTCATCGTCAGTCTGCTCAAAGCGGCGGGCGCCACTCCCGTCGTCGCTGTGGATGTGGACGACGAAAAACTCAAAATGGCTGCAAAGTTTGGCGCTGATGTCGTTATCAATTCTAAAAACCAGCCCGTCGCCGAAACCGTTCGCCATTGCACAAAAGGACGCGGCGCTGATTTTGGGTTTGAAGCCGTTGGGATTTCCGCTACCGTCAACACCCTCATCGAATCGCTTCGCAAAGGCGCTACGGCTGTGCTGGTGGGTAATCTAACGCCGCTCATTGAATTTCCTCTGCAAAAGGTAGTAACTTCCGAAATCAAAGTCATGGGCAGTTGCGCCATCTGCGGCGAGTACGAAATCGTGCTCGACATGATTGCCAGCGGGGCGCTTCGTGTTGATGATATGATTTCGGCTGTAGCCCCGTTGAGCGAAGGCGCTGAATGGTTCCGCAGGCTTTATTATAAAGAAGGCAATCTCAATAAAGTAATTCTTGTTCCTTAACCATCTAAAATCGAAAATGAAAATATACAAACTCGCCATCATTGGATGCGGCAAAGTAGCCCATCTTCATGCCAAAGCCATCGGCAATCTGCCGAATGCAACCCTTGCTGCTGTGTGGAGTCGCACTCCGGAGTCTGCCGAAAAATTTGCCGCAGCATACAGCGTAAAACCTTACAGCGACATACAAACCATGATCCGTGAAAACGGTATTGACCTTGCCATTGTGTGCAATCCTCATCCTTTCCATAAAGACGCGGCTGTGGAAACGGCTCGCGCGGGCGCTCATGTTTTGATGGAAAAACCGCTTGCTTCAACCCTCGAAGATTGCGACGCCATCATCAATGAATGCCGGCTCGCAGGCGTTCGTCTCGGCGTGATCAGTCAGCGCCGCTGGTATGCGCCCGTTCAGCGAATACGTAAAGCCATTGACGACGGTAAAATAGGAACGCCTGCGCTGGGAACCGTCAACATGCTGGGCTGGCGTGATAAAGCGTATTACGATTCCGACCCATGGCGCGGAACATGGGATATGGAAGGCGGGGGCGTATTGGTTAATCAGGCGCCTCATCAATTAGACATCCTGCTTTGGTACATGGGCGAAGTGGATGAAGTGTACGGCTTGTGGCGCAATCTGAACCATACGTATATTGAAGTGGACGATACTGCGCTTGCCATCGTGAAGTTTAAAAACGGGGGGATAGGAAATATTATCGTCAGCAACTCGCAAAAACCCGGAATATACGGTAAAGTGCAAATACACGGCAGTAATGGCGCTTCGGTGGGCGTACAGACCGACGGCGGCGCCATGTTCATTGCCGGTGTTCCATCGGCGCTTGAACCTCCGATAAACGATTTGTGGACAGTACCCGGTGAAGAGCAATTGCTCAAAGAGTGGGTACGCGAGGACAGTGAACTGTTTGAACGTATGAACGACCCCATAGTATATTATATGGAACGGCAAATCGAAGATTTTCTGCAAGCCTTAGACGGGAACCGAGAGCCTTTGGTCAACGGAACAGCCGGAAGGCGCACTGTAGAACTTTTCACAGCCATTTACCGCTCCACACGCGACCATGCGCCGGTGAAATTCCCCCTTGCGCCCGAAAATGGAAACGATATGGACGGACGAATAAACAAATGAAACACTGACGCGACACTGCGCCGTCATTGCGAACTGCGACAATTTGAAATGTACCTAAATGTACTCGTTTTTTTATGCGAGGAAAATAATTGTTACCTTTGTGGTGTGATATTTTTCGCATTTTGTAAGTTTTTTAAAATCAAAAGTCATGGGAAAGGAAAGAGACGCTAAAAAAGAAGCCAAAAAAGAGCCAACCAAGTCGTTGAAAGAAAAGAGGTTGGAAAAGAAAGAAAAAAAGAAAAATAAAATTTGATGAATGGAAAGAATACGTCCAAAGTTCACTTGGGACGTATTCTTTTTTAAGCTCTTAATCCGTAATTCTCAACCACATGCACATTACCATATACACCGATGGCTCGTCAATGGGTAATCCGGGTCCGGGAGGATACGGGGCAGTGTTGATATCCGGTATGCACCGCAAGGAACTCTCGCAAGGCTACCGGCTTACTACCAACAACCGTATGGAACTGATGGCGGTAATCGTAGCGCTTGAAGCCCTGAAAATACCCCAAAGTACGGTAACTGTCTACACCGATTCGCAATATGTGGTCAATTCGGTTGAAAAAAAATGGCTGTTCGGCTGGGAAAAAAAAAATTTTACAGGAAAGAAAAATGCCGATCTGTGGCAGCGTTTCCTGAAAGCGTACCGGCGCCATGCGGTTACTTTCAAATGGGTGAAAGGACATGCCGGTAACAGGGAAAACGAACATTGCGACCGGCTTGCCGTTGCTGCGGCACAAAGCCCGCAACTGTCGGACGATACGGGATACGAGGGTTTTCCTGATGAATGATGAAAAGTTTTGCACATAATTTGTTGTCCATTTTGCAATTTTGAATTTTGATTATGGAAGATTTAACGGATTTGTTGCACATTACGTACAACAATATACGTCCACAGAAAGGGAAAGTGTTGATTTCCCAGCCACTGATGATGGACGGCTGTTTCAGGCGTTCGGTAGTATTGCTCACCGAATATTCTGAAAATGGGGCTATCGGTTTTGTTCTCAATAAACAACTGCCAATAGCCATCGACAATGTGATGGAGGATTTTCCTGCAGACGACCTGTTTTTGTCCATTGGCGGACCTGTGGCAGCCAATACGTTGCATTACCTGCATACGTTTGCTCACATTCCGGATGCGATCGAGATCGTCAACGGGATTTATTGGGGCGGCAACATTGATGCAGTGCGCAAATTGCTCTCGATTTCGGTCATGGGATCCGGCGATATAAGATTTTTTCTTGGTTATTCGGGATGGACCGGAGGACAATTGGATGACGAGTTGAAAAATCATTCATGGCTGGTTGCCGACATCCGACCATCGCAAATCATCCGCCCTTCGCGCAATTTGTGGCAGGATTCCGTCAGAAACATGGGCGAACGCTACCATCTTTGGACAACCTTCCCCGAAAATCCGGCTTTTAACTGACAATTTGTGAAATACGATGCGGTAATCATAGGCAGCGGCTTGGGAGGCTTGCTGTGCGGAACAATCCTCGGCAAGGAAGGGTATCGTGTCTGTATTATTGAGAAAAACGCTAAAATAGGCGGTTGCCTTCAATCCATACGCCGCAGCGGGCATGTTTTCAACACAGGGATACACTATTTGGGCAGTCTGGACGAGGGTCAGATACTGCATCAGTATTTCAGGTATTTCGGGATAAACGGTAAGATAGACGTACAGCGACTGGACGATAGCGGGTTTGACGTCATCGGTTTTGGCGATGACGGGAGTATTTATCCTTTGGCAATGGGTTCCGGATTTGTTGACAGTCTGGCACAGCGCTTTCCCGAAGAACGCCGCGCACTCGAACAGTATGCGGCAAAACTGAAAGATGTATGTATGTCGTTGCCGTTTTACGTGTTAGATGATAAACTTTGCGGTACGGTTCTTGATAATCCCCATCTTGGAATCTCTGCCAGCCGGTACCTATACTCGCTGTTCGATCATCCGCGATTGCGGCAGGTATTGCGAGGCAACGATCTGGTGTATGGCGTTCTTTCCGAAAAAACGCCGTTACTGCTTTATTCGCTGATCAATCATTCGTTCATCGAAAGCGCATGGCGCATGGCAGGCGATAGCGAACAAATCAGCCGTGCGCTGGCTGACGGAATACGCGCATCCGGCGGAACCGTCATCTGTCGGCGCACAGTCAAGCGGTTGATTGTTGAAAAAGGAGTTGTAAAATCGGCAGTATTGCACACCGGAGAGGAAATTGAAGGAACACAGTTTATTTCCGGTGTTCATCCGCAAGTTACGCTGCGCATGATTACCGAAAATGACGTCAAAAAACCGTATCGGTCGAGAATAGAGAATCTGCAAAATACATCCGGTTTTTTTGTTTTACATGCGGCGTTAAAAGAGAGAACTTTTCCGTTTAGCAACAGCATATATTACCATTACAGCAGGAACAGCGCCTGGCCCCCTAAATTGATGATGGTTCCGGCAGGAAACGAACAGGATGGATATGCCCGGGCTGTTACATTGCTTGCCAATATGGATTTTTCGGAAATGAAACCATGGGAACACACTACGGTAGGAAGTCGCGATGCCGGTTACGAGGAACTGAAAGCGCATAAAGCCGCGCAACTCATTGAAGTTGCTGAACAGCGCTTTCCCGGATTCGGACAAATGATTGAACGTCAATATGTTTCTACGCCGCTCAGTTACCGCGATTATACAGGAACGCCCGATGGTTCGGCTTACGGGACGCTCAAGGATTGTAATTTTCCATTATCATCTACGGTATTGCCGCGCACCGGTATTTCCAACCTGCTTTTGACGGGACAAAGCGTGTATTTTCATGGCGTGCTTGGCGTTTCCATAAGTGCAGCAGCAACTTGCAGCGAATTACTTGGTGCAAAGTATGTGATAGATAAGATTAAAACGTAAAGTTAAAATAATCCTGAAACACAGGAAAGCAGGCTGATTCAAACCAAATTTGACATTTTAACAACAATCAGGTAACTTTTTAAGATTTTTTTCGTAAAATTGATGAATAACAATAGGCTTGTATGAGTGAAGAAATCTTAAGGGCGTTGATGCAGTTGTTTGCATTGATTGTAAAACAGGACGAAGGCGTTTTGAGCGGCGAGCGTGCTTATGTGGAGAGTTTTCTCCACCAGCAGCTCAATCAGGAAACCGCCGGCGAATACTTGAAACTATTTGATGAACAGTCGTCTGGCTCATCTGATGAGTCGGACGGAGAGGATTCCGGAAAGAAAAAACGATTGACATCCGTGAAAGATTCAGTTCGCGTGTTGGGCATTTGCAAGAAAATCAACAAAACGCTGACTCAGGAGCAGAAAGTGGTATCGCTGCTGCGTTTGTTTGAATTAGTGAATGCCGACCGTAAATTTTCCGACCAGCGTATGGCGATCATCAACACGGTGGCGGAAGTTTTCAAGGTGTCGAAGGAGGAATTTCAAAGCATCGAAACGTTTGTTCTGAAAAACAAGCCCGAAGAACTCGACCATTCGGATACGCTTCTCGTTAGCAGCGAGCAGATGCAGTTAGCCAACGCAAAATTCATCGAAACGGAAGAATTACAGGGAGTTATCGCTATTTTGCGCATACCGAGCGTTGATTTATATTTCCTGAAATATACCGGCAACGAATCGTTGTTTCTGAACGGGCTTGGGCTGAATAACCGCCGCATTTACCTGTTTGCCAGCGGTAGCACGGTGAAAATGCCCAAAGGCAAACCTGTGTATTACAGCGATGTAGTGGCGCACTTCCTCGCCGACCTCGCCGCTAATAAGATTTCTTATGAAGTAAAAGACCTCGATTTCAAATTTCCTAATGGCGACATTGGTTTGCGCAACATCAGTTTTACCGAAGGACATGGCAAACTCATCGGTATCATGGGCGCCAGCGGAGCCGGAAAGACTACGTTATTAAATGTATTGTGCGGGCTGGAAAAACCCTCGAAGGGCGAGGTGCTCATCAACGGCGTCAATCTCCACGCCGAAAAGGAAAAACTCGAAGGCGTGATTGGTTACATCCCGCAAGACGATTTGCTGATTGAGGAACTGACCGTTTTTGAAAATCTGTACTATAATGCCAAACTTTGTTTCCGCGATAAAAGCGAGGAAGAACTGGTGGCGCTGGTGGACAAAACCCTGCACAGCCTCGGTTTGCATGACCGCAAGGATTTGAAAGTCGGTTCGCCGCTGAACAAGACCATCAGCGGAGGGCAGCGCAAAAGGCTGAACATTGCGCTGGAACTGCTGCGCGAACCGTCCATTCTGTTTGTGGATGAACCCACGTCGGGCTTGTCGTCAAGCGATTCGGAGAACGTGATGGACTTGTTGCGCGAACTTGTCCTCAAAGGAAAATTAATTTTTGTGGTGATTCACCAACCGTCATCGGATATTTACAAGATGTTCGACAAAATGATTATCCTCGACACCGGCGGATACCTCATATATTACGGTAATCCGGTGGAGGCGGTAATGTATTTCAAACGCATAGACGCGCAAATCAACAGCGACGTGGGCGAATGTCAGGTGTGCGGAAATGTGAATCCCGAACTGATTTTCAACATCATCGAGGCGCAGGTAGTGGATGAATTTGGGCGTTACACCGGTCATCGAAAAATTTCGCCGCCACAGTGGGAAGAACTTTACCGGAAAAATTTTGTGGAAGAAAAACAGGACGTCATCCGCGAAAAACCCCCGAAAGCATTGAGTATTCCCAACTGGCTCAAACAGTTGCGCATCTATACCGTTCGCGATTTCTTCTCGAAAATCAGCAACAAACAATACCTGATGCTCACGATGCTCGAAGCGCCGGCGCTGGCTTTCATTCTGGCGTATGTCATCCGCTACATCGCCGACCCGATGTCGAACACATACATTTTCCGCGAAAACGAAAATATCCCGATTTTTATCTTCATGAGCCTCATCGTAGCCCTGTTCCTTGGGCTGATTGTGAGCGCCGAAGAAATTTTCCGCGACCGGAAAATCTTGAAACGCGAGGCTTTTCTCAATTTGAGCAAGTCGAGTTATCTCGTTTCCAAGATTTTGATACTGATTGCCATTTCGGCTATTCAGTCATTGATGTTTGTGCTGATTGCCAATTCGATACTCGAAGTAAAAGGCATGTATTTCACTTACTGGCTGGCGTTGTTTTCCACAGCAGTGTTCGCCAACATACTGGGTTTAAACATTTCGGCTTCGTTCAATTCGGCGGTTACCATATACATTATTATACCGCTGCTGATGATTCCGATGATGGTGCTTAGCGGCGCGATGTTCAGTTTCGATAAGCTGAACCGCAACGTGGGCAGCGTCAACAAAGTGCCGTTAGTGGCTGAGTTCATGGTAACGCGCTGGTCATACGAGGCGTTGATGGTGCATCAGTTCAAGGACAACAAGTTTGAAAAATATTTTTATGATATTCAAAAACGTGAAAGCGCAGCCGATTTTCGTCAGGTGTACCTGATTCAGGAATTGGAAAACCGTTTCAATCTTTGTTTCGACGAACTGTCGGCAAATGGAAAGATAGAGAAAACGGCAGGTCAACTGAAAACGCTACACAACGAGGTGAAAAAAGAATTGTCGCTCAATCCTGCCGCGCCTTTTGACCTTTCGTTGCTTACCCCCGAAAAATTCAATTTCGATGCAGCCGGTAAATTGGAAGAGTTTATCGAGACGATGAATACGCGATACTCGGCAGAGTTTTTCCGCGCCAATACCGAAAAAGAAAATTTGATTGGTTATATGCTTGAGCAGAATGCCCCGTTATATACCCGTCTTAAAAATTCGTATCAGAACGAGCATCTGGGCGAAATCGTCAGAAAATCGTTCGAAAAGAATAAAATACTGGAATTTAATCATGAATTAGTACAGCAAATTGACCCGATATACAAAGACCCGACCACCACGGGATTGATGAATGTTCGTACCCATTTCTTCGCGCCGCGAAAATATTTTGCAGGTACATTTTTCGATACCTACTGGTTCAATATCTGTTTGATATGGCTTTATTCGGCTTTGCTGTACATTGCGCTGTATTTCGACTGGCTGAAAAAATTAATGAATTTCTTTGGTCGCATACGTTTTAAAAAATAATGTTTAACTTTGTGTCTTTAATATAACTATATGATTCGTAAATCTTTATTTGTCATAGCTTTGATGGCGCTGGTATGGCAGGGGTTCACTTCCTGTACGACCTGTAGCCGGACAAATTCGGACGGTTTCAATATTCCCGATTCGCTTCGTATCAGCGACGGGGAGTTGAAATTACAGCCGAATGTGATGGAGGGAATGGTGGATAACATATCGTCGCCCATCGAAATGGCTTCGTTAGTGAAAAGCCTGAATATACCGTTTTCGCAGAAATATCTGGCAACCGCCAAAAATGCTTCAAATTACAACACCAGCCCGTCTAAAGCATTCAATCTGGGTATTTTTGGTTGCGATCTCGGTTATTTGAACATGTACGGCAGAACTTCACTGGTGCTGGATTACATCACGGCAATGAAAACTTTAGCTGATGGAATCAACGTGGGGCAGTTTTTCGATTTCAGCACTTTGAAGCGTCTGGCTACCAACAACCAGAACGTAGATTCGCTGGTACATATCTCGCAGATGAGTTTCAACAGGATGGACAAGTATCTGCAAAATAACAATCGCGGCAACCTCAGCATTTTGATGGTCGCCGGCGTTTGGGTGGAAGGGCTGTACCTGTCGACACAGTTTTTGAAAGAACGTCCCAACGAAAAGCGTCTGGCGGAAAGCATCGCCGACCAGAAAGTGATGCTTGACCTGTTGATGCTCATTCTGAATCATTACAGCCGGGAGCCGTATATTGCCGGCTTAATCGCCGAACTGACCACTATTAAAAACATCTACGACGGTATTAAAATTACCATCGAAGTAGGCGAACCAAAAGCCATTGAAGTGGATGGGATGCTGACCATTGTTCAAACCGAAACCAGTACCGCACATTACACCAACGAACAGATGCAGGCGATCATCGCTCAGTCTGAAATTGTTCGAAACAAATTGATAAATAAAGAATTATAAAATCATTCCGGGAAATGAAAAAAATATTTTTCTTGACATTATTTTTAGGTATCGCCGCGTTCTTTTCACCATCGCTAAAGGCGCAAACTGAAGCGCAGAAAATTGAATTATGTACGAAAGCGGCTGGAGACGCTAATTTGCTCAACAGTTATACGATTCAGCTGGCTGCCGCAAATGACGGCGAACGCGCTCCTGTTTTCAGACATGCTGTGGCGTTTCAAAAAGGCAACCGTTTCCGCCTTACCGTCTGTACGGACGAAGAGTCGGCGGGCGAAGCCATCATACAGTTGTATGACGAAGGTAAAATGATCGCAAGTAACCACAATCCCGAAACCGGAAAAATATATCAAAGTTTTGATTTTGACTGTAGTAAGACTGCCAGATACACTTTCATCATTTCCATCAAGGACGGTAAGGAGGGGTCGGCTGTAGCCGTTGTGTCGCATGTGAAAACGCTATAAAGAGAAAAGTCTTTATCATGAACATCGCATTGATCGGATACGGAAAGATGGGCAAGATGATTGAAACCATCGCCGAAGAAAGGGGACACAGGATTGCCCTGAAAATTGACATTGACAATCAGGAGGATTTTACACGCGAAAATTTTGAAAAAGCGCAGGTAGCCATTGAGTTTACGAACCCCGAAACGGCTTTTACCAACGTAACCCGTTGTATTGAATATGGTATTCCGGTAGTTTCGGGTTCCACCGGATGGCACGACCGAATAGAAGAAGCGAAACGCCTTTGTACGGAATCTGACGGAACGATGCTTTGCACATCGAATTTTAGCCTCGGCGTGAATATTTTCTTTGAAATCAACCGCCAATTAGCGCGTTTGATGAACCGTTTCCCTGAATATTCGGTAGAAATTGAGGAAACGCATCATACACAAAAATTGGATGCGCCCAGCGGCACAGCCATCATGCTGGCAGAGGACATTATCGGAGAAATTTCCCGAATCGGAGAATGGGAATTACAGCAACAACCGGCAGGGACGAAAAATCTTTCGCCCTTACCCGTGTTACCGATACGCGCCATCCGCAGTGGCGATGTTCCCGGTACGCATCAAATCAGGTATTCATCGGAAATAGACGATATCGAAATTATCCATACCGCCCACAACCGCAGAGGGCTTGCTTTAGGCGCAATAATGGCTGCCGAATTTATCCACGACAAAAAGGGTATTTTTTCTATGAAAGATTTGTTGAAAATCTAATACCATATTCGCATTAAAAACAGTCTGATATAGTCGCATTAATGTACTCATACCTGCAAGTGGCGCTAACCAGCTCATCAGACAACAACCTGGTGGTATCAGAAATAAAGTTGGATATGTGATCCAATTCGGTGCAGAGCAAGTTGGTAAACTTTCTTTTATAAAATGCCCAAATTTT
>Ga0082212_10005717_pt1 | contig 16861 bp, 15 predicted proteins | sample TergutNt197P3_FD_71548 | JGI IMG/M metagenome (GOLD analysis project Ga0082212, IMG submission 71548) | Neocapritermes taracua P3 segment gut microbial communities from Petit-Saut dam, French Guiana - Nt197 P3 | ecosystem: Host-associated > Arthropoda: Insects > Digestive system > Gut ... | reverse complement strand
AAACGACTTGTTCCGTGTCGAAGAATAGTAGCAGGCTAAACCGAAATAAGCGCTTGAAAAGACGTCTGTTATCGAACAAGTTCCTTCCAATACATATTCCGTTTCATCATCCAATTTTGAATATAAACTGAATGTTCCGTATTTATCCACTTTTGCTTGAATGTGGAGCGCTACCGATGTTTTATTCAAGCGTTGAGCAGTTCCATCAATCAAAATCTTGGTAGTTTTCCCTTTTTGGGAAATCAGGCAAACGTTTTTGTTTGTGTGTCCAACACGGATAAAAAGTCCGTTCAAATCACCGGTTAAGTCGGAAGCATCACTACACAAAAATACTTTGGCATAGTTGGAAGATGTAGGATTGAAATTCAATTTCATCCACCATTCCCAAAGGGCATTGGACGATAATGTCGATGTCGTTTTCAGTTGTGCCGGAGAACCATCTGCCGGCGCATTTAATTGCAACTGAAAATCATCGTTCACAATAAACTTTTCCACATCTCCCGACCATTGTACGGAGCGAGCAGGAGCCGGAGGCATACCATCCCCATAAAATCGCCCATCACTAAAATCGTCTGAAAATTGGGAAAAAATACAACAAGGCGCTAAGCAAAGTAGCATAATAATAACTTTTTTCATAAGAAAATGTTTTGGTTAATAATAATAAATTAGTTAATTTTGCACCTCAATTCTATAGAGATTGATTTGCGATACAAATGTAATCATTTTTTTGAAAAAAAAAGCAAAATGACAAATAAATTTATAAATAATAATTTTAAATAAAGAAATGAAGGTAGCAATTGTTGGTGTAAGCGGTGCAGTGGGACAAGAGTTTCTGCGCGTATTGGAGGAACGGGCATTTCCTATGGACGAATTAGTGCTTTTCGGCTCAGCCCGAAGTGCAGGCAGCGTGTATAATTTTAAGGGAAAAGCAATTACCGTCAAGGAATTAAAACACAACGATAATTTCAAAGGGATAGATATCGCTTTCACATCAGCCGGAGCCGGAACTTCCAAAGAATTTGCCGAAACAATCACGAAATACGGCGCTATAATCATTGACAACTCAAGCGCTTTCCGTATGGATGAAGACGTTCCGTTGGTTGTACCCGAAGTAAATGCAGCCGATGCTTTGGTTCGTCCGCGAGGGATTATCGCCAACCCCAACTGTTCCACGATTCAAATGGTGGTTGCGCTGAAACCCTTGGAAGATATTTCGCACATCAAAAGAATACATGTCGCTACCTATCAATCGGCTTCGGGAGCCGGAGCAGCGGCTATGGCAGAACTGATCCATCAGCACGAACAAATCGTTCAAGGCGCAACGCCACAGGTTGAAAAATTTGCTTATCAATTGGCTTTCAATGTCATTCCGCATATCGATGTTTTCTTGGATAACGGTTATACGAAAGAAGAAATGAAAATGCACAACGAAACACGCAAGATTATGCATTCAGATGTGGCGGTAAGTGCTACTTGCGTTCGTGTACCTGCATTACGCGCTCATTCCGAAGCAATTTGGGTTGAAACCGAACGACCGATTTCCGTAGAGGAAGCACAGGAAGCCTTCCGCAAAGCCGAAGGAATCATTGTTCAAGACGAGCCTTCAAAGAAAGTATATCCGATGCCTTTGTTTGTCGCTTCAAACGACCCTGTTTATGTTGGGCGTATCCGGAAAGATATTTCCAATCCCAACGGACTTTCATTCTGGTGCGTAAGCGACCAAATCAAAAAAGGAGCAGCACTCAATGCCGTACAGATTGCCGAATATTTGATAAAAGAGGGAGCAGTTTAGGGTTTATTTATTCAAAATGTTACTGCTATTTTGCGGACTTTATTAAGTTTCTCAATAAATTTGCTGTTGTGTTTGGCAACAAGCATATTATAACGTGCCTGCATTTTAAGTAACGGTTCTGCCGGTAAATCTAAAACAACTTCGATAAGTAGCGCAAGTTCGGTGTTTAGTTGTCGTTTACCATTTAAAACTTCATTGAACAAAGTGTATGGAATTTCCATTTCGGCGGCAAGTTTTTTTTGTGAAATACCGCGGTATTCAATTTCATCTTTCAATAATTCACCCGGATGAATTGGGCGATACGGTTCAAGGTTGTTTGCTATCATATATGGATCAATTCCTTTTAAAGTAATCATAATTATTTTATTTATAATGATTTGACAATTCTATAATATTGCACACCTTGACGATTGTTTCAGCATCTTCGTCTTTGACAGTAAACTCTATTCTATATTTTTTAGTTGCTCTGATAGATGAAATACCTTTTTTATTTCCTTTTAGTACTTCATAATTCAATGATTTGTATTTGTATAAATCCTCCGGCTTTGCGGCTTCCTGCAAGTGGAACAGTCCTTTCAAGTATCCGTCAATAACATTCGGCTGAAATCGATGCCTTTTATCTGTTGTCTTACCACTTTCATACAACTCTTGCAAGTAATCCTTATCAAAAATAACAACCATACATAAAAATATATTTGCCGCTGCAAAGGTAATACTATTTTCAAATATTCACAAAATAGTGAATATGTTTTTTATTTATATATTCACTATTCCACTACGGTAACCCAACCGTATTTATCAGCCTCGTCGCCATACTGAATTGCTCGCAATTTGTTGTACAACTTCAAACTTGTGGGACCGGGTTCTCCGTCTTTTGAAAATACATAAGACTTGTTTTCGTCCAAGTCGTCGATTCTGGAAACCGGACTGATAACTGCCGCCGTTCCGCAAGCGCCTGCCTCTTCAAAAGTAGCCAACTCTTCCACCGGCACCGGACGCCGTTCGATTTTCATACCGATTTCTTCCGCCAAAGTTATCAAACTTTTGTTTGTAATGGAAGGAAGAATAGAATTGGATTCGGGAGTGATATAGGTATTGTTTTTTATTCCGAAGAAATTAGCAGGGCCACATTCATCAATGTATTTCTTTTCTTTGGAATCGAGATACAGCACCGATGAATATCCTTTCTCGTGTGCTATGTTTCCGGCAAGCATACCGGCAGCATAGTTTCCGCCTACTTTTATATTTCCCGTACCTTGCGGAGCCGCTCGGTCGTATTTCCTCATAATTGCGTAGGGAGAAGGCTTAAATCCTGTTTTGAAGTAAGGACCTACCGGCGTTACAAATACCAGAAAAAGGTATTCACTTGCCGGTTTCACGCCAACTTGAGCGCCTGAACCAATCAACAAAGGACGAATGTATAGAGAAGAACCGCTTTCATAAGGCGGCACAAAATGCAGGTTTAACTTCACCGCTTTCAATACGGCTTTTTCAAACAAATCGACCGGAAATTCAGCCATCATTACACCTCGAGAGGAGGCTTGCATACGAAAAGCATTTTCCCGCATACGGAAAATCCGCACTTTTCCGTCTTTACCTTTGAATGCTTTCAATCCCTCAAACGATTCCTGTCCGTAGTGCAGGCAAGTAGCTGCTATATGTAAACTGATTTGTTCGGAATCCGTAATTTCCAAATCGCTCCATTTGCCGTCTTTGTAGTAGGAACGGACATTATAGTCCGTCTTCATATATCCAAAAGTTAAATCTGCCCAATTAATATTTTCCATATAATGCTTGTTTTTTTTGCAAAGGTAATAAATTTTTCTTATTACTATTTGATTTTACTTTGCCTGCAATTGTGATTTTAGTGGGAATGTCGTACCTTTGACAGCGCATTATGAAAATTGTAACATAAAACATAAACCAACGAATCATGTGTATGTTTATTAAACGTCTATTCACCCTCATTTTACTGTTAAATCTGACTACTTCCTGTACCATGTATAGGATTGTTCGCTATTGGAAACCGGATATTGACGAATATAATATGTTTCCGCAGGCTAAAATTCAAAGCGGGGAAGACAAGTTTTTTTTTCCTGTTGCCATAGATTCCAACTTAGTCAGAACAAATATAGAAAGGACTCTAAAAGGCGATACCCTGATACTTACTGTGGATGAATACTTGGGGAGGTCTGCCACCACTGCATTTTTAATCATCAAGAACGACACCGTTGTTTATGAGCAATATTATAGGGACTATGACCGTTCAAAAATTTCCACTTTTTTCTCGGTAACCAAATCCATAACATCCTTGTTGGTAGGTATTGCTGTTGACGAGGGGTATATCAAAAGCGTACACGATCCGGTTACCAACTATATACCTGAGTTAAAAAACAGGGATCCCCGTTTTCAAAAACTTACTGTGGAGCACTTGCTCAATATGCAGGCAGGACTACGTTTTAACGAATCATACACCAACCCTTTCAAGGATATGTCCCGTTTGTTCTACGGTCGAAATCAATTGGGCTTTATTAAAAAGTTGAAATTTGAGCGAGACCCTGGTGAAATATATGTTTACAATAGCGTCACTACGGCGCTTTTGGGTATTGTATTGGAAAGAGCAATACAGAGACCATACGCCGAATACTTAGAAGAAAAAGTGTGGATACCATTGGGAATGGAGTATAATGCATCCATGAGTCTTGACGACAAAAAGCACAGGTCGGCAAAATCCTATATGGGATTAAATGCCACTGCCATTGATCTGGCTAAAATTGGACGGCTATATATGAATGAGGGTAATTGGAACGGAAAACAAATCGTTTCCAAAGAATGGGTAGAGAAAAGTATTACGCCCCGCATTGCGGAAAACCATATAAGCGGGAAACAATATAAAGACTATCAATACCACTGGTACAGTTTGGAACGAGGTTGGCATGAACGTGATTCAACGGGCGCTTATCGTTTTAATGATTCCATAAGCGCCCTACGTTTTGCGGAAGAGGCGGCATTTGCACATTATGATGTTCGTAAGATTAAGAATGCAGATGCGTCCGGATACCACTGGGTAGTCATAGATTTTTCACCTGAATTTTATGCATTTGGAATTATGAGTCAAATTTTATACGTAAATCCCGAAAAAAAAATCATTATGGTAAGGCTTGGTGAAAAATGGGATACCGATAACAGAGCAATTTCATTAACACGCATGATCACCCAGCGATACCCTGTATTAGAGAAAAAGTGGTAAGTCTTTGCGTATACCTAATAAACAACTGTGTTGCGAGCGGCACACTATAGGGCACGTTTAAATGTAGAAAACATATACAACGAAATAATACTAAATAATACTTTTATCTACTGCAGACTTGGAAGAATTAAGCAAAGAATTAGGCTACAACTATGCAGACCTATAAAGTCGTAATATCAGATTTAGCAAAAGTAGATTTACAAAACATTGTAAGCTACATATCAAAGGTTGAGGGCATTACGATAGCAAAATATGTAGAACGCGGAATTTTTAGGTATTTTTCATACGGTACAAAATCCTGATAAACTAACCTATTTATCCTAAAAGTATGTTTGAAAATATGCAAAAGGCTGTCAGAAAGGGAATAAACTTTTTATATCAAAAAAATAGTTTCATGAGTTTATTCTTGAGTTGAAGGAAATCGCAGATTACTTACTTTATTGAATATCAAACATTTATACTCCTTTTTTGTTGTCCTGCCAGGACTTGAACCCAGACAAGCGGAACCAGAATCCGATGTGCTACCATTACACCACAGGACATTGTTTGAAGCCGCAAAGGTATGAATTTATTTGGATTTATTTCCTGTTTTTCAACTTTTTCTTGCGTTTGGATTTCTGTTCGCTTTCTTCTATTTTCTTTTTGCGATTATCCGAAGGAGAGGCTTGAGCCGATTCTACGGAAACTCGCCTGCCAAATGCCTTGATGCCATCTAAGTTCTGAACAACCCTGTCTCGGTCGGCTTCACGCACTTCAAAAAAAGAGAAGTTTTTCATCAAATCGATCCTTCCGACTTCAATTTTTCGTCCGGAGATATTGTCGTTCAACAGACCGATTATGGATTGCGGACGGATACCATCTGTCTTTCCCAAGTTAAGGAACAGACGGGCAAACCCTTTTTCAGAAGAGCGTCCGGTTCCCTTGCCGGTTCCTTTACCTGCATCATTCCTGTCTTTCCTTGTATCCCTTGTTTTTCCTGTCCGCTCTGTTCTCTCTGATTTTCTGACATTTTCCTGCGGATTTTCTATATCTCGTGCGTCTTTGTAATAATCGATTAAGCGGTTAAATTCAAGCGAAATGAGCCGTTTAATCACATCTTCCTTGTCCAACCAGTCCAATTTTCGGTAAATGGCAGGAAGAACACCTTTTATTTCGTCTTCATTCACTTTGACTTTCTCGACTTTATCGGCAAAACTGAAAAGTTGTTTTTCGGAAATTTGTTTCCACGAAGGAATAGCACCCTGTTCAAATTGCTTGTTGATATTTTTTTCAATTTCTTTGATTTTGCGCTTTTCTTTCAGATGAATAATTGCAACAGACGTACCGGTTTTGCCAACTCGCCCCGTGCGTCCACTCCGGTGGGTATAAGATTCTACGTCATCAGGTAATCCATAATTGATGATATGGGTTAAATCATCTACATCTAAACCGCGGGCGGCCACATCGGTTGCTACCAACAGTCGAATGTTTCTTATTCTGAATTTTTGCATCACAGAATCCCTTTGGACTTGCGAAAGGTCGCCATGCAGGGAATCGGCATTGTAACCGTCTTTAATTAAATGATCGGCAATATCTTGCGTTTCTTTACGGGTACGGCAAAAAATAATTCCGTATATATTGGGATGATAGTCGGCTATTCGTTTTAGTACTAAATATTTATCTCGTGCATTAACCATATAGAAGATATGTCTTACATTTTGAGCGCCTTCATTTTTTCGTCCAATGACAATTTCTTTAGGCGAACGCATATAGTTTTTGGCTATGCGGGAGATGCCGTTGGGCATGGTTGCAGAGAACAACAACATATTACGATTGTCAGGGACAACGGCCAATATTTGATCGATACTTTCCGAAAAACCCATATTCAGCATTTCGTCGGCTTCGTCTAATACCACATTCCGAACATATTGCAAATCAACTGTTTTTCGATTTATTAAATCTATCAAACGACCAGGAGTGGCCACAACCACATGCACGCCCCTTCGAAGCGTTTTAATCTGGCTTTCAATACTTGATCCGCCATACACCGGCAATACTTTCAGTCCATCTATATATTTGGAATAATCGTTCAAATCGTCGGCAATCTGTAAACACAACTCGCGGGTGGGGCAAAGAATCACTGCTTGCGGTCGAACTTCGTTTATCCTGATTTCCTGTAAAATAGGCAAGCCAAAAGCGGCTGTTTTTCCGGTTCCGGTCTGTGCCAATGCTATCACTTCGTTGTTGTTGCCGAGTAAATAAGGAATCACTTCCTCCTGAACCGGCATAGGGTATTCGTAACCCATTTCGGCAATTGCTCTGACAATAGTCGGAGCAAGACCTAATTCTTCAAATGTTTTCAATATGATTGTTTGTTTTTATAAAATCGTGCAAAGGTACGCTTTATTTTTGTAAGTTGCTTAGTAAAGCATTATTTCTTTCAATTTCTCTCGTTTTTTAGCAGTCAAATGCAATTCGTTATTGAAGAAATTATCCATAGAGCCATATTCTTTTATCAGTTTGTCAAAAGAATAAGTGATTGTACCTCTATGTTCACGAAATAATGCAGTAAACGCTTCCTGAATTTCTTGATCCTGTAAAAATATGTTTGTATCCGGCATAAATGAAGTAACATCAATTTGTTCGTTTGTCAGCATATATTCATTGATTATCTGCTCCATGTCAATATCCAGCGCAGCCAAAATCAATGCCGAAGCAACTGCAGTACGTTCGCGCCCTGAAAAACAATTTATCAAAACCGGATAGTTATTCGCATCCAAAAGAATATCAAACATTTCAATGAAATAATCGGTATTATTTTCTAATAAAAAAGAGAACATATCCTGATTATATACTTTAATATCACCTGACTTCTTTTCTCCTGACAATATCTTATCTGCAAAAAAAAAGGTAGGATTTCCTCTCAAGGGAAGGTTAATAATTTTGGAAACTAAGTATTTTGGAGGGGCATTGTATCTCTCCCTGTCTGTTCTTAAATCAATGACTGTTCGAATGCCTAGATTATTTATTTTTTTTACGTCCTGAGATGTTGCACTTGCCAAAGAAGAAGAACGATATAATTTACCCCACCGGATTTGTTTTCCATTCGAGTTATAATACCCTCCTAAATCTCTAAAATTAAACAATTTATCCATTTTTACAATCCGTTCAGCTGTTACAACCGAGTATTTTTTGTTGAAAACCAACTTGAAGTAACTGCGCTTATTGAGTTGGATAAAAAAAACATCCTTGATAAAACCTTTGTTAATTTCAGTTTCAGCTATAGGGTTGTATAAATTGAATGAATCAGGCACAGAGGATTCGTAAATCTCTACCAGTCCTTCCATCGGAGGAAAAGTTTCCCATTTAAGCAAGTAGTATCCCGAAGACGTGGTTTCACATCCTACCCGAATATCTGACTTTTCCTGTGTACATTGCGAAAAAAGCAGTAAAAGGGAAACCGAAAATGTCAATTTTTTGAGCATACGCAACACCCCAAAATTACTATTTATTTTCTGCAAAGATAAGTATAAAAGCGCTATATATTAGCAGAATTAAGTATATTTAACTTTGACAGGAAAAATAGAAGCCGTTTTATTATTTATTGTTAAAATAACAAAACGGCTTTACTGTAATAATAAGTATTTTTAAACAATAGCAGATACAGGAATTTCTTTTTTGATACTCTGACGCAAAGAAATCAGTGTTTCGGTTGAAATTACACCCGGTATCTCTTGGATTTTACCATTTAATAACTCCATAAAATGTTCGTTGTCGCGGGCATACATTTTTATCAACATGGTATAGGGTCCTGTTGTGAAATGACATTCGACGATTTCGGGTATTTTTTCAAATTCAGGAACTACATCCCTGTACATTGAACCCCGCTCCAATTTCACGCCAATATATGTGCATGTATTGAAGCCCAAAACCTTTGGATTGATATGGTATCCGGAACCCACAATCACTTTCATCTCAATCATTTTTTGAACTCGTTGATGAATGGCAGCCCTTGAAACATTACATACTTCAGCTACATCCTTGAATGGGATGCGAGCGTTCTGGGAAATAATTTCCAAAATTTTCCGGTCTAATTTGTCAATTTTTTCCATGTATGTAATTATTATTCTACAATTTCAAGCAGTTCCACTTCAAAAATGAGTGTAGCATAAGGCTGGATATGTGGTGGATCTCCTCTTTCTCCATACGCCAAGTCGTAGGGAAGATAAAGTATATATTTGGAGCCGACCGGCATCAGTTGAAGGCCTTCCGTCCATCCTGGAATTACTCTCATCAAAGGAAAATCAACCCCCTCATTTTCTTGAAAGACGTCACCATTGATATCCATCCCTTTGTAATTCGCTTTTACTGTAGATTCAATTGTTGGCTTTGGACCATCGCCTTCTTTTATCACTTTGTATTGAAGACCACTTGGCAAAGCAATAACCCCCTCCTTATTCCTGTTTTCATCTAAGAAAGCCTGGTTTTCCGCTATTAATTTTTCATTTAGTTTTGCTCTTAACACAGTGCTTTTCGTCTGAACAAATATTTCTATATCGTCTTTATTCATAAGCAGGTCTTTACTTTGAGCAGCAGCGATAAAACCAGCCAAGTATTGCGATTTGTTCAGTGATTGGGTTGAGTTTGCTCCAAACAAATTTTCGCTGGCACCGTTAAACATATCGTTAGCCACTTGCATACCAATCGATTGGCCCATCATTTTAGCAGAAACTTTTTTGTCTTCCGTATTGATTTTTATACCTTCAAAAAAGCCCTTGTAGAATTCATCTTTGTATGCTTCTTCAAGTCCCAAACGAAGCAAATGTTCATCTAAACCATTAGAAAAACTGATTCCATAAGCATACGATAGTGAATCAATTTCCGTTTTTAAATTTGCCTTCGGCGCTTGAGCCGAACAAGAAAAAAAAGATACAACAACAGATGCCGATATACACAAAACGGCAAGGAACACTAATTTTTTCATTGATTTTTCTTTAATTTTAATTTGTAATTATTATTTATTTACTTTTTCTATAATACACACCTCCCATGAACCTAACTCGCGACCCTCTTGATAATTTGATATTCTTTATCAGGAAATCCCACGTTAAGAACAGGATGACAGACTTTTAAGATAACTTATCGCTCTTTCATCCAAAAAATCATGGCAAAAGTACTACTTTTTCTTGACAAAAATAATAAAAGTCCTATCTTTTTTTATACTTTTGCAATCTTGAATGGATATTTTATTAAAAATTGAATTCTTTTATGAATAATTTGATTCGGATTTATTGTAAAAATAACAATACTTTTCGGGATTTTAAGGTTGGAATTTCGCTCCTTGAAATCTTCCAATCGCTGGGAATAAAACTGCATAGTCCTTTGGCAGGGGCGCGTGTAAATAACATCTCCCGTTCGCTTAGTTATCGATGCTATTCACCTAAAGATGTGGAGTTTATCGACATAAGCGACCCTTCGGGAATGCGATCATACGTCCGTTCGCTGTGTTGTATTTTGTCAAAAGCAGTTAACGACTTGTATCCGCAAGCTAAGTTATACATTGAACATCCTGTTTCTAAGGGTTATTATTGCGACTTGGATATTCCTGTCGAAATTACTCAGGAGGTAGTGGAAAATCTGAAACAAAAGATGTTGAAGATCATTGAAGAAGATTTACCGTTCGAATCCTATTCGGCACATACTCCGGAAGTAGTTGCTCTTTTTCGTGAAAACAACATGGAAGACAAAGCATTATTATTGGAATCGATTGGAAAAGTGTATTGCCGATACAATAAACTGGGTTCTCACATTGATTATTACTACGGCGCCTTGCTGCCCAGTTCCCGCTTTGTCTATTTATTTGGTTTGGAAAAATACGAAAATGGCTTATTGCTCCGTGTTCCGAATATGCAAAAACCGGATGAATTGCAGCCTTTGGTAAAACAAGATAAAATGATGGCTGTTTTCAAGGAGTTGCTAAATTATCAAAGAGCCATTCTAATGCGAAATGTGGGTGACTTGAATTTAGCCAACCGTCGGGGAAATATATCCGATTTGGTAAAAGTTTCCGAAGCGCTTCAAGAGCGAAAGATTGCTCAAATTGCCGACGAGATTACCCAACGATTTCAAGACGGAGTCCGAATCATTCTTATTTCCGGACCATCCTCCTCAGGAAAGACTACCTTCTGCAAACGGCTTCAAATTCAGTTAATGGTCAAAACATTACATCCTATTAGTATTTCTTTAGACGATTATTATGTGAATCGTGTGGATACGCCGCTTGACGAAAATGGCGAATATGATTTTGAGTCGCTTTATGCAATCGATTTGAAAACATTTAACACAGATTTGAAAAAAATCCTGAATGGTGAAGAAGTGGCGCTTCCAACTTACGATTTCACAATCGGGGAACGAGTCTACAAAGGAAATACCATTCAACTGAAAAAAAATTCGGTTTTGGTTATGGAAGGCATCCATGCTTTAAATCCCTTGCTCTTGCCGGGAATTGACCCTGCCGTTGCTTACAAGGTATATGTTTCGGCATTGACCACCATATCGCTCGACGACCACAATTGGATTCCTACGACCGATAACCGCCTGCTGCGAAGAATTGTTCGTGACTTTCAATTCCGGAATTATTCTGCCAAGGAAACCATTGCCCGTTGGGCAAGCGTCAGGAGAGGTGAAGACCTGTGGATTTTCCCCTATCAAGAAGATGCCGATGCCATGTTTAATTCGGCAATGATATATGAATTTGCGGCTTTAAGGCGCTCTGCAGAGCCGATTCTATCACAAGTATCACCCATTGATAAGGAATATTCTGAGGCCTACCGACTTTTGAAATTTCTCAATTATTTTAATTATATTGATAGTGGAGAACTTCCCAACACTTCACTCTTGCGGGAATTCTTGGGAGGAAGCAGTTTTCGTTATTGAGTTAAGCGGGTATATTTAACAAAAAAACAAAAAAAATTTTGTACTTACAATTGAAAGCCTTACCTTTGGTGAATATTGATGTGCAAATATTTATAACACTTTTTGAAGTCATACCATTTTATAAACGCAAAAAATATGAATATGAAAAACGAACAAAAAACGGTAACCCGAAGAGAATTTTTGGGTTTATCAGCCTTGGGGTTAGCCAGTTTAACGATATTGCCAAGCTGGTCAATTAATGGTGTCAGATTTGCTCCCAGCGATCGGGTTGTATTGGGATTTATCGGCTTAGGCCGACAAGGGATAGGCGATTTTAATTCAATGATCCGCTGCCCCGGCGTGCAAGTTGCTGCCGGATGTGATGTTGACTCAATGAAAAGAGATCGTTTTTGCAATCAAGTTACCGCTTGGCAAAAAAGGACTGAAATAAGCGGACAGTGCCAAACTTATGAATTTTATGAAGACTTGCTTGCCCGAAAAGACATTGATGCGGTATCCATTGCTACTCCCGATCACTGGCATGCACTCAATCTCATTCACGCTTGCCAAGCAGGCAAAGACGTCTACTGTCAAAAACCGCTGTCATACAGCATTTTAGAAAGCCTATCTTGTATTCAAGCCGTTCGCCAAAACAAACGCATCTTACAGATTGGAAGTCAGCAACGTTCTGATAAAGAATTTATCCAAGCTGTTGCATTGGTAAGAAGCGGAGCGCTCGGATATGTAAAAGAGGTGCATGTAAGAATAGGAGATCCTCCTACACCATTCAACTTGCCGGAGGAACCGGTTCCTTCTAATTTGAACTTCAATCAGTGGCTTGGTCCATTGAACTTCCCTGTTGTACATTACAACTCGAGAATGTGTCCTCCTATTGCTCCTCCCGATTTCATAGAAAAAGGCGAGTGGGCTGTATGGCGTTATTACAGAGAAACCGGAAACGGCTACACCGGCGACTGGGGTGCGCACCACTTCGATATTGCACAACAAGCATTAGGTATGGACGGATTGGGTCCTGTAGAATACATTCCAAAAGGGTACAATGGAGCGCAATGGAACACACAGAAATATGCCAACGGACAAGTGATGTATGAAAGACCTTTCCTCACAGACAAACCGGATGATTTTGGCATCAACTTTATCGGCGACAAAGCTTCGTTGCAGGTAGCGAGAGGATACATCGCATGCTCAAATCCGAGTTTGATAACGGAGAAAATTCAAGGTGGTAATGATGATGCGGTTGCGCAAATAAATCCGGGGCACATGCAAAATTTCATCGACTGCGTAAGGTCGAGAAAAGAGCCTATCGCTCCCATTGAAGCCGGTGCGAGTACTTGCATTCTTTGCTGTAATATCAATATCGCTATCGAACTTGGACGTCCTGTAAGATGGGATCCGGTGACGAAAAGGTTTTTCGATGATAAAGAAGCGGAAGCGCATCGTTTGTATTGTTATGAGTATCGGAATCCTTACAAATTGCCTTATAAAAATTAAACTGAATTAAAAATTAAAATTGAAAGTTAAATGAATTTAAATAAATCGTTTACAATAAGCATATTTTCAGGGATAATAATGTTTTTTTTATTATCCCCTTGCGTCCACTCTCAGGGCGTTGAAGCGCTGAAAGGGAAAAAAGTCCTGTTTGTGTATGGTGGGTGGGAAGGACATCAACCGAAAGAATGTCGCGACATTTTTGTCCCATGGATGGAATCGGCAGGTGCAGAAGTTTTTGTATATGACAATCTGAGCTGTTACGCAGATACCGAACTGATGCAAAAAATAGATCTGATTGTTCAGACTTGGACACAAGGAAGTATAAAGCCAGAAGAAGAAAGAGGCCTGCTGGGGGCAGTGAAAAGAGGAGTTGGATTGGCAGGATGGCATGGAGGAATTGGTGATTCATTCCGAAACAATGTCGAATTTCAATATATGGTAGGTGGTCAATGGGTGGCTCATCCGGGAGGAGTGATTCCTTATGAGGTCAATATTAAGGATAAGAAGGACCCCGTCACCAAAGGCTTGAAAGACTTTAAGATGCAATCCGAACAATATTATATGCTTATTGATCCGAACACCAAAGTATTGGCTACCACCACTTTCAAAAGTGAACATGATCCATGGATCAAAGGCTCTGTAATTCCTGTGGTCTGGAAAAAAACTTACGGAAAAGGCAGAGTCTTCTATTCTTCACTCGGACATGTAGCAAAAGATTTTGATGTCCCGGAAGCATTGGAGATTATGAAACGCGGTATTTGTTGGGCATCTTTAAGTTTATATGAACCAACTGAAAATTTGATAAATCCAAAATACAAATAGAGCTAATTTATGAAACACCCTAAAATCATAGCTGAAATCGGCTGTAACCACAAGGGGGATATGAACATTGCCCACGAAATGATTATAACCGCCGCAACTTATTGCAAAGCAGATGTAGTAAAATTTCAGAAACGCCACAACAAAGAACTTTTGACAGAGGCGGAATACAATACGCCTCATCCGAATCCCGCCAACTCATATGGTAGTACATACGGTGAACATCGGGAGTTCTTGGAATTGGACTTGGAGCAACACCGGCAATTAAAAAAATGGTGTGAAGAGTTGGGCATCGACTATTCTACTTCCGTATGGGATCTGACATCGGCAAAAGAAATCATATCTCTACGCCCCAAACTCATCAAAGTGCCTTCTGCCTGTAACCTGAACAAAGGAATGTTGGAATATCTTTGCAACAATTATGAAGGGGAAATTCATTTATCTTTTGGAATGACCAATAAGGACGAAGAACAACAAATTGTTTCTTTCTTTGAATTGAAAGGACGTAATAAAGATTTGGTAATATACAGTTGCACATCGGGTTATCCTGTACCCTTTGAAGATATATGCCTGTTGGAAATAACCCGCTTAAAAAAACTATTTGAAGGCAGGGTAAAAGCCATTGGTTTTTCGGGACATCACTTGGGCATTGCAATTGATTCGGCTGCCGTCGCATTGGGAGCGGAATGGGTTGAACGGCACTATACTTTAGACCGAACGTGGAAAGGCACCGACCACGCAGCATCTTTAGAACCCGACGGAGTTAGAAAATTGGTACGTGATTGCAAAGCAGTCTATAAAGCCCTGCAATACAAAAAAGAGGATATTCTTGAAATAGAATCCGTACAACGAAATAAATTAAAGAAAAACCAAATAAAATGGTAAAATATCTGTATATTTTTGCGACTATTTTATTTACGGTTTACGGGCAGGTTATTTTAAAATGGCGAATTACGAACCTCAATTGGCAACTGACAGGCGATAGTCCATGGGCAAAAGTCAAATGTTATATAACGTTGTTATTTGATCCGTTGATTTTGTCGGGTTTTTTATCTGCATTCGTTGCATCTATCTGTTGGATAATGGCAATGTCGAAGTTTGAGATAACCACTGCATATCCATTTATGAGTCTTTCGCCGGCGATTGTTTTTCTGCTCGGTATATTCGTGCTTAACGAGACGTTTACTATTGGAAAGGTAGTCGGTCTTGTATTGATTATTTTGGGAACGATTGCAACGGTGAAGTTATGACAAACATGGAAGCAGTAAACGTATGTTAAGTTTTTATGGTAAAGAAACTCGCAATAATAGGCGCAAGTTATTTGCAATTACCTTTAATACAGAAGGCAAAAGACATGGGGATAGAAACTCATTGTTTCGCTTGGGCTGATGGAGCGGTATGTAAAGATATTGCCGATTTTTTCTATCCAATTTCCATTCTTGAAAAAGAAGAAATTTTAAATGTTTGTAAGAAAATAAGAATAGATGGAATCACATCAATAGCCTCCGATGCTGCCATTCCGACAGTATGTTTTGTGGCTGAAAATATGGGTCTAATATCCAATTCACTCGAGAGTTCTGTAATTGCCACAAATAAATACAAAATGAGACAAAGATTTTTAGAAAATAATGTTTCGTCTCCGAAGTTTGCAATTGCAGAAAACGATAGCACTTGGGAAAGTTTTGCATTACCTCTGATTGTTAAGCCAACAGACAGGTCGGGAAGCAGAGGAGTCGCCAAAGTGATGAATCAAAGTGAAATACAAAAAGCAATAGAAAGAGCCCAAAACGAATCATTTGCAAAACAGGCAATAATAGAAGAGTTTGTATCAGGCGAAGAGGTAAGTATTGAGGCTATTTCGTGGCAAGGGAAACATTATATACTCGCAATTACTGATAAAGTAACTACCGAAGCCCCTTATTTTGTTGAATTGGAACATCATCAACCCAGCCAAATTAACAAAGAAATTCAGAATAAAATAATAACAGAAACCCACAAAGCATTAGATGCATTAAATGTAAGCTATGGAGCTTCTCATACGGAAGTTAAAATTACGAATGAAGGGAAAGTGTATGTGATAGAAATTGGCGCTCGTATGGGTGGCGATTTTATCGGTTCGGATTTGGTAAGACTTTCCACAGGATATGATTTTGCCAAGGGAGTGATTGAAATTGCTTTAGGAAATTTTACTGAGCCTCAGATGACAGAAAGAAACTGTTCGGGAGTTTATTTTTTATGTAAAGAAACAGAACGATTAAAACCAATCATAGAAAATAAAAACAAATATCCCGAAATTATAAAAGCAGAAATTACTGACAATGAGTTACACGATATTCAACAAAGCGCTGACAGAAGCGGCTATTTAATTTATCAATCGGAAAAACGTTTCATCCTATGAATTATTCAGTCATAATCCCCGTTTACAATGGAGAAAAAACAGTTGCAGAATTGCTTGAGAAAATCAAATGCTTCTTTGAAAGGTTTGGATACACTTATGAAGTTATTTTTGTCTATGATTGTGGAAAAGATAATTCTTGGGAAATTTTAGTTGAACTAAAAGAGAGACATCCGGAAGAAATAAAATTAATCAAACT
>Ga0082212_10005716_pt1 | contig 16869 bp, 11 predicted proteins | sample TergutNt197P3_FD_71548 | JGI IMG/M metagenome (GOLD analysis project Ga0082212, IMG submission 71548) | Neocapritermes taracua P3 segment gut microbial communities from Petit-Saut dam, French Guiana - Nt197 P3 | ecosystem: Host-associated > Arthropoda: Insects > Digestive system > Gut ... | reverse complement strand
ATATCAAAGAGAATGGCGGTGAGCAGCAGTTCAACCTTGCCACCATGATGCAGGGTAAAGAGCTCCTCTCCCAAGGCTACGCCCTTGATGCCTTGTTCCAGAAGAAGAAGCTCTATCTGACCGATGAGGACATCCGCGAAGCATGCAGGTCATTTGACCCGGAGAACCCCGACATCATTAGAAAGCAGATGGAGTATTCCGGATGCGGTTTCCTGTTGATCGAGACCGCGGAGCGCCTCAGGGCTAGTACCTGGCTCCTGGAAAACGCCTGCATCATTGAAGAGCATCCAGGGAAATAAGAGCGCCCCTTCTAGCCCTGAGCGGCTAGCCTCGCCTTCTTCCTTCGCCTGGCACGGCGCACCTTGCGCACAATGAACAGAGGCACAAAGATGAGTATCGCCAGCACCAGCACACCAGCGCCAAGCACAATGAAGAAGATCTTGTTGGGGCTCTTCAGCAGGTTTATCAGCGACTTGCTGGTATCCTCGATCTTCCGCTGATGCAGTTGGTTGTAGTACTCAGGAACCTGAGCGGTGCCGTTGACGCGATCGAATGATGCCAGGTAATCAGCAAGCGCGACCCATTCCTTGAGCTCTACGCCATTGCTATAGACAATATGCTCCTCAAAATCGACAATGGGCCTGCCCTCCGCATCCTTGGGGACGATCTTCAACAGCCCAAAGGAACGTGATTCGACCTCACCAAGCATCTGACAGGAATACAGGCCGCCTATCACCCGGTACAGCTTGCTGTCATCCAGCTCGCTCAGCGTCCCGTTGGGGCCCATGAGCTGCACGTCCGTTACCCTGTTGAGTATCAGGCGCGAGGGGTTGTACGTATAGGAGAGGCCCGAGACGTACAGTCGCGCCTCCTTCATCAACGTTGAGACCGAGATGTCCACCTCGGCCAGGGTCCTCAGCTCCTCACCAGTCAGGTAGATGCTGACCAGCGGATAACCAGGCACCCTGTCTGGGCCAATCCCCAGGCTGCTTACATTGTACGCATCCGCAACCGTGATAGGCCCTTCAGCGAAAGAGCCTCGTATGACGCCATAGGGCACAACAGCTACAGCCACCTCACGGTAATCGGCGCCCTCAGCCCTCTGCACTGCATGGACGTAGGAGTCAGCGATAAGGTTGCCAAGGGTCTCCTCTCCCTGGACCTTCCCAAACTGCTCAATGGGGGTGAATCCAAAGGGGGAGTAGGCCAGCACCTGGTCGAACTCATAACCAAAGCCAGAGAGGTAGTGTTCGTCCACAAGCGAGCGGAACCTGACAATGGACTCCTCGACTCCCGCATCCTTGGCCAGGTTCTCGCGTATGGGTATCAACTCATAACCCGTGACCTGGTATCGGCCTCCCTCACGCGTGAGCGTCAGGTGTCCCAGGTTATAGGTATACTCGCCCGATGAGACAACCAGGGTGTTGCCATAGACAAGCGGCTGCTCAAGCGTGGTATGCGTATGGCCGCTTATGATGACGTCGATCTCTGGAACGGCCTTCGCTAAAAGCTCATCCTCTGATTCCTTGGGGTTGGCAAAGGTCCCGCTGTGGGACAGGCAGACGATGATATCGGCGTTGGACTCCGCCTGTATCCTGCCCACAACCGCCTTGGCGGTCTCGATAGGGTCTTTGAAGTACAGGCCGGACATGGGTGCGTATCGGTCTGCGTTGTTTCCCATAAGCCCAAAGACCGCAAGCCTCACGCCGCCTTTCTCAATGATCAGGTAGTCCGCGTTGCCATAACGGCCCAACGCAGTTTGCAGTTTCTCTGCATCATCCTTGAGGTCCGCATCGGCGAGCGTCGCTTCCCAATCGATGTTCGCAATAGTCAATGCGGGAAGGGTATCCCCGCTGGCAAGCGCAGCCGTCAACATATCCGTCAAACCCTGCGTGCGGTAGTCGAACTCATGGTTGCCAAGCGTGGTAGCATCAAAACCCAGCTGCCCCATGATGCGGAGCTCGGCTGCCTCGCTGGAGAAGATGGTCTGATAGGGCGAACCCATGGCAAAATCGCCTGCGTCGAACAGGAAGGTATCCGGATAGGCCTTTCTCGTTGCATCTATTGCTGTCTTCATCCGGGCATAGCCTCCGCGCTCTGCGGACTTTCCGTCGACAACAAAGCGTTCTGGATCAAACCGAGAGTGCATATCATGCGTGAAGAGGATGGAAACCTCCGCTTCTGAAGGAGCAGCTGTAGCGGGGCCTACTGGTAGCAGGTTTGCTGCCAGGACCACTAGGAGAAGGATCGAAGCAAAACGTCCGAGTAATACCCGTAGAGCTCTCTTTGGTGAAGCGCTGGTTATTGATTGAAGACTACCCATAGTAAACCCTTTCCTCGAAAGTCCTGCTATTCTACCACCTGGCTGGTGGATGCTAGAGGTCATATCATCTCTTGGGGAAAAGTCTGGATCGGTATCAAGCCATCAGTGGGGGCCGTATTCCTCGCATTTTATAGAGTGATTGTCGACACACTGATAATTGATGTAAAATTGTTATTGGAATAATCAGTATTTGTTCGGTTTCTGACCCTGAAGTGCGAGTAGAGGTATACTAGGGGAAACAGAATATACTCCATATGTAAGAGGTGTCCCCATGGAATCTGTTTTGATGCAGGAAGCGCTCGAGCGTTTCGAGACAATCTGGGCGAACGTTGAGTGTGGGGTCTCGATAATCGATGCCGAGACCCGCGAGATCGTGGATATCAACCCTGAAGCCGTGCGTATGTTCGAGGGCGATAAAGCGGACATCGTCGGCCAACGTTGTCATAAGTTCATCTGTCCAGCAGAAGAGCACTCCTGTCCTATCATGGACAAGAACCAGGTAGTCGACCGCTCAGAGCGTACGTTCATCAAGGCCAATGGTGAAATGCTCCCCATTATCAAATCAGTCGCAAAGATCAGCTACAAGGGTCGAACCATGTTGCTTGAGAGCTTCATCGATATCTCGAACCTGAAGAATGCCGAGGAACAGCTCAGGCTTTTGAGCATCACCGAGAGGGCAAACCAGGCAAAGAGCGATTTCCTCTCACGCATGAGCCATGAGATGCGCACTCCGTTGACCGCTATTATCGGAATGGCGAAGATCGCAGAGACAACCGATGATACCGACAGACTTAAATACTGTCTTTCAACCATCGGGCATTCTGCAACACACCTGTCCGGAATCATCAATGACATCCTTGACATGTCGAAGATCGAAGCAGGGAAGTTCGAGCTCTACATAGCAGTGTTGGACCTTGAGGAGGCATTCAACAATGCCTGTAACCTGTTAAGGGGGCAGGCTGAGGAAAAAGGGATAAAGCTCGACGCCTCGATTGACCTAAAAGCCAAAAGGGACTATCTCGGCGATGAGTTACGACTTTCTCAGGTGATGACCAATCTACTGTCGAATGCCGTCAAATTCACACCAGAGAATGAGAGCATCAGCTTTGTAGTTGAGGAAGTGGAGCAAAAGGACAACAGCAGTGTTCTGCGCTTCACCGTCGCTGACACCGGCATCGGCATGACCGAAGAACAGAGAAGCAGGCTGTTCAAGGCATTCGAGCAGGCAGACACAAGCATTACAAGGCGTTTTGGTGGAACCGGTCTGGGCCTGGCGATCTCAAAGAGTATCATCGATATGATGGGCGGAAGGATCTGGGTCGAATCCGAGATCGACAAGGGCTCGACCTTCTCCTTTGAGATAGAGCTTGAGCACGCTTGCCCCGTCCCCCTCAACACACTACGTGATGAGAGAGCCGTCAGTGAAGTCCCGGATCTGTCACATATCACGGTGCTGCTTGCTGAGGACACAGAAATCAACCGTGAGATATTCATCGTGCTCCTCGAGAGTACCGGACTCAACATAGTCACTGCAGAGAATGGCCTGAAAGCAGTCGAGAAATTCATGCAAAACCCGGATTCATATGACATAATAATCATGGACGTGCATATGCCTGAAATGAATGGCCTTGAGGCCACCAAGGCCATCCGCGCAATGGATCTGGATAGGGCAAAGACTGTGCCGATTATCGCTATGACAGCAGATGTATTCCGTGAGGATATCGATAAGTGCCTGGCATGTGGCATGAACGACCATCTGGGAAAACCTATCGATTATTCTGCGGTAGTTGAGAAGATATCTACTTACGCTGGCGTACCCTGTGATACGGTGGCGTGACAATAACAAGGCTTGGGTAATAAAGGGGGAGCATGAAGCGCGCGATACCTATTCTGCTGCTGCTGCTTTTAATGTTTTCCACTCCAGGCTGCCTGCTGTCTTCGAATCAGGCTTCTACCTCCAAGATCCAATCTTATCGGGACATCCCTGGTGTCACCAGTGAAGAGGTATCCGCAATCGAGGGCTTGAAATCCTCTCATGAGTACTTCACCTATGGCCAAATGTTCGAGACGGAAGCATTCATATCGCCAGACGGCAGCTACAGGGGCTTCACCGTGGAGTTCTGCAAGCTCCTCAGCGAGCTCTTTGGAATCGAGTTCCGTTTGGAAATCTACGACTGGGAGACCCTGAAATCTGGCATCGACAGCAAGCAGATAGATTTCACAGGCGATCTGACACCGACCATCGACCGCCTTCAGCGCTACTACATGACACATCCCATTGCAGAACGCACTCTGAGGGCTTTCTCTTATTCTGGAGGGCAGGAGATCCTGACTGAGTCGGATATCAACGGATTGACCGTAGGATTCCTGGAAGGCGCAGTCGATCTGGGGCAGATACACCATTACTATCCAGAATTGGTTTTCAGGGCAGTTGAGGTGGAGAGTTTCGAATCGGCCGCAGAGCAGCTCAAGTCCGGCGAGATCGATGTATTCATCACCGAGGGAGTCGTTGATCCGCTCTTCGACGAGTATGGCTATATAGATTCCAGGGAGCTCTTTCCTCTGGTATATACCCCCGTCTCGCTGACAACGGCGAATACTGAGCTTGAGCCCATAATAAACGTGGTGAACAAATACATCTCCGCAGGTGGTATCGACACCCTCAGCGATCTCTACAAGGTAAGCGACAGGGAATATGCGCGTTATAAGCTGAGTCACTCGTTGAGTGACACAGAGAGAAGCTATCTGGCGAGTCTCTCTGAGAGCCAAGGCACAGTCAAGATCGCTCTGGAACCTGATAATTACCCCATATGCTTCTACAACGCGCGGGAGAAGGCTTTCCAAGGCATCGCCGTGGATACGCTGGCGGAGTTGAGTGACCTCACCGGCATCGAATTCGAAGTGGTGAACGACGAGAAGGCATCGTGGTTGGAACTATTGGACATGTTGGAAAAAGGTGATGTCTCCCTGATCTCGCATCTCCTTTACTCGGATGAGCGTTCAGACCAGTTCCTATGGACAGAAAAGCCTTACGCCGCTGCACAATTCGTCCTCATCTCACGTGAAGAGTACCCGAACCTCGCCAGTTTCCAGGTTGTCCAGGCAAAAGTAGGGGTTCTGAAGAACTCTGCATATGAGGATAAGTACCGTGAGTGGTTCCCCAACAACGATAATGTTGTGGAATTCGATTATCAGGATGTCATGCTGGATGCCTTGGAATCAGGGGATATCGATCTGGTGATCGGCTCGGATTACTTGCTGCTCATCCAACAGAATTACCGGGAGAGGCCTGGATTCAAGACCAATATCCGCCTGGGGGCGGTGATGTATTCGAACTTTGGGCTCAACAGGGATGAGCGAACGCTCTGCTCCATCCTTGACAAAGCCCAGCACTATGTCAATACAAATGCGATTGAAGACGACTGGAACAACAGGGGCTATGACTACAACAAGACCATGTCGCAACAAAGGACAGTGTTCGCTCTGGTGATAGTTGGGGTCCTGGCGCTGGCTCTGATCCTGGTGTTCTATTTCCTGCTCAAGAACAGGAGACTCAACAAGGGTCTCGAGAAGACCGTGCAGGAGATCACCCTGGATATCAGAACCGCTCTGGCAAAACAAAGGGCGATCATATCCAACTATTCCGGGGTCATCTTCAGCGTGGATAGAGAGAATACCATCACGCTCTTTGACGGCCAGTTTCTAAAGAATATCGAAGTCACTTCGGAATTCCTTGAAGGCAAGAACGTCAGTTTAGCCGCCGAGAAGAACAGGCACCTGGATGTCATCGAGAACATAGAGCGGACCTATGTAGAGGGACCCCAGAGTTGGATCTCGAATGTTGACGGTAAGATGTTCCGCTTGCATACAACTCCCATCTATACCGAAGACGGCGAAGCTACCGGCGTGGTAGGAAATGCCGAGGACCTGACCGAGATCCTGAGCCTCCAAAAAGACCTGGAAACATCTCTGGAGGATAATGAGTTCCAGTTGACACAACTGAAGTTGGTGGTACAGGCCGCACGGGTCGGTTTATGGGATATGACATCCGTTTCTGGGATAAGGAAGATAAAAGAAACAAACGAAGTGATCTGGTCGGATCAGCTGCGGCATTTGTTAGGGTTCTCGAGTGAGGAGGATTTCCCCAACCTGCTTGACAGCCTGAGCTCTCGGCTGCATCCAGAGGACTTTGAGAGAATGCTTGACAGTTTCTCAAAACACGTCTTCGACAAAACCGGCAAGACTCCCTTTGATGTGGAATGCAGGCTTCTCAAAAGAGACAACGTATATGCATACTACCGGGCCTATGGCGAAACCATCCGTGACGAGGAAGGAAATGCGTTACGAGTTGCAGGTGCGTTGAGGGACATAACAGAAGAGAAGGAATTCGAGCTTGAGAAGGAAAGGCAGAGCATTGCCCAGTTAGAGCAAATGGACAAGCAACGCGCTTCTGCGGAGGCTGCGAACCAGGCAAAATCAGCGTTCCTGAGCGCTATGAGCCATGAGATCCGCACACCGATGAACGCGATCATGGGCATAACGGATATCCAACTCCAAAACGACAAGCTTGATCAAGGCACAAAGGAATCCTTTGAGAAGATCTATGACTCAGGCGATCTGTTGATGGGTATCATCAACGACATACTCGATCTGTCCAAGATAGAGGCAGGAAAGCTCGAACTCATCCCAACCGATTATGAGATCGCCAGCCTGATCAATGATACCGTGCAATTGAATATCATGAGGATCGGTAGCAAGCCCATCGAATTCATGCTCTCACTTGATGAGCATCTACCGTTTACTCTGCGAGGAGACGAGCTCCGCATCAGGCAGATATTGAACAATCTGCTCTCAAACGCCTTCAAATACACCGCAGAGGGAAGTGTCACCTTATCGATCTCCCAAGAGGCGATACATGATACGGAAGATGCCGATGTGAGACTTGTCTTCGAGGTGCGCGATACGGGACAGGGGATGACCAAGGAGCAAATCGATAAGCTGTTCGATGAATACGCCCAGTTCAATCTTGAGGCGAACCGCACCACCGAGGGGACGGGTCTGGGCATGAGCATCACCCGTAATCTTCTCAATCTGATGGGCGGTGGGATCACCGTGGCAAGCAATCCCGGGAGAGGATCGGTCTTTACGGCAAGCATTCCCCAGAAACGGGTAGGTTCTGCGGTCCTTGGCAGGGAATTGGCGGAGAACCTACAACAGTTGCGCGAAGGAAGCAGGGCTCAGATGAAGAGGGTCCAGATCACGCGGGAACCCATGCCGTATGGAAGCGTATTGATTGTTGATGACGTAGCTACGAACATCTATGTGGCAATGGGCCTCATGGCTCCCTATGGACTGAAGATGGACTCGGCTGACAGCGGTTTCAAGGCGATTGAGAAGGTAAAAGAAGGAAAGGTCTACGACATCATCTTCATGGATCACATGATGCCGAAAATGGACGGGATAGAAGCGACCAAAAGGATCCGCAAAATGGGCTACGATCATCCCATTGTCGCGCTAACGGCAAATGCTGTTGTGGGACAGGCGGATGTATTCCGCGAGAACGGCTTCGATGAGTTCATCTCAAAACCGATTGATATACGCCAGTTGAATGTGGTGCTGAATACTTTTATCCGCGATAAACAACCCCCAGAAGTCATCAAGGCAGCGCGGGCCAAGGCGACCATACCCGGGAAGGAGAAGAAGAAGGGCCACAAGGAACCGACTGAAGCCGAGCTGATGAAGAACAATCCTCGCCTGGCGGAATTCTTCATCAAAGATGCGACTACATCACTTGAGGTACTCGAAGCCATTCAGGACAAGCAGGGCGCATATGATGAAGAAGATGACCTACGGGCTTACATCATCAATACGCATGGGATGAAATCCGCACTTGCGAATATCGGCAAGCAAGAGCTCTCTGAGGTCGCCTCTAGACTAGAGCAGGCTGGACAAGAGGGTGACACCAAACTGATGTCTTCTGAGACCCCTGAGTTCATCAGGTCATTGCGCGAGCTCGTCGAGAAACTGGCAGCTCTCAGGTGAGGGATCCTGCTGCATAAAACCACCAGTAGAAATGCATCGTGGATGGTGACGGAAAGACGAAAACGAGCATAATCCACCCGGGTTGACCTGCTCAAAATTATTGAACTGGCAAAATAATCCGATTTAGGGTAGACTTCTAACTGGTTAGACAACATGGACAGCCTTCTGTCCATGTCAATAAGGCGAAGATAAACGTAATGAGAAATGTAGCAGTTCGCAAACGCCCCGTTTTATCTGTATGCGTGATAATCGCTATTATCGCGGTATTTGTCGTTTTCCTGTTGTATCCCGTCGCACGTGACTACTATGTTGCATTGAGGGAGAATAGCCGTCTTTCAGCGGAATACGAAGCAGTCCTTGATCGTAATGAGAAGATACAACAAAGAATAGACGAACTGAACACCCCTGAGGGCATCGAGGATTGGGCGCGCCAAGAATTCGGCTGGGTACGTGAGGGAGAGAAAGCGGTCAATATCACGGGGCTTCTTATCACCGAAAGCTCGTTAGGGCTGCCATTCTCAGTAGAGCCGGGAACCGTCAAGGCGCCTGATACCTGGTGGACGGAGATCCTTGACAGGCTGTTCGGGGTGGAAAGCTTCAAACCGGCGAATCCCTATCCAGATGACATCATCCCGGGTTTGTAACCCTCCTATAACAAAAGCGTTGTGATTCCAAGGCCTCTCAGCACAAGATCGCAGGCATCCCCGTAACTGATTCCATTGATATGCGCAGTGGCAATGACACTTACTGCTCCCAACAGAAGCAGGGCGGCTACGGCCACAGCACAGGTTCGCAGCAGGACAAGGGAATTGTGGGCAAGGCGTTGTAATAAGGGTCTCTTTGGTGTTGCGGGGAACTCATGGAGCACATGGATCCTTTTCTCAGTTGCTACGCTGGGGAGCTGGGTCTCAGGTTCAGCGCATTCCACCTGAGATGCCTGAGTGGTTTTGTGCTGACCAGTACCTGAAGGCTTGGAGCCCTCCTGATCATTCGGCTCATGAAGCTGCCTGCGAAGATCACCGTTTTGGAGATCCAGTTCTATCAACTCGGTGATACGTTCTGCGAGTTCCTGCTCGAGCCGAGACTTCTCTTCCATGACACACCCAAGCGTCGACTCGATTGTGTAGGTCTCTGAGCTGGCGAACTGCAGATCGTCGATCAATTCACTGTATTTCAGCTCCTCAACGGCGAGTTGCTCATGGGCTTTGACAAGCTGGGTATGTAAGAGCTCGTTATCCTGTTGCTGTGCATCCAGGTTGAGGGCGAAATCACGCAGGAGCTCGTCGCGCTGTGCTATCCGGGTCTCGAGCTCGTTCACCTGGATGTCCTTCTTGGCTATTTGGGCTCTCAGGTCCGTGACAGCCTGATCGAGGGGCTCCTGTGCCTGTGTGTCTCCGTATCGACTTTGGTCCAGGCGCTCGCGTGCAGAGAGGAGGTCTTTTGCGCAAGCCGATTCATGACCAAGACCGATACCCTGTTTGGTAGGGAAGAGAAGGATGTTACCAGCATGATAGTCCGTGTTCTCCCAAGAGCAGTACAGAAGGTCCTGCTCTGTTATCTCATAAAGGAAGATACCATGATATTTTCCGCGTCCGATCATGGTTTTTCATCAGAGAAGTACGCATCAAGGGCAATGCGGATCATATCAGAGGAGCTGCTGGGATAGATACCATTGATCTTATTGAAGGCAGAGCGCTCAAGCAGCTTGACATACTGGTCAGCGTAGATGTAGAAACCTTTGTAGACCGTGGGGCGCTCAGCCCCCTTCTCGTTCTCAAGTGCAATGGTGAGCGCTGATTTCTTGTTCTGTACGGATTGCCTTTCTGCTGCTTTTACCATTTTGCTACCCCTTCCAATTCTGTAAAAAAAGAAGCATTATACTATTGACAACATCGTATAATACTATGCTAGCATAGCAGCATCAGTTTTGGAATAGTATCCAGGTAGTTGTGTGTTCGGCAGTCGGGTGGGCTCTTCAGGTGGAAAGCTTTGTATAGGCTTACTGCAGGAAGGGCAGGATCATGACGATGGTTAGCGCCATGCAAGGACGGGGCGAGGAGAAGGCATTCAAAGAGGGAGCCGACCTATCTCGACAATTCGCTCTTCTCCCTCCCGCAGATTACAGGCTCCTTGAATTGATTTCCAACTCTTCTGGTGTCCCTTGCTTCATCTGTGCTCCTCACAGGACCGGTAGAACCAGTCTTGCCCTTGATTATGCTCAACGTCATCACCATATAGAGGAAGTCCTCTGGATCAATGCTGCTGCTGATGGTTTCAAGGAAGCTCTCGAGAACGGCAGCATGTTCGAGTGCATCGACCGCCAGATCAGCAATGGGCTCTCTCGGTATTCGCTGATCGTCATCGACGATCTGCCTATGTTGTCGGAAAGAACCACTTCACGCTTCTCTAACTGGATAGACCTTCTGCTCGAAGAGGAGAGAGAGGTTATCGTCATAACAACACCTCAGGAGGACTATCTTGAGAACTTCCAGTCGGACCGCGTGTACATTGGGGGGCAGAAGCTGGTATTGGCACAGAAGTGGAGTACCCCCAGAATGACGGAATGCCTGAGATCCTTCTTTGCTGAATCCATTCAAAAGGAGATCCAGATATTGGCTGCACTCATGATAATGATGGGTCGCGGAATAGTAGATAACCTGAGAGAGCTTCAGTATCAGATTCCTGAGAACTCACACATAAGCCTCAGGCAGCAGTGTCCGCTTATTGAGATCGATGAATTCACTGGTTACTTCAATGCGCAGGGATTCCCCATCCAACAGCTTACCGAGCAACTGATCGCCTTGGTAAACCAGGCTCCTCGCAGTGACAGCGACCGGCAGGTGCCAGAGATCGAGCGAAGTTTCGAACGTCTGACTCAGATGTCCGCTCACCTTTTCGAGCGCGGGGAGCGCGCGCAGAGCCAATTGCTACTGGAGCTCGCCGGCAGCCTGCTTACCTGCGAAGATGCGGACATCAATCTTTCTGCCGCGACAGAGGAGCTGGCAAGAAGCCGGGAGGGGACACATACCAAGAGCGTAGCCGCATACAGGGGAAGGATCAGGACACATGATCCGATCCAGGTGCTCAGAGGGAGGATGACACGCTTCGATGCCACAGCTGAGTATCTGAGTAAAGATGATTCCGAGCAGCTGGTGATACGACTGTTTGGGGATTTCAAGGTTCTCAAGTCGGGAGAGCCCGTTGAGGGGAAGCAGCTTCAGAGGAGTAAAGTCAGATGTCTGCTGATCCATTTGGCATTGAATATGGGTAGAGGGGTTGCCCGTGATACGCTGCTTGAGCGGATCTGGCCTGGGAAGGACTATGAACATGCGAAGGATAATTTCTATTCTACCTGGTCGATGCTGAACAGCCTTTTATCCGATAAGCAAAAGGATAACCCTTACCTATCAAGCAAGCAGGGGCTTTGCAGGTTGGAGCCAGCGCATGTCATCACGGATGTATTCGAGTTCGAGCGGCTTTCCAAGGCGGTGCTGTTCCAGTTGGGGACGGTTGGGGAAAGGATAGAGGCGATTTTCCATATCGAGCAGTTGTACCGCGGGGATATCATGTCCGGAACAAGGATCGATACCTATGTCCAAGCAGCCCAAGACAGGTATCGCTCGATCCTTGTCGATGTCATGATAGAGGCCTCCAAGCTCTTCTCGAGTGAAGGCAATGACACCAATGCGGTTTGGTTCGCTCGTAAGGCCTACGACATCGACCCTACGCGAGAAGACGTATATCGAACGCTTATGTCCATGCAGGACAGAGCTGGGCAAAGGACCTCCGCTCTGAGGACCTACTTCGATTGCAAGCGTTTCCTCAGTGAGGAGCTGGGAATCCTCCCATCGCAAAAGACCATGGCCCTGTATCAGGAGCTTTTGTTGGATCGCAGGTAATATGAGGAGGGCTGAGAGCAGTCCCAAGAGAAACGGCGCCGTATTGATTCAGTGAGGAACTGGGTTACAATCAGTATCAGGTTCTTTCTAGCGGCTCAGGATAGTTATCAGGATTATGCAGTTTCCTAGATATATCATCGATGTTATCAAGAGGATTGAGGCAGAAGGCTATTCTGCCTACCTTGTTGGGGGTTCTGTACGTGATGCGATCAGGAGAGCCCCCATACATGACTGGGATATCGCCTGCTCAGCAAGGCCGCATGAGCTGAAAACGATATTCCAGGATTCACGGATCCTGGATACTGGGATACAGCATGGGACCATTACCGTTGTATGCGATGAAGGCGCTGTGGAGGTAACCACGTTCCGTAGTGACGGGGCTTATCTCGACCTGAGGCATCCTGCGACTATCGGGTTCGTCGATACAGTCGAGGAGGATCTCGGCCGCAGGGATTTCACGATGAATGCGATAGCCTACAATCCGAGCAGTGGTTTCATCGACCCCTTCAAAGGACGGGAAGCTATCGCTGAGGGAATCATACGCAGCGTAGGGGATCCAGACAGACGTCTGTCGGAGGATGCGCTTCGCATCATGCGTGCACTGAGGTTCTCCGCGACACTGGGCTATGCGATAGATGAGAACCTGGCAGAGAGCTTGCATGCGAACAAGGGCTTGTTGACCGCAATCTCGCCCGAGCGTATTTCCATCGAGCTGATAAAGATGCTCATAGGTCAGAACATCCTTTCAGTACTCACGGATTATCCCGATGTACTCTCTGTGGTGATACCCGAGATCGAACCGACTCTCGGCTTTGACCAAAAGAGCAGATACCACCAGTACGATGTATGGGAACACACCGCTCGGGCTGTTGCATACAGCAAGCCCGATCCCGTTGTCAGATTGGCGCTACTGCTCCATGACCTGGGAAAACCAGCCAAATTCTTTGTCGATGGGAAGGGAACAGGGCATTTCTATAATCATGACCTGCTAGGGGAGGAGCTGGCAAAGCGCCGTCTCAAGCAGCTCAGGTTCAGCAATTCCATGATCACTTCGGTCTCCGCTGCGATCAGGTTCCATCAGATCAGACTCAAGCCCGAGAACACCCAGAAGTGGCTCGCCCGTCTGGGCGAGGATACGCTGCGCCTGGTGATCGAGGTGTGTCGCGGAGACATGGCGGCTCATGCCGATGCTGTGATCGAAGCGATACTCAGCGACCTTCATGCAAGCGAGGCAAGGCTTGCAGAATTGCTGGAAGAGGAAGCCTGCTTCAGGCTCAGTGACCTTGCTATTGACGGCAATGATCTTTTGGCAATAGGGATAATGGAAGGAAAGGACATAGGAAGGGTGCTCTCACAGCTTCTGGAGGCTGTGGTAGAAGGCGATCTCGAGAACAACAGGGAGACACTGCTGGTAGCAGCTGAGAGCAGTTCCGCCTTACTGGGATGAAATTGGAGCCAACGAGGGGACTCGACAATCGCTCGCTGCGCTCGCGCTTGTGTATCTTCGCTCACTCCGTTCGCTCGATTTACGGGCTGCAAACGTGCCACCGGCACGTTTGCGACGCCCTCTTACGAGGGTTCGCGCAAGCGCTCCCCATTCTCGCTGACGGCGCGCCACTGGCGCCCCGTCCGGGCGCTCGAATCCTCGCGGGTTCGAGTCCATGCACGGTTTTTGGATTCTGGAGCCAACGAGGGGACTCGAACCCCTGACCTGCCGATTACGAATCGGCTGCTCTACCAGCTGAGCTACGTTGGCACCCGGTGGCAAAGTGGAATTATAGCGTATTTTGCCTTTGATAAGCAGACACATACCGTACAATCAAAGCATGTCCAGAAGCGAGAAGAACAAACTCATCATCGCCCTGTCCCTGGCTATGTTCCTTGCAGCCATCGAGAGTACTATCGTTACCCTTGCGATACCTACCATTGTCAAGGACCTCAGGGGCTTTGACCTCATCAGTCACGTCTTCTCGGTCTATCTGCTCACCAGCGCGATAACTACGCCCATCTATGGGAAAATGAGCGATCTCTACGGGCGTAAACGCACGCTTATCGTGGGTATCTCCATCTTCATCGGAGGATGTGCGCTCTGCGGTTTCTCCCGCAATATGGTCATGCTCATCGCCTTCAGAGCGGTACAGGGTATAGGGGCTGGGTCCATCTTCACGGTGCCGATGACTATAGTAGGTGATGTATTCCCCCTCAGTGAAAGAGGGAAGATCCAGGGTGCATTGAGCATGGTTTGGGGCATAGCAGGCCTCATTGGCCCTGTCCTGGGCGGTCTGCTCATCGATTTCCTCTCCTGGCATTGGATATTCTTCATCAATGTCCCATTTGGGATCCTGACACTCTATATCTTCCAGACCAGTTACAATGAGTCCCCAACCAAGAGTAGGCATCGTATCGACCTTCCGGGAATCGCCCTGCTCTCTGTCGCTATGATCGCTTTTCTCAGCATCTTCATCTTTGGTAGCGAGGATGGCTTCCTACTGAGCACAAGGAATGTCGTACTCTTTGTTATTTCGATGACACTGCTGGTGCTCTTCTACCACTTAGAGAAGCGGGCGGTTGAGCCGATAGTTCCCTTCAATGTACTCACCAGGTCAAGCATCTTTGTGAATGTCATCGCCATGATGTTCTCGGCCATCCTGATCGGCGTGGATGTCTACACACCGATCTTCCTCCAGAACGTCCAGGGGCATGGCCCGCTGATCGCGGGTTTGCTGTTGTTGCCTATGACCATCACCTGGACCCTTGTCTCCATACCCCTGGGCAAGCTTGTGATCCGCTTTGGCGGGAAACCGGTGGTCCTGGTCGGTATGGTAGTCACACTCATCTCACTTCTTCCCTTGCTGATGATCGTGAGCGGGACCAGCATGGCCTTCATTATCGCAATGGTGCTGGTAATGGGGGTTGGCATGGGGACCTGCGTGACCACACAGACAATGCTCATACAGAGCTCAGTGGAATACGAGAAACGAGGCTCAGCAGTAGCAGTGATCTCGCTGCTCAGAACCTTAGGGCAAACCATCGGCATCAGCGTTTTTGGGGTGGTGTTCAACGCGAGTATCAGAGGAGGTTTCACACGTGAGGGGATTTCAAGTTATGACCTGGGGAACCTCTACGAACTCAGCTCCTACAGCGAAGGTGTGAGTTGGGATCAGATCGTGGCTGTATTGACCTCGGCTGTCCATCTGGTGGGATCAGTGCTTATCGGTCTGGTGATCGTCTGTCTGATCCTATCACTACTCATGCCGCGCCCTCCCATCTCTGAGCGCACAGAGCAGCCTACAACCTGAGTCTGTCTACCAGTTTGACTACATCCTCAACCGTTTTGAGGCCCTCAGCGTCAACGCCGTCGATACTGACGTTGAATTGCTCTTCAAGCGCCATGATCAGTTCAACAGCGTCCAGGGAGTCAGCGCCAAGGTCATCGGCAATGAGGGCGCTAGGCTCAATCAGCGCTGGATCAAGGCTCATCTGGTCGGCAAGCGCTGCTTTGACTGCCTCAAAGGTACTCTCTGACATGTGTGGTCCCCATTCCTGTTGATCAGAAGCTTATTCCTGCAAGCATGTATTTTCCAGGCAGATACTTCTTTGTCAAGTCGCATACTGTGGCGGTGGTAGAATAGTGCTACATGACCAGCCATTGCTTGTTACCTATTCTAGGTGGTGCATGATGGAAGAATTGAGCCTGTATTATTCACCGATTTGCCCTTACTGCCTCAAGGTATTGCACTTCCTGGGGAAAAAGGGGATTGTCATCGATTTGAAGAGTACCATGGAACCAGACAATCTGCGCACTCTGCTGGCAGTTGGGAAGAAGAACCAGGTACCTTGCCTGTTCATAAAGGGAGAGCCTCTTTATGAGAGCAATGACATCATCGCGTTCCTTGCCGCTCACTTTGAGGTGCGATCATGAGCGATATAAATCCCTTTCAGGGGCAAAGGCCTGGACAGCAGGGACTTGGACAGCAGGGACTTGGACAGCAGGGGCCTGGACAGCAGGGGCCTGGACAGCAGGGGCCTGGACAGCAGGGACAGTTCAACCCCTATCAGAGACCATATCAGGAAGCACAGCAACAAAGCACAACCACACAACCAGGGTATTACACTGTTGCCCAACAGCAGACTCCTGCGATACTCCAGCAGTCACAGCCCTACCCCTCACAAGGCTATCAGCCTCTGCAGGTGGCAAGGAGTGCCCCGTCCACAGTACCAGCGCAAGCACCACAGCGCCGTTCAGCACATTCACGTACTAAACAGTCGAAGACAATTCCACTCCTTATGGGTATCCTTGGCGTACTCATTGGGGCGCTCCTTACGGGCGGCATCCTCTTCCTGCTGACAGATGGATTCAAGCCTATGGCGCAAACGGCTTCTGGTTCAGACAGTGCGCCTGTGAATATCACGATAACACCACCCGCTGAAGATGCCTCCCTGGCTGAAGCAGTGGCCGCCAAGACTCTTCCGTCTGTTGTGAACATAGATGTTTTCACCTCATCAAGCGGGGGTCTTTTTGGTGACTCAGCAAATGTAAGAGGCGGCGAGAACCTCGAGCAATACGGACTTGGTTCCGGTGTGGTCATCAGCGAGGACGGCTAC
>Ga0082212_10005715_pt1 | contig 16870 bp, 16 predicted proteins | sample TergutNt197P3_FD_71548 | JGI IMG/M metagenome (GOLD analysis project Ga0082212, IMG submission 71548) | Neocapritermes taracua P3 segment gut microbial communities from Petit-Saut dam, French Guiana - Nt197 P3 | ecosystem: Host-associated > Arthropoda: Insects > Digestive system > Gut ... | reverse complement strand
GGGCTTCTACTACGTCTCCGGCGAGGGCGGCTGCATGAACATCCGCTACCGCCCCCTCAGCGGCGGCAAGGAGACGCAGGTCACCTCCTACGCGGCCGACTCGGTCATCCACCCGTCCCTCTCGCAGGACGGCCGCACGATGGTCTTCCGCCGCCGCTTCGACTTCTACCGCATGGACCCGTCCCAGCCCGCCACGCCCCCCGAGCGCATCCACCTGCACGCCGCCTCCCCCGCGCCGCGCCCCGCCTCGCGCCGCCGCTTCTACAACCTCTGCTGGAACAACGACGAGCCCGGCCACGTCGCGTTCTGCGACGACGGCCTGCAGATCGCCTTCACCACCGGCGGCGACCTGTGGGTCATGGACACCGTGCTGTGCGAGCCCAAACTCGTCCACGGCGGCACGCGCACCCACGCGCGCGACTGCGTCTTCGCCGCCGACGGCACCGCGCTCTACTACCTCTCCGACCGCGGCGACGGCGTGGCCCTATGCAAGGCCGAGCGCGCCGACCCCGCCGCCTACTGGTGGCAGAACACCGCCTTCACCACCGCCGCCCTGCGCGACGACGACATCCGCCGCCGCGCCCTCACCCTCAGCCCCGACGGCACCCGCCTCGCGTGGATCGAGCCGACCGACGCCATCGTCATCGCCGACACCAACGGCGTACCCCTCACCCGCTGCACCCGCGCCGCCAGCGTCGGCTCCTACGCATGGTCCCCGGACAGCCGCTGGCTGACCGCCGCCCTCGCCGACGACTACGGCAACTACGACGTCTGGATCCTCTCCGCCGACGGCTCCGCCCCGGACCACAACATCTCCCGCCACTTCAGCTGGGACGGCGCCCCCTGCTGGTCCCCCGACGGCAAGATCATCGCCTTCGTCGGCCAGCGCCCCACCGACCAGACCGACCTCTTCTACGTCTGGCTCAACCCCGCCGACGAAGAGCACGCCACCTTCGACAAGAAGACCCAGGACGCCCTCGACGCCATGCGCAAAGGCCCCGCCGCCAAGCCCGCCGACAAGCCCGCCCCCACGAACGCCCCCACGCCCCTCACCATCGCCTTCGACGACCTGCACCTGCGCGTGCGCCGCGTCACCCTCCCCAACATCGTCCCCGCCCGCCCCTTCTTCTCGCACGACAGCCGCACCCTCGCCTTCGAGGCCACCGTCAACGGCCAGGCCGGAACCTACAAGGTCATCCTCCCCGACAAACTCACCCCCGAGCTCCTCACCCGCAAGCGCGGCCGCGCCACCGCATGGCTCGCCAAAGACAACCGCCTCCTCTGGATGACCGACAACCTCCCCGCCCACTTCGAGAAAAACTTCGCCTTCTCCGTCCACCAAGACACCGACCTGCGCGACTACCAAGAGCTCGCCTTCCTCACCGCCTGGGCCCGCCTGCGCGACGGCTACTACGACCCCGCCTTCCACGGCGCCGACTGGCCCGCCCTGCGCGACAAATACCGCCTCGCCGCCCGCTGCGCCCCCAGCCACTCCGTCTTCACCCGCGTCCTCGCCCTCCTCCAAGGCGAGCTCAACTCCTCCCACCTCGGCTTCACCGCCTCCGACGCCAGCAAAAAGGAATGGGACAAGACCCCCTCCTTCCAGTCCTGGTCCCTCGTCACCGCCCACCTGGGCCTTCGCTTCGACCCCGCCCACGGCGGCCCCGGCTGGAAGATCCGCGACATCGTCCCCGACGGCCCCGCCGCCCAGCGCGCCCTCGCCCTCGCCCCCGGAGACCTCGTGCTGGAGGTTGACGGCACCCCCGTCACCCCCGCCACCGACCCCGCCGCCGTGCTCAACGGCCCCCAAGGCCGCAAGGTCACCCTCACCGTGCAGACCGCCGACGCCCCCCCCCGCCGCGCCACCCTCCCCGCCACCACCTACGCCGACGCCCGCGAGAAACTCCTCGAGGCCGCCCTCGACGCCACCCGCGCCCGCGTCCGCCAAGCCAGCGGCGACCGCCTCGGCTACCTCAACATCCAGAAGATGTACTGGGACAACTACTACCGCTTCGAGCAAGACATCTTCGCCGAAGGCTTCGGCAAAGACGGCATGATCATCGACGTGCGCAACAACACCGGCGGCTTCGTCGCCGACCGCATCCTCAACGTCCTGTGCGGCAGCGTCCACTCCATCGCCACCGCCCGCGACGCCGCCCCCGCCTACCTCGCCGGCTACTGGGGCCGCCCCGTCTGGGACAAGCCCCTCGTCGTGCTCTGCAACCAGAACACCACCAGCAACGGCGAGATATTCACCCACGCCATCAAGACCCTCAAGCGCGGCAAGGTCGTCGGCGTGCCGACCCAAGGCGCCGTCATCGCCACCCCCACCGTCGCCATCCTCGACCTCGGCGACCTGCGCCTCCCCAACCGCGGCTGGTTCCTCATGGACGGCACCGACATGGAGCTCCACGGCGCCCAGCCCGACGTGCTCGTCTGGCACACCCCCGCCGACACCGCCGCCGGCCGCGACCCCCAGCTCGACGCCGCCATCGACCTGCTCAAGCGCGAGGTCGAGGCCGACAAGAAAAAGAACCCCCCCGCCAAACTCAAGTACGCGCGGTAGCACAAATTGGATTGTCGTCTATGGGGTGCGGCCAATGGGGCAGGAACGGCTCGCGGGGACGCTCGCCCTCCATGTGTCTAACGGCTCGCGGGGACGCTCGCCCTCCATGTGCCGGGAGCGCAGGGCTTCCGCCCTGCATCGTGAAATCTGTATTTTACAGGACACTAGGGAAATCGGGGAATGGGGGGGCCCCTCTCATGCGTGGTTCCTGTTTCGTCATCCGCATTTTGAAATTCCTGATTGCAAGGCGGAAGCCTTGCGTTCCCGGCTTATTCCTCATCCCTGATTCCCCCGCAGGGTGTCGGCCTTGGCGCGGGCGTCGTCGATGGTGCCGACCATGTAGAAGGCCTGCTCGGGGAGGGCGTCGCAGGAGCCGTCGAGGATGGCGGCGAAGGAGCGGATGGTGTCCTCGAGGCTGACGTACACGCCTTTCATCCCGGTGAAGGTCTCGGCGACGTGGAAGGGCTGGGAGAGGAGGCGCTGGATCTTGCGGGCGCGCGCGACGCTGAGCTTGTCGGACTCGGAGAGCTCGTCCATGCCGAGGATGGCGATGATGTCCTTGAGCTCTTTGTAGCGCTGGAGGACTTCCTGCACGCCGCGGGCGACGCGCACGTGCTCTTCGCCGACGACCTCGGGGGCGAGGAGCGAGGAGCTCGAGGCCAGCGGGTCAACGGCCGGGTAGATGCCTTGCTCGACGATGGCGCGGGAGAGCTCGGTGGTGGCGTCGAGGTGCGCGAAGGTGGTGGCGGGGGCGGGGTCGGTGTAGTCGTCGGCCGGGACATAGACGGCCTGCACGGAGGTGATGGAGCCGTCCTTGGTGGAGGTGATGCGTTCCTGGAGCTCGCCCATCTCGGTGCCGAGGGAGGGCTGGTAGCCGGCGGCGGAGGGGATGCGGCCGAGCAGGGCGGAGACTTCGGCGCCGGCCTGCGTGAAGCGGAAGATGTTGTCGATGAAGAGCAGCACGTCCTGGTGCATCTCGTCGCGGAAATGCTCGGCGACGGTGAGCGCGGAGAGCGCGACGCGCGAGCGCGCGCCGGGGGGCTCGTTCATCTGCCCGAAAATCATCGCGGTCTTGTCCAGCACGCCCGCGCCGGCCATCTCCTGGTAGAGGGCGGTGCCTTCGCGCGTGCGCTCGCCGACCCCGGCGAAGACGGAGTAGCCGCCGTGCTCATGGGCGATGTTGTGGATGAGCTCTTGGATGAGCACGGTCTTGCCGACGCCCGCGCCGCCGAAGAGGCCGATCTTGCCGCCTTTGCGGTAGGGGGTGAGCAGGTCGATGACTTTGATGCCGGTGACGAGCATGCGGGTGTCGGGGTCTTGGTCGAGGAAGGGCGGGGGCTGGCGGTGGATGGGGAGGCGGTGCTCGGTCTCGACGGGCGGCTTGCCGTCAACCGGGTCGCCGAGCAGGTTCATCACGCGGCCGAGCGTGGCGGGGCCGACGGGCATCGAGATGGGCGCGCCGGTGTCGCGGACCGCCGCGCCGCGCACGAGGCCGATGGTGGACTCCATGGCGATGGCGCGCACGCGGCAGTCGCCGAGGTGCTGGGCGACCTCGAGCAGGAGGTTGCCGGGCTGGTCGTTCAGCAGGGGGTTGGTGGTCCGCAGCGCATGGAGCAGGCGCGGCGCGTTGCCGTCGGGGAACTCGACGTCCACGACGGCGCCGAGCACCTGGATCACGCTGCCTGTTTTGGGTTGCTCTGTCATAATTCGTTTTCCTGTGTGGCTACGCAAGCGTTTCTGCGCCGCCGATGATTTCCGTGAGCTCGTTGGTGATGGCGGTCTGGCGCGCGCGGTTGCGCTGGAGGGTCAGCTCGCTCTCCATGGCCTTGAGGTTGACCGTGGCGTTCTCCATGGCGATGATGCGCGAGGCCTGCTCCCCGGCGGCGCGGTGCAGTTGCGCGAGATAGACGCAGTAGTGCACCCACAGGCGCATGACGGCCCCGAGCATGCGGCCGTCCATGGGCTCGACGATGGGCGCGTCCACGCCCGGCACGTCGGTGACGTGGCGGGTGAAGGGGAGGATGCGGCGGACGGCGGCGACGTGCTTCATGGCGCTGACGAGGCGGCTGCCGGCGATGCAGATCTCGTCGTAGCGGCCGTCGTTGAAGCGGTTCATGGCGTAGGAGGCGATGGGGGCGACCTCGCTGGCCTTGGGGTGCGCGGAGACGTGGAAGACGTGCGTGCAGGCGGGCAGGTCGCGGCGGAGGGCGGCGTAGCCTTTCTGGCCGGCGTAGAGCGCGTCAACGATGGCGCCGCGCCGCGCGCGCTGCTCGTGCAGCCAGCGGCGCGCCTCGTGCAGGATGTTCGCGTTGAACGCGCCGCACAGACCGCGGTCGGAGGTCATCACGAGCAGCAGCACCCTCGCGCCGCGCTTCGGCGGCGGCAGGAAGAGGCGGTGCTCGCTGAACGCCGCGATCTGGTGCACGACGATGGCGAGCTTGCGCAGCTCCTGCGCGAACGGGGCCGGCAGGCGCATCTCGACCTGCGCGTGGTGCAGGTGCGAGACGGCCACCATCTTCATCGTGGCCGTGACCCTGCGCATCCCGCCCATGACGTTCAGGCGTGCGTTGAACTCTCTGGATTTAGACATCGGCTTTTCCTGAACGGGCTGAGGGCGGCCTCGACCACGGTGTCGAGGAGGGCTTTGAGCTCGTCGTCCATCTCGGGCTTCTGGGCGAAACGCGCGGCGAACGTGCGGCCGTGCTCCAGCGCGTCGAGGGTGGCGTAGAGCGCCTGCATGGCCTCGGGGAGGCGGCTGTCCGGCACCTGCGCGAAGGCCTTCTGCGTCGCGGCGTAGAGCGCGGCCACCTGCTTGTGCGCGGGGACGGGGCGGTTCGGCGGCTGGCGCAGCACCCGCATCAGCGAGCGCCCCAGCGCCAGGTGGTCGAGCGTGGCGGCATCGAGGTCGGACGAGAAGCGCATGAAGGCCTCCAGCTCGCGGTACTGCGCCAGCGACACGCGCAGCGACCCGGCCACTTGCTTCATGGCCTTGACCTGCGCGTCGCCGCCCACGCGCGAGACGGAGATGCCGGGGTTGATGGCCGGGCGCTGACCCTCGTGGAACAGCCCCGGCTCCAGGAAGATCTGCCCGTCCGTGATGGAGATCACGTTCGTGGGGATGTAGGCGGAGATGTCGTTGGCCTGCGTCTCCACGATGGGCAGCGCGGTGAGGCTGCCGCCGCCCTTGGCGGGGGCCATCTTCGCGGCGCGCTCGAGCAGGCGGCTGTGCAGGTAGAAGATGTCGCCGGGGAAGGCCTCGCGCCCCGGCGGGCGGCGCAGGAGCAGGGACATCTGGCGGTAGGCCTGCGCGTGCTTGGTGAGGTCGTCATAGACCACGAGCGCGTGGCCGCCGTTGTCGCGCCAATGCTCGGCCATCGCGCACCCGCTGTAGGGCGCGAGGTACTGGAGCGGCGCGGGCTCGGACGCGCCGGCCACGATGATGGTCGTGTAGGCCATGGCGCCGCGCGCCTCCAGCAGCTTGTGCAGCGCGGCCACGGTGGAGAGTTTCTGGCCGACGGCCACGTAGAAGCAGTGCACGCCCGCGCCGGACTGGCTCAGGATGGTGTCGATGGCAATGGTGGTCTTGCCCGTCTTGCGGTCGCCGATGATGAGCTCGCGCTGGCCGCGGCCGATGGGCGTGAGCGCGTCGATGGCCAGCAGGCCCGTCTGCAGCGGCTCGCAGACGTTCGCGCGCTCGACGATGGAGGGCGCCTGCGCCTCGACCGTCCGCATGAGGTCGGTCTCGATGAGGCCCTTGCCGTCCAGCGGCCGCCCCAGCGCGTCCACGACGCGCCCCGCCAGCGCCTCGCCCACCGGCACGGAGACCACGCGGCCCGTGCGCTTGAAGACGTCGCCCTCGCGCACGCGCGTCGCGTCGCCGAGGATGGCGATGCCGACGGTGTCCTCCTCGAGGTTGAGCGCGATGCCCGCGACGCCGTCGTCCGTCTCGACGAACTCGTTGTACATGACGTTCGTCAGGCCGTCCACGCGCGCGATGCCGTCGCCCACGCTCAGCACGGCGCCGATCTCGGCGATGGCCACGGGCGTGTCCACCATGCGCATCTGCCGCCGCAGCAGGGCGGAAATCTCCTCTGGCTTGAGTTGCGTATTCATAACAGTTTTTGTCGTAAGGTCAATGCGCGGGCGTCGCGTGCTTGCGCGACTTCAGGCGCGCCGGGTTGCGCAGGCCCATGCGCATGCGCTGCAGGCGCCCGGCCATGCTCGCGTCCACGCGGCGGCCGTCTAGCACCAGCCTGAACCCCGCGATCAGCGCAGGGTCAATCGTCGGGGCCAACTCCACGCCCGGCCCGTAAGCCTTCGCGACCAGTTTGTGCGCGAGCGCGAGCGTCTCCGCCGTCGGCGCGACCGCGAACGCCGCCTCCACGCGCACGCGCTTCCGCGCGCGGTCGTCCATCTCGCAATACTGCGCGACGATGTGCGGCGCCAGCGCCAGATGCCCCCACACCGCCAGGTGCTCCAGCAGCACGCGCACCAGCGGCATGAACGCGCCGCCGCAGACCTGCCCGACCGCGCGCGCGCGGTCCGCCGCGTTCCCGGGCAGGTGCCCGTGGCAGAAGCGCCGGAACTCCGGCGACGCGCGCCACAGATCGCCCAGCCCGCGCACGGACTGCGCGGCGGCCTCCTGCCGGCCCTCCGCCTGCGCGGTGCGGAACAGCGCGCGCGCGTAAGCCTTGGCGGTTGCGTTGCGCGTCACAGTTTCACCTCCTTCATCAGATCGGCCTGATAGGCCTGCTTCTGCTCCTCGGTGAGGTTCTGGCGCAGCATCCGCTCCAGCGCGTCCGTGAGGCGGTCCGCCGCGTCCAGGCGCAGGGTCTCGAACGCCTTGCGGTGCTCGCCCTCGATGATGCGCCGCGCCTCCTCCATCCGCGCCGCCGCGTCCGCCCGCGCCTCGGCGTCGGCCTTCGCGTGGATGGCCTCGGCGTCGCGCATCGCGCGCGCCGCCACGGCCCGCGCGTCCTCCTCCGCCTGCTGCACCAGCGCCTGGCCCCGCGCCTCGACCTCCGCGACCTCCTGACGCGCCTGCGCCGCGCCCTCCAGCGCGTCGGCGACCGTCCGCTCGCGCTCGCCCACGGCCTTCAGGATCGGCTTCCACAGCAGCCTGTGCAGGGCGGCCGCCGCGATGGCGAACGCCACCCATGTCAGCACCACCATCTGCCCCGACATATCCATCACGCCCGAAGGCATGTTCTGGAGCGCCCCCGGGATGCCGGGGACGGGTTCGGCCGTGTGCGCCTGTGCTTGCTCGCTCATGACGTGCCATGGCCCGCGCGGGCGCGCAAGCCTAGCCTTTCAGGTAACACACCACGATCGCGAACAGCGCCGCGCCCTCGATGAACGCCGCGCCCACGATCATCACCTTCTGGATCTGCGACTGGAGCTCCGGCTGGCGCGCCATGCTCTGCATGCCCGCCATCCACAGCAGCCCGATCCCGAGGCTGGCGCCAATCACCGTAATGCTCGCGCCGAGCGCCGCCGTGCCTTGAATCGCCAATGGGAGTATCATGTCTGACCTTTCATTTTGTGTTTAATGTTCCGGGTTTACCATCATGTTCAGGGAAATCGCGCAGAGCAGCGTGAAGATGTACGCCTGCAGGAACGCCACGAAAATCTCGAAAAACCACATCACCACGCTCATCGCCAGGAACGGGAGCGCGACCCACCCCAGGATCACGACCATCCCCAGCAGCGCGTAAATCACGATGTGCCCCGCCAGCATGTTGCAGAACAGGCGCACCGCGAGCGTCACCGCGCGCGAGAAAAAGCCGACGGCCTCCATGCCCGCCATCAGCGGCGTCATCCACACCGGCAGGCCCTGCGGCACGAACGCGCCCTTGAACCCCGCCAGGCCGTGCTCCCGCGCCACCGCGCCCAGCGCCACGAACACGAAAACCGTCGCCAGCCCCGCCGTCACGCTCACGCACCCCGTCGCCGTGCTGAAGAGCGGGACCAGCCCCAGCAGGTTGCCGCACAGGATGAAGATGAAGAGCGTGCAGAAAAACGACACGTACCGCCGCCCGACCTCCCGCCCCATGTTCTCATAGACGATGCTGTCGCGGACGAACACGACGAACATCTCCGCGACCGCCGCGATGCCCTTCGGGACCTCCCCCCGCGAGCGGCGCACCGCCACGGCCAGCCCCAGCAAGGCCAGCACGATGACCCCCAGCATAACCGCGTCATACCTGAACCACTCCAGCGCGTCCACGCGGAAGAACGGCACGTTCCAGGCAGAGGACGACCCCGCGTGATGCAACGCGTGGTGATTGATGAACATCTGAACCGCCTCTTGCGACTCCTGCTCCATAACACCCAGCTTCCGTTAGAAAATGCACATCAGTATATCCAACCTGCCGCACGAAAGTCAAGCCCGGCCGCAACCTTATTTTCCGGGGGGAATTCCACTGTTAAATGAACCACCCCGCGCCCTGAAAGGACGAACCGCCCATGAAGCTTTTCGCGCCGCCGCCTGAATCACGGGCTCGCCTTGCTTGCAATTCGCCGCCCTCAACGGACTCCTCATTTTTCATTTGCCCGCAGATATTTTTCCGTGCCGAAGGGGAAGTCGGAAGGGGTGTAGTTGCGGAGGCGGGGGTTGCAGAGCGTGTTGGCCGTCGGGTGGTGGAGGAAGACCCACGGGCAGTCCTCGCGGATGATGGCCTGCATCTGCTGCCACAGGCGGTTGCGCGCGGCCTCGTCGGGGGAGGCGCAGGCGGCTTCGTAGAGCGCGTCGAACGCGGGGTTGACGTAGTTCACGCGGTTGGGGCCGGGCGAGACGTTGCGGCCGTAGAAGAGCTGCAGGAACGTCTCCGCGTCAGGGTAGTCGCCGAGCCACCGGACCATGAACATCTGGCTCTGGCGGTTGGAGACGCGCTTCAGGAACGCGGGCCAGGTGTGGTACTGCGGCCGCAGGACGATACCGGCCTGCGCGTAGAACGAGGCGATCATCTCGGCGGACTCGCGCGACTCCTGCGTGGCGCGGCCGATGTCGAGCGTGAGCTCGAGGCGGCGGCCAGTCGCGGGGTCGATACCGTCGGGATAGCCCGCGTCGCGCAGGAGACGCTTGGCCTTGCCGAGGTCGAACGCATACGCGAACGGTGTCTCCAGCCGGCCCGCGACGCCCGGCGGCACGGGCCCGTCCGCGCGAATCGTGCGGTTGTTCCAGAACCGCATCCACGCCGCGCTGTCAACCGCGCAATTCAGCACCTGCCGCAAGGTCTTGTTCGGCCCCAGCACGGGGTCGTCCATGTTGATGCCGATGTAGGCGACGTCCAGCGCGGGTATGGAATGGAGCGTGACGCCCTTTGCTTGAAGCGAGGCATTCAGCTTGCCGTCCGCGCCGATGACCACGTCCCAATTGTCGCGTGAGATTTCGCCCATGAAGTCGAGCTCGCCGCGCAGGAAGCACAGCCACTGCGTGGACACGTCGTCGATGGTGCGATAGACGAGGCGGTCGAACGGCACGTCTGTCTCCGGGACAATCGCGGCCGGGCCCCGTTGCCAGCCGGGCCACTCCGCCACGCGCTCGAACGAGATCTGGTGGTTGCGTCGCCACCGCTCCAGACGGTACGGGCCCGAGCCGATCGTGCGGCTCCCGAAGTCCTGGCCGTAAAACGCCACGGCCTCGTGCGGCACGACCGTCGTGTAGGCCATCGCCAGGAAGTAGATGAACACGTGCGACGGCTGCGCGAGCTCGATGCGGAGCGTGCGCTCGTCCAGCATGCGCAGGCCCTCGACCTCACGCGCGTAGTCGGTCGGGGCCGCGGCGGCGGAAAGCTCCGCGAACGCCCGCATCCCCAGAATCGTGTCCTCGACCGTCCACGCGCCGGGCGAGACGTTCTTGCGGTCCGCCAAGCGTTTCAGCGAATAGGCGACATCCGCCGCAGTCACCGCCCGCCCCTGCGGCTTGCCGCCGGACCCCGCGCCGAAACAGGGGTCGGGGTGGAACCGCGCATCAGGGCGGATGCGGAAGATCAGCACGCGCCCATCCTCCTGCACATCGGGAAGCGCCTCCGCAAGGCTCGGGATGAGGCGGTACGGCCGCGCCGTGTAATCGTACTCCAAAAGCGGCTCATACGCCAGCAACACCACCCGCGCCGAATACGCCGACATCGACTCCGCCGGATCCAAACTCGACACGCGGCTCAGGTTGCACGCATAAGTGGTTTGCCCGGCTACCTGCTGGGAGCCGAGAAACGCGACCAGAAAAAACGTGAACCAACGAGCCATACTCAACATCTCATACCGCAGGGTGCAGATAAATGGGTGAGGGTTCGAGGCGCCGCGCCGACGGCTCCGCGAACGCAATCCGCCCGATGACCTCGGCGGAAGGGTACACGACGTGCGCCACTGGAGGGCGAGCGTCCCCGCGAGCCGCAACCGCCGCCCGCAACACAGGCGCGAGACGCTCCCAGTCCGGCGACACCACGCACGCCCCCTCGGGGATTGCCGCCGCCAAATCCTCCGCCGCCACCAGCGTGAAATCATCCGCCGTGTGCGTCGGCGCGTTGCCGTCCAAGAGGCGGACGCGCGAGGCCGCGGCATCGACGCGGTACGTCATGCACCACAGCCTGTTGCGCCGCGCATCCCCGACGACGGTCACGACCTCCGCCGCTTGCGCCAGCGCAATCGCCGCCGCGCTCGCAATCCCGTAAACAGGGCATTGCCGTGGCATCGCAAGGCCGCTCACCGCCGCGAGGCACGCGCGTATGCCCGAGAACGACCCCGGCCCGACACCGCACACAAATGCCCCCACCGCGTCCAGCGGGATCGCCGCCCCTGCCAGCAGGTCGCGCACCTCCGCCACCCACTGCGGCGCGCGCGACGGCTCGCCCTCCCAGACGTGCGTAAGCACCGCCTCCCCGCCGCGAAAAACGGCGAGGCTCGGCAACGGCGATGAACGGTCTAGGATGAGGGAATACATGATTGATTGCTTATTGTTGGTCGGTGGCGATGTGGGCGCAGGCGGCGTTCATGGCGAGGCAAATCGAGCGGGTGATGCCCGCTCGGTCCGCGTGAACGCGGACACTGCTACTGGATGGGCAGGTGAGGGGGCTGGATAGGATGAGGAGGCGACCTTGGACGCAGAGGTCGAAGTAGCGCCCTTGGGGCTTGAAGAGAGGTGGGAAGGGGTCGGGCTTCATCAGGATGACGTCGCCGCAGGGGGCGGCGAGGATGGCGGTGGCGATGGCTTTCTCGCCGGGGGAGATGAAGGGGGAGACGGTGACCACGCCTTGCGCCGCGCCGCGCAGGACGTCGGCAAGCAGGGCGGCGGTGTCGTCGGGGGTGGCTTTGCGGGAGACGCGGATGGCGCGGCGCTCGGGGCGGTCGAGGAGGAAGCGGTTGCCGTAGCCCGCCCATGCGCGGTCGGGCGGGAGCGCGGGGTGGCGGAGGTCGGCGACGGCGCGGAAAAGGTCGGGGTGCGCCCTTCGCAGGCAGTGGCGGCGGGGGTTGTCCATGATGTAGCGGGTGAAGGCGTGGAGGGCGTCGCGGCGCCATACGCAGCGGTCGTTGTAGCCGGGCGCCCAGAGGGTGAGAGCGGGGTCGGAGCGGCGCTGGCGCAGGGCGCTGGTGGCTTGCGATTTGAAGGCGCGGATCGCGACGCCGAGGGGCTTGGTCATTTGCGCGGTGACGTGGAGGATGCCGTGGAGATGGTCGGGCATGATGCAGAGGGTGGAGACGGCGATGAGGGGGTAGTCGCGGGGGATGCGGTGCCAGAGGTCGTGGATGAGCCAGCCGTCGGGGTTGAGGGTGCAGCGGTTGTCGGCGCAGGTGCCGAACCACGGGCGGCGGTCGTGCGTGGTCATCGTGACCATGTAGAAGGCAGGGGCGCGGTAGTCTTGGAAGGGGGAGCGGGTGATCATAACGAGGCTCCCGCCTCGGTCCGCGTAAACGCGGACTCTGGCACTGGATGGGGGGAAAATGCGGACTTTGGTGCTGGATGCGCCATCCAGTAGCAGGTTCGGCGTTTACGCCGAAGAATTATCCAGTAGCAGATTCGGCGTTTACGCCGAATTTCTAGGCATTGAATATTCATCTCTCTCCCCCTACGCCTCCTGCCTTCCTTTGATGGCGCGTTTCAGGGTCAGCGGGTCGGAGTAGCCCACGCCGCTGTCGGCGGGGAGGCCGAACGCCAGCCGCGTCACGCGCAGGCCGAGGGGCTTTAGCATCTCGCAGATGTACCCGGCGGTGAGGTCGCCCTCCATGTCCGTGCTGAGCGCGAGCAGGATCTCGCGCACCTGCCCGTCGCGCAGACGCTCGACCAATGCTTGCAGCCGCAACTCCGAGACGCCCGTCTGGCGCGACGGCGAGAGCTTGCCCATCAGCGCGTGATACCGCCCGTTGAACCCGCCCGAGCGCTCGATCTGCACAATGTCCGACGGCTCCTCCACCACGCACAGCAGCGACGCATCGCGCAGGGTGTCCGCGCAGAGACGGCACGGCACGGTATCCGCCGACGTGAACCCGCCGCACACGGGGCAGCACGCGACCGCGTCACGCGCATCGCGCAACGCGACCACCAGCGGGTCGAGCAGCGCCTCGGGCCTGCGCACCAGCGCGAGCGCGGCACGTTCGGCCGAGCGCGTGCCGAGGCCGGGCAGCTTGGACAACACGCGGACCAGGTTGTCAACCGCCGGGACCATGCGCTAGCCCCCGAGCATTGCGTTCAGGTCACCCGACTGCATCATCTTCATCGTGAGCTCCTGCGTCCGCTGCCGTATCTGTTTCGTGGTGCCGTTGACGACGTTGGTCAGCATCGTCGCGAAGCGTTCCGGCTTGCCGGAGGCGACCTCCTTCAGCACCTCTGGCGCGACCTTGAACGAGAGTACCGTGAAATCCCCGCGCATGAGGCACGTGATGCCGCCGTTGCTGTACTCCGCCGTGATGGCCTCGATCTCCGACTGGATGCGCTTGGCGTCCTTGCGCATCTGCATCGCCTGCTTCACTTGGTCAAACATGCCCATAAAAAGTTCTCCTTTGGAATGGTAGGCCGGGCGGGGCTCGAACCCGCGGCCTTCAGATTAGGAATCTAACGCTCTGTCCTACTGAGCTACCGGCCTGTGAAAAGACATAGTTATAGCACAGACGCCCGTGTAAAGCAATGCCTCATTTTTTGCGCGCGGCGCGCAATCTTGCGAAACATCAACTTTCTGCTTCCATCCCGCGCCGCGAATGTGGTATCTTGTATAACAAACAAAGGAGGTTTTTGTTATGGCTTCGTTGAAGGGAACTCAGACAGAGAAGAATGTGATGGCCGCCTTTACGGGCGAGTCCGCGGCGCGCAACCGCTACACCTATTGGGCGGGTCAGGCGAAGAAAGACGGCTACGAGCAGATCGCCGCCGCTTTCGAAGAGACGGCAAACCAGGAGAAGGAACACGCCAAGCGGCTGTTCAAATTCCTCGAGGGCGGCACGGTCGAGGTCACGGCAGGGCTGCCGGCGGGTGTCATCGGCACCACGCTCGACAACCTCAAGGCCGCGGCCGAGGGCGAGGAGCATGAGTGGCAGCAGATGTACCCGGATTTCGCGGCCGTCGCGAAGCAGGAGGGCTTCGACGAGATCGCGGACGTGATGCTGGCCATCGCGAAGGCGGAGAAATTCCACGGCGAGCGCTACCGCACGTTCGCGGCCAACATCGAGGCCGGCGCCGTGTTCACGCGCGACTGCCCCGAGACCGTCTGGCGCTGCCGCAACTGCGGCTACACCCACACGGGCGCGGAAGCCCCTGACAAATGCCCCGCTTGCGTGCACCCGAAGGCGCACTTCGAGCTGCTGCCGGAAAACTTTTAACCCTCAATCCAGACAAGGAGAATCCGCACAATGAAACAGTTGAAAATCATGGTAGTGGCATCGGCTGCCGGGACTGTGGCCGCCACCGTCTTTGCCGGGCTTTACGGCGACACGCCGGACGCGAAGCACGCATGGGCCGTGCATGACAATAACCGCCCGCAGCCGCCCATCGTCCGGGCCGAGCCGGGCAAGCCGCCGTCAGACGCGATCGTCCTGTTCGACGGGACGTCGCTGGACCAGTGGTGCGCCGACAACGGCGAGCCCACCAAGTGGGTGATGAACGACGGCGCGATGGAGTGCGTGCGCGGCTCGGGCTACATCCGCACCAAGGAGGCGTTCGGCGACTGCCAGCTCCACGTCGAGTGGGCCGCGCCGGCGAAGGTCGAGGGCGGCGGGCAGGGGCGCGGCAACAGCGGCGTCTTCCTGATGGGCCAGCACGAGGTGCAGGTGCTAGACGGTTGGGACAACCCGACGTACCCGGACGGGATGATCGCCTCGGTCTATGCCGAGAACCCGCCGCTCGTGAACGCGTCCAGCAAGCCGGGCGAATGGCAGACCTACGACATCATCTTCCACCAGCCCGTCTGGGAGGGCGACGTGATGAAGTTCCCCGGCTCCGTGACCGTCCTGCACAACGGCGTGCTGGCGCAAGACCACTGGGAGATCGAAGGGCTGTCCACGCACTGCCAGCGCCGCCCCATCACCAAGTACGGCGAGAAGGGGCACCTGAAGTTCCAGGACCACGGCAACCCCGTGCGCTTCCGCAACGTCTGGATCCGCGAGATCCCCTCGCGCTTTGCGAACACCACGCACGGCGGCCCCGGCGTCAAGGAGGCGGACGTGATGGCCCTGCGCAAGGCGACCGCCGCGAAGCTGTTCGAGAAGATCGACCTGAAATCCAACAACAAGGTTGACACCTTGCGCAAGATGCTCGAGGTTATCTCCTACGACAAGGACCCGAAATATATGCAGGTCACCGAGGAGTTCGGCGCGGCCTTCATGGACAAGATCGCCAAGCACGACAAGGCCAAGCTCGAAGAGCTCAAAGGCGAGATCATGGGCGTGCGCAACGACTGCAACGTCCTCATCCGCAACAATGTATTCTCCCCCGAGAACAGGATGAAGGCTGAGCTTCAAAAGATTATCGACGAGAACAAGTGGAAATAACCGCTTCCCCGAAAAGCGTCTGCTTCGGCAGACGCTTTTTTCATTATCGGTTAAATCACTCTATAAGATTTGAGTTTGATTTGTAAGCCACAACTGAAATCACCAAATTTAAAATCTAAAATCTAAAATCCACATGAAAGCCCTCATCCAGCGCGTCGCCGAAGCCTCCGTCGAAGTCGATAACACCTGCATCGCCAAAATCGGCCGCGGGCTGCTCGTCCTGCTCGGCGTGACGCACACGGACACGCCGGCGGCCGCGGAAAAGCTGGCTTCGAAAATCGCTGCGCTCCGCATCTTCGAGGACGCGCAAGGGCTGATGAACCTCTCCGTCGCGGACATCGGCGGCGAGGTCATCGTCGTGTCGCAATTCACGCTCTACGCGGACACGCGCAAAGGCAACCGCCCCAGCTTCATCGCCGCCGCGCGCCCCGAACACGCCGAGCCGCTCTACGAGGCGCTCGTGCGCCAGTTGCGCGAAACCCTCGGCCCGCACCGCGTCCAGACCGGGCGCTTCGGCGCGGAGATGCAGGTCCGCCTCCTCAACGACGGCCCCGTCACAATCGAGCTGACCGTCGCTGAGTGAAACCTTTCTCATGACGGATTTTCACCAGATCCGAAATGAGACGGTCATAACGCGGGTTAAAAATGGTTTTGACAGTCCTCTTCATTTGGCATCATTTTGATAGAAAATCCTCTTGCCCTCAAATTGAGACCATAGTAAAATACGCCGCATGAACTAACCTCATCAGGTTAAACCGTATATGCCGACAATGTAGGCGTAACCGAAAAGGAGAGAGAGACATGACGACGAGGACTGCTGAAGAAATCGCGAGCGAGGCTATCGCCAAGCTGAACAAACGTATCACGAACGAGGTGTTCCTGATTATCCAGAAAGACCGCGACCTGATGCACGACTACCTTCGGGCCGTCGAAACCCAAGGGTTGGATACGGTTAATCAAACCATCGGCAAACGGGTGAAGGCTTCGTATAACCTCACCAACGACGGTACCGAAAACGACCCGTCCTGCACGTTGATTACAACCCACACGACATTCAAATGAACAGGAGAGGAGGATGAGCGATGCCCACACACTCCTGCCCACATTGCAGACAATCATTGGACATTCCGAAGGAGCTTCTCGGCCAGACGCTCGAATGCCCCGTGTGCCACGGGAAAATGAATTTTCAGGTGACACCTGTCGCCAGAAAACGCACGGCACTCGGCAAGTGGCTCGTCGGGGTTGGTCTCGTTATTGCCGTCATTGCCTATGGGGTCGTTAAGATGGGGATGCTCTCCGCAACGCCTTCAAAACCGCAGGTCTCCGATG
>Ga0082212_10005714_pt1 | contig 16870 bp, 11 predicted proteins | sample TergutNt197P3_FD_71548 | JGI IMG/M metagenome (GOLD analysis project Ga0082212, IMG submission 71548) | Neocapritermes taracua P3 segment gut microbial communities from Petit-Saut dam, French Guiana - Nt197 P3 | ecosystem: Host-associated > Arthropoda: Insects > Digestive system > Gut ... | reverse complement strand
TAGGAGATGAGTCCCAGGCATTGGCCGATTGTGAAACATCCCTTGCATTGGATCCGCAAAACAAATCTGCCGCCAAATTCAGAGATCTTCTGCACGATAAGCTAAGAATGTAACTTGAATCAATGGTTCTTAAATTGTATACTGTGTGAGTAAGCAGAAATGTATGCTTAAAGGCCCTATAGCTCAATGGATAGAGTCCGGGACTTCTAATCCCGTTATGGTGGTTCGATTCCACCTAGGGTCATTAAAAAAATGGTTAGACAAATATCCTCTATGTACAGGATATTTGTCTTATTTCTGTTTATTCTCAACTGCCTCCGGCTTTCGTGTATGTACCTTCTACACTACTATCCCATGTGTGGTTTGAAAGAACAAGTGTTTCTCCTGATAGTTGAAAATTACCCCATGCTGTTCCTAAACTGGATTCGTTGAAAGTTATAGTCGAGCCGGAAACGGAGAAAGTTCCAGAATACTCTGTTACATCATTAACTTTGTAGGTAAATGTATTTCCGGTAAAAACAATTAAACGTCCACCACTTGCATTCCATGAGCCGCTAAACGATGCCAGGTCTTGCGCACTATCGTCTTTGTCATCACATGCAACCATTGAGAATCCGATTATCGTTATAAAGGCGATAATCCCCCAAAATTTGGATAGGTTCTTCATATAGAACTCCTTTTGGACAAAAACATACATAATTTGAAAAATTTGTACGTTCTTGATAAATTTACCCGCCATACGGCAAGCGCTGACCAAGGCTAAAAGTACTATTCTACGAGTACTAAAAGTCCATTCATTTGAAAAGGGTAAAGCATAATCAAAGAATATACAAGACTATAAGTCCCTTTATTGTAAGACTTTAAGTCTATTGCCGATATTTACGATCAAAAGCGATACTATACCAACGCCATTTTGGAGAAAATTCAATATAAATGACTGATGTCCGTGTACTTTTAGCCCAAAATATGAAAAAATTTCGGGAAATTTTGAATATATCCCAAATAGAATTGGCTGAAAAAGCAGGATTACACAGGACTTATATCGGTTCTGTAGAACGAGGTGAACGGAATATAACCATTAATGTAATGGAAAAAATCTGTAACGCCCTTGAGATTCCAATAACTGATTTACTCAGGAGCAATAAATGAAAGAAACGAAAGATTTACAGGAGATGAAAACCTTATTTCCCTATATCAGAAAATACCAAAAATTGGCTTCAAAATATAAGATTAATGATATATTCCAAGATAATGGTGGAAAAATTTTACAAATGCTGCTTGTTACAGGGTTACAAGCTCTCCCAGAACGTGAAGGAAATGATGCCATTGATCAAGACGGTCAAGAATATGAATTAAAATCCGTCAATACATTATTAACTCAAAGTTTTTCAACACATCATCATATGAACCCAACAATAATTGCAAAGTACAGATTAGTTCCTTGGATATTTGCTGCTTACGAGGGGATTGAATTGCGAAAAATATATCGTCTAGAACCATCTGAAATGGAGCATTGGTATACAGCTTGGGAAACTAAATGGCATAACGATGGTGGGAAAGACATTAATAATCCTAAGATTCCACTTTCATATGTTGAAAAAAATGGAAAATTAATATTTGATTTTTCAATGTTTCCTTTTTAACCATTTCATAAATAATGTCGCCTAACTACATTCAGAAAAATTTCAAGTTAACCAAAAGCAAAATTGCGGGGATATGAAGGAAAAGAACGCAATACATTGAAAAATGGGCAACCGTCCGAATTTTTTACATGGATATGGCAGCATAATCCGGCTTACCCCTCATGTAAATAGAGTTTTTTTTTACGGGGATACCCGGGAAAAACAATTTCAGGCGGGATTGGGGAGGCTGCCGAAAAAGTTCTGAACGTTCAGAACAATACATTTGTTAAGTGGTATTTTTTACAGGTGAAACGGAACAAGTGGCTGTTGAAACTCAGGTTCGCCGGGCAGAAGTTATGCTGCGTATTTTCGTTATTAAACGCTCGGAAGCAGCCGCAAAGACCTTCGCTTCCCTCCTGTTGCGAAGGCGTACCGCGTGAATCACCTCCCCCGCTTCCAATGCATCACAGGCAATGTCCAGGATTTCCCTGAAATGGGAAGAAATGCCGTTTTCCATTTTTTTGCTCATTATTATTGCCAGACGGCCGTCAATGTAAATGGCATTGCCCCGTTTTGTAACTACCGGCCTATCGCCGGCGGCGGAAATTGCAGACTCATTTTTTGCCTTTGCAAAACTGACAAATTCCCGTACGGACATGCTTTTAATGTTGCTGAACACCTCCTGCCTTTGTTTCGATTCCAGGGCAATGTCCAAATAGGGCAGCTTGCTCGGTCCGTCGCTGTCGGTGAAACCCACCTGCTCCAGTTCGTTTCTATACTTGATGTATGCTTCGCCGATATACAGCCAATTATAAATACTGCCTCGGTACATTTTGGTATCGTCGGAAAGGCGCCCCATATATTCAAACATGCTGCGGCAGTTCAGATCCGTGTACAGGCCATCCGCTTTTATTTTTGCAAGCCCCAGCCCCATTAACAGAATTGAAGCGCGTATGCCCATTATGGTATCCCGGATTCCCCTGTCAATTTCCGCAGCATCGCCCGAGCCTGCAAATCCGTGCAGAAGCCCATCGAACAGTTGACTTGCCGGATTAAAATTTCTACCCGCGTAAACCGGATGAACAGGTTCCGCCTGTATAAATTTTACAGGCAGGCGCGTACGGTGGTACATTTCCATGTTGGTTGTTTTCATTGGATCCCCTTACTTACAAAATACGAAAAATCCTCATGAAAACCAAATTTTCCAGGGCGTATTTCGCCTTTTTTCCCAAATTAACCTCCCAATCCTTGGTTGACGGCGCTGTATGGGGGGTGTACCATGGAAGCAAGGTCAACGGTATGGCAATTTTTAGTATCAAGAACAATGCAATAACAGAAATAGTTGAAGGAGAATTACCATGAGGAACTATAACAAACTAACCGGGAGCGTTATTGTAATGGCGCTCGTATTTGCTCTTTCCGGCTGTCCCGGCGGCGGAGGCGGCGGTGGCGACGACCCCATAGCAATATCCTCGTTTCAGGTGGACGGTTACAGGGACGAGTTTTTGCTGGGCGAGAACTTTACCCTCCAGAATCTGGTGTTAAACGTCGTGTTCGACGATGGCGAGGTAAAGACCTATACCGAAGCGGACCTGCCGGACGGCTTTTCCCTGAATCTAAGCGGCTACAACAAAAACGCAGTGGGCACGTACAAAGTGATTCTGCAGTACAAGGGTTTCGACCTGCCCCTGGAGCTTACTGTTACGGTGATTGACCCGGATGCAACCATGCAAAAACCGAAAGCAACGCCGTCTGGCGGCACATTTACGGACGGCGATACGGTTACACTCGTTTACGGTACGGATGGCGCGGAAATACGCTACACCGTGAATGGCGCGGCGCCTGCAAGCATAACAGACGGCACGAAGTACACCGCGCCCATTCCCCTGAGCGGTACGGGTATGCAGGTTATCAGGGCCAGGGCCTTTGACACCATAAAAAGCCGGGTTTCCAGCGCGCTGTTAACCGCATGGTACACGAGCGCGGAGGGGGCCAAAGCCGTGTTTGTGGGAGGGCAAAGTTCGGCGCTGACCGCGGGCACGGCGGGCGCAATAGAGATACCCGTGTTCACCATAGGCATTGACGCCGACAAAACCGGGACAATCGCCTGGTATACCGACCCTGAAGGCACAGAGGAGGGCGGCATTCCCGTTTACATCAACCCCGAGGTGGCGCCCGTGAGCGCGTTTGGCGGCGGAACCGTCAGCTTTACCGCGAACAGGCTGGGAGGCATGTCCGTGGCAGGCACATACTACTATAGGGTAACGTATGATGGGACAGAGTCTGATGTAGGAAGCCTGGTGATAAGCCCCGCCACGGGAGGCGACATCACTGTCAGCGCTATATCATCAAACCTCTCATTGGAGGAAGGCTACTTGCCGGGGTACAGCCTCGCGGTGAGCGCCGTTGTGGACGGGGGCGGAACCCTGTCCTACCAGTGGTATTCCAGCACAGAATTTGTCGTTTACGCCTGGGCCAGTACGCTCCTGGAAGGCGAAACAGATGAAAGCCTTTCCATACTCCCCGGTCTTGCGGCGGCAACAGATTCGGATCCTCAAATATATTACTACTTCTGCTTGGTCAGCGCCGAAGGCTCGAAAACAGAAATCTCCGCTATGACAAGGGTATACGTGTATCCGCGCAGGTCAATTGTGTCGGTGGTCGAAAAAAGCGGGAGGATAATATCCGGTACTAGCTCGCGCATACAATATACCGTTACTACTACCGGTTTTCCCGACGTTAATCAGCCTCACCCAATAAAAATTGAAAACCTGCCCATAGGAATAAGAATGGATAATATTCAATCCTATGGGTTAATGCTTGAAGGGAACACCGGGACACTGGAATTGCAAGGCATGACTACATCTTCAACCCCACCCACACCCCCGGAAGGAGGCGTGTACAGCAACCTGCGGCTGATCATTGATGGGACAGGCGATATTCCTGATACTGAATCGCCGTTTTTCGATCTGACCGTACTTGAATTAAAGGTAGGCACACAAATCGGTTCGCTGACGACTGCGGGCGGCACACTGGAACTCCCCGTTACAGCCCGGGGCTTTGCCAACGGAACGTACGATGTGGTCTTTCCACTCGCACTGCCCTACAATCTGACGTCTCCGTCCACGCTGGAGATCGCCGACGAAACCGGTATCCTGATACTAACCAGCAGCGGTTACACAGGATCCACCAGTAATATGGCCGCACATTTTACACTTGGCACCAACGGCGTACAAACACCTAATTTCCCGCTGACGTTCAATCCGCCCGGTACCGTTCTGGTAAGCGGAATCACCATTGATCCGCCAAGCGAGGTAACGGTAGTGGCAGGGGAAACGGCGAAACTGACGGCAACTGTCGCGCCTTCAAACGCCAGCGATAAAACCGTAACCTGGAGCAGTTCCAGCACTGCCATTGCCACGGTGAACAATGACGGCACTGTCGTGGGCGTGTCTGCGGGAAGCGTTACCATACGCGCCACGGCGGCGGACGGCAGCAAGAAGAACACGTCAAAGATTGTGACGGTACAGGCGGCCCCGGTGCTGGTGAACAGCATAACGATTAGCCCGGCGACACTCACCGTAGCGGAAGGCACATACGCGGATTCGAACCTCACTGCAACCGTACTGCCCGCCAACGCCACCAACAAAACCGTAACCTGGAGCAGTTCCGATGACTCTATTGCCACGGTAACCTCCCTCAGCGGCAGGGTTTCCGGAATTTCCCGGGGAATCGCCATTATACGCGCCACTGCCAACGACGGCAGCGGCTGGTTCGCCGAATGTAGAGTAACCGTAAGAGGCCCTGCCCCAACGAGCATCAGCTTTAGCAAAGACATCATCTACACCTGGTACGGCAAGGAAGAGAATTTGGGTATGTACGTGTACCCGGCAAACGCAGACCGTGATAATATAGAGTTTACCTGGAGATCAGATGATTGGGCTTTTACCGACAGCAACATGCTCAACCGAGAAGGAACAGGCAAGGCGGCAATAATGATTAGTACCCTTCAACCCACCGTCAGTAGGCCGTTAAATTTTTCAAAAATAACGCTTACTGCCACCCTGCCCAACGGCGAAAGCGCGTCAATAGAGTTCAGGACACGCTTTGTCATGTGGATAACCGCCAATGATGTAAGCGACCCATTATACTTTTATAAACCGTTTAACGATGGTGAATCATATAGTTGGCCAAAAAATGCAACCAAACGCTACGTTCGCGCCTACTACCCCGCCAATGCATCTGCGTGGGAAAGTTCACATTTCACCGATCCTGATAAATACCTGACCAAAATCCCCCGCACCCAGTACACAATAAGTTCGAGGGACCCGGACATCGTCGTAACCGAACACCCCAGCGACGAATACACCTACGTACTGACGCGTACCAGCGCCAGCGTATTCAAAATGGTAAAACTCGACATCAGCTCGGGAACCGGCTACTATCCGATGCGCTACAGCCCCCAGGTGATTAATTTGGTAGATTGAAAAAGGGGGTGTAACGCAACATATAACTCGCACGGGCAGCGCAGCGGTGTCAGGCACCGGACCAGCCATACATTTTATACAAGCTTCGGACTCCGCTCTTGCACTTGGAGTATTACTCATGATATAATGCTAATATGCAATTGCTATCGGTAAACATTGTATCTTCCATAGCCAAACAGCTTAAAAAAAACGGCTGGAAATTTGATTGGGACAAATCATTTGGGGCTATTTCACAAAAGATAGCCTATTTGGAAAATGAAAAAATACAAGGATTGGTTGAATTTGAGGAAGTACCAAGTTCATTATATAATATCGTTTATCGAATTGAATTGGATCCAGAAAATATTGGTAAAAACAGGAAAATTGACAATATTGCAGGGACACTTTTTGCCTATGTTGCAAGAGATTCATTAGATGCCGGGTTTGAAGGTTTTGTAGTTTTTGACAGTAAAACCATATTAATTGATCATTATGTAGATAAATATGGGGCGCAGGTTCTGTTTGGAAACCGTCTGTATTTTGACACAAAAGCCAGCAAAGCCTTAATCAATAAGTACTTAAAAGGAAAAAACAATGTCTAATAATCTAATATTGGTAAACACTAATCCCGATATACTAAAATATGATAACCGAAAGGCTATTGAACTGGCTCAAACACTTGGCAGGCCTTTAACTTACCGCGAATATAAATCATTAAAAACTAAAAAAAAGCTAACCCGAAAAAAAGAAACAACTACTTAAGCACCGTCTGGAAGCGCAAGGAATTCTGCAGCAGGCACCAAAATCAACATGGGAAATCCCCGATTTGTGTGCTATAATGATCCAATGAGAAAGAGCCTGTTTGGCACGGCGTTGATCCTGACCCTTCTTGCCGCGATGGGGTGCGGGAATCCGCTGGACAGCAGCCTTGAACCCGATATTTTTACCTCGGTTGCGGAATTTCTCGACAGGTACGAATGGAATTCATCAAAAAACCCGATTCCTGTTGCGGTAAACCTCGATTCTCAGGAGGATTGGGAACGGCTGCTGACGACCCTGAGCTATAAAAACAGGTATGTCAGCCTGGATATTTCGGGCAGTACCGGGATGGCGGAATTTAATCCCGATCCGTCCAGGGCAGCCGGCAAGGCCTACATAGTGAACCTAAAACTGCCCGATATGTCGACAAGCATCATTGAGGGAACAAATGACAATCCCGCTTTCAAAAATTTCTCGTTTCTGGAAAAAATAGAGGGGGCCAGCATACAAAGGCTGGGAAAATATTCATTTTATAACGCTCGGAGTCTCGAAAAAGCCGTGTTCCCCGCCCTGACTGCCATTGACGATTACGCGTTCTACCTGTGCAGGAACTTTACCGATGCGTCGGTTTTGGAAAACGCTGCCAGTATCGGCGACTATGCTTTTATGGGCTGCGGCTTTACCGGCATTATTATTCCGGACGGTATTGCAAGCATAGGAAACTGGACTTTTGCCTATTGTCTGGACCTTGCCGCTGCCGTTATCCCCGGCACGGTAACAAGCATCAGGGATCATGCTTTTCAGAACTGTACCAGCCTTGCGGATATTGCGATTCCCGGCAGCGTAAGGAGCATCGGAGAAAGCGCTTTTATGGACTGTGCCGCCCTTACCGGCATAACGATTCCGGAGGGCATTACCCGCATCGGGAATTCTACTTTTATGGCCTGCACGGGCCTTGTCCACGTAACGATTCCCGCCGGAGTTACCTACATCGGGGATTCCGCCTTTTACCGCTGCAGCAGCCTTGCCGATGTTGCAATACCGGACAGCGTAACCGGCATCGGGGATTATGCCTTTATGGGCTGCGGCAGCCTTGCCGGCGTCGCCATTCCCCCAAATACCGGCAGCATCGGAAGCAACGCCTTTCGGAACTGCACCAGCCTTGCCGATGTTGCCATTCCCAACAGTGTAACCTGGATTGGAGAATACGCATTCGCCGGCTGCACCAGGTTAAGCAGCGTGCATATTCCGGACATGGTGATCATCATCGGGACGGGGACATTTGCCGATACCGCCCTGACCAGCGTAGAAATCCCGCACAATGTGAGAAACATCGGGAATTCCGCTTTTCAGAGAACCAGCCTGGCTGCCGTAACGATCCCGGCCGGCGTGGTGAGCATCGGGAATTATGCCTTTGCCGACTGCACCTGGCTGGAAAGCGTTGCCATTCCGAACAGCGTAACCAGCATTGGGGAATACGCTTTTCAGGGATGCGGTTTTTCCGGCATAAGCATACCGGAAACCATTACCGTGCTTAGAACCGGCGTGTTCAGAAATTCCCGGCTGTCCGCCGTTACCATACCGTCCGCCGCAACAAGCATCGGAGCGAGGGCTTTTGAAGGCTGCAGGAACCTTGCCGCCATTGCCATTCCCGCCAGTGTTACAGGCATTGGGGATTATGCTTTCGCCTCGTGTTCGGCCCTTGCCGGCGTAACCTTCGGCGGCCTGTTAAGCGAGGCCGGTTTCTCGTCTTCCGGCGCGTTTCCCGGCGACCTGTACGAAAAATATTTTGAAACGGAAGGAGGGCCGGGCAGCTATACCACGGCAAACCCGGGAAACAGCGCAGTGTGGAACAGGCAGCCATAAATGAAAAAAGTATTATTAATGGCAGCAGTTTTAATATTTTTACAGGCAAGACCCGCGATGCCGCAATGCCCCCTGGAGGAAACGCCTTACAGGATAGGCGCCGCTGTTGGCTATTCGTTTACCGGATACAAGGAGGAAATAGAATCTCCCATTAACCGGTACCTTAACACATTAACCTACATCCTGGACGGCAATATCGAAAAGGGCAATTTTCTTCACTCGTTTAATATTAATTTTTTTATCGGCAACGCCCAAATGGTATCTCCCTACCTTGGGTACAGCCATCTGCAGTACATATCCGCCAGGGGCTTTATTGAATACGCGCTCGACTGCCGCCTTTGGGGAAACAGTACGTTTCCGGGCTTCCTTGGCGGCGCCTTCCGCACATTGATTCACTATACGGGCGTTGATTTTGCGGGTGTCGGCGACAAGGAATATTATCCGCTGCCGACGGGCCTCGGCTTTATTTCGCTTGATCTGCACATAAGCCAGAAGTGGATCATAAACGACAAAAATTCAATCGTCCTCTCCGCGGGGTATCCCCTTTTCGGATACGCGGTACGTCCCGCCTATGCCGGTTTTGACGAGCTTTGGATGAAATATCTTTACGACGGCTCATATGCAAAGATTCTGTCCCTTGGCGAATTTACCAGCTTTCATAATTGCTGGGCGGTCTTCGGCGATTTGAAATATCACTATAAAATAAGCGCGCTGCTTTCGTCGTATTCCGGCCTTGCCTTTGAAATATCGCAGTTTAATTTTCCAAGGCCGAGAAGGGACGCGATATTCCGGCTGAATACCGGAGTTGCCTTTACATTTTAGGAGCGGAAAATGAAAGTGACAAAAATAACAATAACGCTTCTGCTGATATTCCTGGTATCCGCCTGCCATGTTTTTTTGGGACCCGATCCGGACAACAGCCCCAGGGGAATATTTGAACGCATCTGGAACGATTTTAACGAAACCTACGCGCTTTTTGACATTAAAGAAATCGACTGGGATGAAATATACAAAAAATATTCGCCGAAAATTCACAACGGAATGGGCAACTACGATCTTTTTATTGTATGCTCACAGATGCTCAATGAACTGGACGACTACCATGTCGCCCTGGCATCGCCTTTCGGCGTTTCGTATCTTTTGAACAACCCCGGCATGGATTATCTTGACATGGTTTACAACGAACGGGAAATGTTTTCGCTCAGAGTAGTCCGCGGCGGATATTTGGATACCGGCGCCAAATACGCCGGCGGCGGACGGATTATGTACGGCAAAATAAAGCCGGATAAATCCCGGCACCCTGTCGGGTATATCTATATCGAAGATTTTCTCAGCTCCGGACTCGGACTCGATCCCATATCGGATTGGGCAAAAGAAATTGACGGCATTATACAGGCCATGGAAGATACCGACTGGCTGATACTGGATATCCGCAACAACGGCGGCGGGCTTGGATCAAACATGGACTATATCGCCGGACGTTTCGCGGCCGTGCGGAAAGACTACATCAAATCATCCACCAAAAACGGACCGGGACGCAACGACTTTTCCGCTCCGCTAACTTGGTCGGTACAGCCCGCCGGAACGCGGTATACCAAACAGGTTGTGCTGCTGACAAACCGGGAAACAGCTTCTGCCGGCGAGTGGTTCGCCACAGCCCTTAGGACGCAGAGCCATGTTACCATCGTCGGGCAGACGACAAACGGTGCCTTTTCGACAAGGGTAGTGCGGCCTCTGGTAAACGGATGGGAGTATACGGTGTCGGTCCAGAAGGTAACGGACATTGACGGAATCCCCCTTGAAGGAAAAGGGGTAATTCCCGACCATGCGATAGAAAATACATGGGAAGAGTTAAGCAGCTATCTGGATTCCCAGCTTGAGTATGCCGTGGACATGTTCCAGGGATAACAAATCGCCGCCGTTTATGGCTTTAGATACACCCTGAGTTTTTCCATCACCTCGCCGAAGTCAATCGGTTTGCCGATATGGCCGTTCATGCCCGCCTCCATGCACCTGGCGATGTCTTCCTTGAAGACGTTAGCGGTCATGGCTATGATAGGAATTTGCTTACGCGAATTCCGCTCCACTGCCTTTTTCTCGTTAATTTCTGCTTCTATTTTTCTTATTTGGCGCGTAGCTTCGAGGCCGTCCATCTCGGGCATCTGCATATCCATGAAGATCAGGCTATACTGATCGGAGTTTTCGCTGAATAACCGCACCGCGTCGGCGCCGTTCACCGCGCAGTCGATTGCAATCCCCGTCGATTCCAGCATCGTCATCACAATCTCGCGGTTTATCTCCACATCCTCGGCCAATAGCAGGCGGAAGCCGGCAAAGGTTTCGGTTTGCGTGTCCGCCGCATTGTCCAGCAACGGGGAATCATCGGCGGGAATGCCGATATATTCATGGACGCAGTCGGCGATGGAAGACGGGAACAGGGGCTTGGGCAGAAAGCCGTCTACGCCCGCTTCTCTGGCTTCGTCCTCAATATCGTTCCATTCCGCTGCAGATATCATGATGATGACGGAATTGCCCTTGCCCCGCGATTTGATTTTGCGGGACAGTTCAATGCCGTTCATGCCGGGCATTTTCCAGTCAATAAAGAAAATATTGTACGCGCTGTCCCCGGCGATGTGCCGCAAAGCATCCTCGCCCGAAGACGCTGTTTCGCAGTTCATTTTAAACTGTTCCGCTACGCCGATAAACCACTGCAAAACTTCCGGATCGTCATCTATGGCAAACATGCGGATTTTTGTTCTGTCCACGCCCGGCAGAATCGCCTTTTGGATCTTTTCCCTGCCCCTTGTTACCTTAACGGTAAAGGCGAAAGTGGAGCCTTTGCCCAATTCCGATTCGATCCAGATTCTGCCGCCCATAAGCTCGACAATGCGTTTTGAGATGGCAAGCCCCAGCCCCGTCCCGCCGTATTTGCGCGAAGTGCTGTTCTCCGCCTGCTCAAACGAGGTAAACAGACGCGCCTGCTGCTCGCTGCTTATGCCGATTCCGTTGTCTACCACCTCCACTTTAAGCGTGCAGATATCGCCTTCCTCGCTGTCCAGGTGCGCGCTGAAGCGTATCGATCCTTCCTCCTGCGTAAATTTTACCGCGTTGGACAAAAGGTTGGTTATTACCTGTGCAAGCCGCTGGTCGTCGCCGATTAATACCGGAGGAATGTCCTTGTCGAAATTCACGTTAAAATTCTGCCGTTTTTCGTCCACTCGAAAGCAGATAACATTGGTAACTTTTTGCAGCAGTTTTTCAAAGCTGAACTCAACGGGGAGCAGTTCAAACTTTCCGGCTTCGATTTTTGACATTTCAAGAATGTCGTTGATAATTCCCAAAAGGTGATTGGAAGCGCCTTCTATCCTGTCAAATGAATAATTCTTCTTTTCCAAATCAGAAGCGGATTTGCCAATCGTCGTCATCCCGATAATGGCGTTCATGGGCGTGCGTATCTCGTGGCTCATATTCGACAGGAAGTTTGTCTTGGCCTGGCTTGCCGCCTGGGCCTTTTCCAGCGCGCCTTCCAGCTCGTTCTGAAGATGGATCATGTCCGTTATGTCATCAATGCTGCCCACTACGCCGCTTGTTTCGCCCCCTTCGTCATAGACTTCTGTAGTGTGGGTGCGGTACACCCGATCGCCGAATTCGGAAATCCAGTCCTGCGGCCCTTCGGTAAATGTTTTATTGATATGATCGGCAATATCCATTTCCGGATACAACTGCTGGGCGACATCCAGCGGCTTGCCCTCCAGCAGCGAGGGGTATACGCCCAGCCTGGCAAGGGACAGGCCGTTGAACAGGGTTATTATATTGTCCTTGTCCACGCTCCAGATAACGCCGGAATAGTTGGAGATAACCGCTTCCATCCTGGCGGCGGTATCGCGTATGTTAAGCGTCATTTCGTTGCGAAGAATCCCGTTGGCGATAAGCAGACTGGCGGAACGGAGTATCGTTTCTTCGTTTTCCGAAAAAATCCGCTCGCGGTGGCAATCGTCAAAACCGACAAAGCCCCAGAAATAATCCTGCATGAAAACCGGAACCACCAAAATGGAAACTATTCCCTGGGGTGTTAATTGCGCCTGCTCCACAGCAGAAAGGATGCGTACAGGACCGTTGATACTGCGCCCTGTTTTAAGAGATTTTTCCCAACTGGGGATCGTTTCGCTAAATACAATGTCCACTGTATATTCATTGCCCTGCTGCGGCTCGGCGCCTTCCGACCACTCGTACAACTGAGTACAGCAGAGCTGTTTGTCTTTTACATGGTTTTTCCAGATATACACGCGGTCGGCGTCGGCAATTCTCGCCATCATGCCCATGCAGTGCCAGAGGTTGGCGGTAAACGCATCAAGATCGGAATGAAGCAATATTGCGGCGATCTGATTTACCGTTTGCAGCATGTTGTCCCGCAGGGAAATCCCCTGCATAATCTGGTTGTATGAGCGCAGGTCGCGCGCGTATCCGGCGACAACGTATTCGCCGCCGTATTCTATGCGGACAAGGGTAATCTCCGCCGGTATTAAAGTTCCGTCCAGCGTCTGGTGTACCCATTCATACACACAGAATCCTTCTTCGAAAGCCTTTTTTACAATCTCCACTGCCCGTTCAACAGAATGTCGCCCATCCGGCTGATACTCCGGCGAAAGCTCGAAAAACCGGTCAAGACATTCCTGTTTGTCCTTTACGTTAAACATCTTGACCGCCGCTTCGTTGCAAAGGATGTTATGGATATTCTTGTCCCAGAGTGTGCAGCACAGGGGAGTCGCGTCCAGTAAAAGCTGTACCCGATTATGAGCCTCCCTGATACTTGCGGCCTGCGCGTATCGGTTCACCGCGTTTACCATCATAAGGCTTCCCGAACGCAGGATGCTTATCTCCGTTTCGGTAAAGGCGCGCTCCTGATGGCAGTCGTCAAAATTTACAAAGCCCCAGAAAAAGTCTTTCAAATACACCGGTATCAGCAAAAGCGACTTTACCCCGCAGGGCTTAAGCAGGGTTTGCGTATGCTCCGACATTCCGGTTAAGGGGCCGTTTATGCAGTTCCCCTTGATAAACTCGGTATACCAGTCGGGGTTGTCGGTATAGGGATAGCTGGCATTCATCGGCACGGGATTGGCGGCGAGGCCTGTTTCGTTCATCCAGTCGTACTGTTGCGAATAACGGAGAACGCCGTCCCGCATTTCGTTCTTCCAGATATAGATCCGGTCGATGTCCATGCAGCGACCCATTATCTCCATCCCTTCCTGAACCGAGGACTTAAAATCATCTTCGTCCGTCGAGGAAAGCAGCACTTCCGCCAGACTGTTTACCGCCTGCAGAATTTGATCCCTGCGTTCCAGTTCCTGCGTCTGATGCAGAACTTCGGTGTTAAAGGCGCTCAGGCGATTCTCCGTCTCGCGAATGGTTCGCGCCAGATCGCCGATTTCATCGTCGCGGTCGCTGCCGAATATTTCTCCCGTGCCCGACTTTAGCCGCGACAGGCTTTTGGTCAGGACGTTCAGGGGCCGCAGCACAAGCCGCCGTATCAGAACGCCGCCAGACAAGGTGTAGATTACAAACGCCGAAAACATCGCGGCCAGGAGCGGCAGCAGGTTCATAACGCTAAATAGCGAATTGTTGTCAAAAAAGGTAACAACCGACCAGTCGGAATTGGAGATAGGCGCGATGGAAGCATATCCGTACTGCCCTCTGGAAAGCCTGATAACCTCAGGCTCTTCGTTCGCCCCAAAATACACGCCGGTATTTTCCAGATGCAGATCAATTGCCGCGGCAAAAGCGGGATCGCCGCTCGTCTGCCGGATGTTGCTTTCGGTGCCATCGGCGAAAATATCGTGAAGATCGCTGTCCAGCCGGATAATGCCGTACCTGTCGATGACGTATCCCCGCGCGTTTCCGGCAGTATAGTGGGAAAATAGTTCTTCCAGTACCTCATCAATATTCAGCCCTGAACAGAACACCCCCGCAATGTCTCCGCCGGCCGTAACCTTGTGATTGATCCACAGATTCCACTGCTGGGAAATTTTATCAATATCAATGTTAAGGACATAATCGTTTTCCGAAGCGATACATTCAAAGTACCATATGTCCATGGGATTTGACGGATCAAGCCAGTCGCGCGGAACAAAATCTTCGAAGGGCGCGTCTCTGTCCAGGGCAAACTCGCCCATGGATCCCTGGATGCCGAAATAGAGCTTCGCCCCCTGCAGAAGACCCGCATAGTCCATCATTTCGTTATATGCCGCGCGCTTTTTTGTCTCATCTCCCTCGTCGGAAAACCAGTCGGTAACGGCTTTTGAGCCGGACACCTTCCTGATAAGGGCGAGGTCTTCGCTAAGGCTGGAGTTGAACTTGTTTACCGTCTGGATTGAATAAAAACGGGCAAAATTCCTGGAGGCGCCGTCGGTTACGCCGGCCACCATTACTGTCGCCGTAATCGTTATCGGGGCAAGAATCAATACGAGGAGGATCATGTTGATATTCCGTACTCGTGCTGCAATTCTGCTTTTGGGAGCGTGCCTGCCCGGTGATACGTTTTTTCCCGTTTTTTTCATCTCTCACATTAAAATTTAGTATAATTTAGGCAAAAAAACCAGCAAAATATTAGTTTTTATGGATAAATTTATCCCTAAAACGGGGATTTTGATCAATCGGCGGGGCTGAAGCGAGGATTTAAATGCCGCAGCCCCGTATCATCTGCTAAAACCGCCAGCCGAAAGCCAGGGTTAGACGCGGGCCGCCGATAAATACGACATCTTCAAGGTAAGCAAACACATCATCAGTAGTAGCGGCAAAATTATCTGCCATTTCAACATCCGGCATTTTTCTCCTGATGTCTTTCATTCCCAGCGTGGCCTGTGTCAATACCCCGTCTACCTCTTCTTTTTCGGAAATTCCCAAACCGCCTCCCAGGTAGGCAAATCTCCCCGCGACGGCCAACGGCTCAAAAAGGTGCCGTTCGTACTGGATGCCGATGCCAAAACCGCTGGTATTAAGGCCTTCTTCCGCTCCCGCCAAATCCCCGATGCCGTCGATAAACATACCAACCAGGGTTGGCCCAAAATCAACGGTAACGGCATTCTTCGGCGACCCCCAAAAACTTCTCTCCGCAAAAACCCCGCCTGCTGCAAACACTACGAGAGCCAACGCCACCAATCCTTTTCTTTCCATTTGTTCACCCCGTATAGTATAGCATACCACGGATTCGCGAAAATAACCGATTGTGGAATTGAATTGGAGGGGAGAAATAGGGAATAAAAATCAGAGAAAGTCCACTAATCTCCGATTAATTCTCCCCTCAAAAAAGAGTGGTGAATATTTTATTTTCTAAAATTGCTCACGTACCATTGTAATAATTTGCCCTGTTCTGACATCCAGAGCTTTTATGATCAGTCTTTGATTGGAACCAACTCCCGAAATTTCGCCGGTAATGACAATATTTGCTCCCAACATATTTCCTATAGAAATTGCAGAATCATCGCTGACATCTCCGGACATTTGAAAACTCTGTTCGGTTCTGATTTGATCAAGCCGTCTCCTGTCTACAATCCTGAATTTTCCGGTATTTACAAGGTTAAACTCCAATTCCCCAATTATGTATTCTGATGTACTTAATTCGGATGAAAAAATATTTAATACAGCCAGTGTGGAACTTTCAGGTATCCGTTCAGCTATTAAGGCTGACGCCTTTATTGTCGCTTCCGTCATTCTCCGCTGTACAATGCTGTCCGACCTTATCTGGGGGTTATTTTCCACAATATCTCCCGTAGCCGTTATCGTTTGAATATCTGCGAGTAATCCATATGCACAGGGAACCGGTAATATAAAAATAGGGTTAAGACTGCTTTCAATTTTAATATTTCTGATTTCTACATTTCCTTCATATCCTTTTTTTCTGGCTTCTGCCAGTAGCCTTGAGACGGCTTTTGTTTCAATGGCCATTTTGGAGGGCTGAATATGCAATAAATGATACGATGTCCATTTTGTCGCAACCGAACCCAATATCTGCATTTCGATTCTTTCTTCAGATGTCATTTCTCTTGCCTGCATGGAAATACAGGAATTAAAAGTACAAAGTGCAATAATTAAAAAAATATGAGGGGAAAATTTCATATAAAATCTCCTTGGATTCGTCCTTTATTTTCTCTGGGATTATAC
>Ga0082212_10005713_pt1 | contig 16870 bp, 14 predicted proteins | sample TergutNt197P3_FD_71548 | JGI IMG/M metagenome (GOLD analysis project Ga0082212, IMG submission 71548) | Neocapritermes taracua P3 segment gut microbial communities from Petit-Saut dam, French Guiana - Nt197 P3 | ecosystem: Host-associated > Arthropoda: Insects > Digestive system > Gut ... | reverse complement strand
CGAGCATCCCCTGATTTCCCGCAGCATAATGAATGCCCAGAAGCGGGTGGAGGCGCACAACTTTGAGATCCGCAAGACTCTGCTGGACTACGATAACGTCATGAACCAGCAGCGCCGGGTCATTTACGCCCTGCGGCGCGAAGCCATTGACAAGGCCAGCCTGGAAGATACCACCAGGGAGTTCATCGAGGATGTCCTGGCCGAAGAACTGGTCCCTCTGCTGGAAAACCGGAAAGAGATGGAAAAGGAAGAACTGGAGGCGGCCAGGGGCCGCCTGGAAGACGTTTTCCACCTCAGCCGGGCCTGGCCTGAAGGCCCGCCCCCCGGTCTGCCAGAAGTGGAGGACGTCAGGCGGGGCATGCTGGGCTACCTGGATGAACTCAAAAGCCAGGCTCCTGAAAAACTTTATGAAAACATCCTGGCCTACTTCATCCTGGGCGAGCTGGACCGCTGCTGGTGCGAGCATCTTTTGGCCATGGACCAACTGCGCGACGGCATCGGCCTGCGCGGCTACGGGCAGCGCGATCCCAAGCAGGAATATAAGCGCGAAGGTTTTGCCATGTTCCAGGAAATGCTCCAGCAGATCAAGACCTCGGTCTGCCGCAGCCTGGCCTGGGCCGTGGTCCAGGGACCAGGGGAAGAAGTTCCGGCCGGACCGGTTCCGTTGGCGCAGCCTGCCGCGCCGTCTGTTTTACCCGTTATGCCAGCTTCAGAGGACGAGCAACTGGAACAGGCCTGGAAACTTGGCTTCAAGCACAAGGAAAACAAGGCTCTTTCCTACTCGGACGGCAGCGCTTCGGCCAAACCCGCCACCGTGAAGCGGGATGACCCCAAGGTTGGGCGCAATGACCCCTGCCCTTGCGGCAGCGGGAAAAAATATAAAAAATGCTGCGGGATGAAAGTATGAACTGGGATGCCCCCTTAGGGTACAAATTCGCAGTGGTGGATGCCGGTTTCCGGAAGCCGGCGCGGGAGGATTTGGCCTTGGTGATCAGCGAGGTTCCGGCCTTGGCCGCGGCTACTTTTACGGCCAACGTCTTTTGCGCGGCCCCGGTGCTGGTGGGGCGGGAGATTCTGTCCCGGCGCGAGTATGTGCGCGGGGTGCTGATCAATTCAGGCCAGGCCAATGCCTCCACCGGTACGGAAGGAGAGCGCGCCTGCCGGGAATCGCTGCGCCTGGCGGCCAAGGAGCTTTCCCTGGAAACGGATGATTTGCTCCCGGCCTCCACTGGGGTCATTGGCAGTCCCCTTGACCTGGATCTCTGGAGCAGGGCCGCGCCCAAGCTGGCCTCTGGGGTGGGAGGGCACGGAGCGGAGGATTTTGCCAGGGCGATCATGACCACGGATCGTTTCCCCAAGCTGGTTCGGGCGGAGGCGCGGCTTTCTGGAGGAATGGCGCGGATCTGCGGCATAGCCAAGGGCGCGGGGATGATCTGCCCGAACATGGCCACCATGCTGGCTGTGCTGCTTTGCGATATTGAAATCGCGCCGGATCTCTGGCGCGGTCTGGTGCGCGAGGCCGTGGAGCAAAGCTTTAACCGGGTGAGCGTGGACGGCGACACCAGCACCAACGACACCCTCTATGCCCTGGCCAACGGCGCTGGCGGCGTGCGGGCTGAAAAATCAGAGGCCGGGGAGTTTGGCCGGATAATGGCGGGAGTCCTGGGGAAACTCGCCTACATGCTGGTGGAAGACGGCGAAGGGGGCACCAAGGTGCTGCATATACGGGTGAGCGGGGCGCGGGACGCCTTGGAGGCGGAAAAGGCCGCCCGGACTATCGGCCATTCGCCCTTGGTCAAAACCGCCATTTACGGAGAGGACGCCAACTGGGGGCGGATCATCGCCGCCCTGGGGCGGAGTGGGGCGGACTTCCGTCCGGAAGAAGCGGCCCTCAGTCTGGGCGGGGTGGAATTGTTCAGCGGCGGGCGTCCCCGTCTTTCAGAAGATATCCCGGAATTGAAGCGGATTATGGCCGGCAAAGATATCCATGCGCATATCTCCTTGGGCTCGGGAAATGGCGAATACACCCTTTTGGTCTCGGACCTGACTCACCAGTATGTAGACATCAACGCCAAGTACCGGACTTAGCCGCCTTCGCGGCACGGGGGCAGGATTTCCGGAGCGTTTATTGCCTGAGCAGGAATTTTCTGCACAGATCCACGGGAATGATCAAGATGGCCAAAATCAGAACCAGGAGCCATTCTCCGGCGGAGAGGCCGTAGCAGTGCAACACGGACCCGCCAAACTGGGTCAGGACTACCTGGGTAGCGACGATTATCGCCATGACCGAGAGAAATCCCCGGTTATCCGTGATTTTGCCCAAAAGGTTCATTTTATCCGTGCGGGCGTTAAAGGCGTTAAAAATCGCCGTAAAGACGAAGAAGGTGAAGTAGCCGGTCAGTAGGTATTTGTCTTCACGGAAAAAATCGTGGGAGGCCCGCGACTGCAGGAACCACAGGCTTGCCCCGAAGGTATAGAAACCGCCTGTTCCTATGGAAGTCCACATCTGCCTGCTGACGATATCCTCATCGCGCTTTTTGGGTTTTTCCTGCATGAAACGCCGCAAGGCGGGTTCGCCGCCGAAGGCGATCGCGGCCAGGGTATCCATCACCAGGTTGATCCAGAGTATCTGGATGATGGAGAGAGGGGTATCCATGCCCAGCAAGGGGCAGATAAAGCAGATCAACACGGCTGAGACGTTGATGGTAAGCTGGAAGATGATGAATTTTCTGATGTTGTTGAAGATGGTTCTGCCGTAGAGGATTGCCTTGACGATGGAGCTGAAGTTATCATCCATGATGATGACTTCGCTGGCCTCCTTGGAGACTTCCGTGCCGCTGCCCATGGCAAAGCCCACATCCGCGGCTTTTAGCGCCGGGGCGTCATTTACCCCGTCGCCGGTCATGCCCGCCACAAGGTTCAGTTCCTGCGCCACCCGGACCAGCCTGCTCTTGTCGCCGGGCAGGGCGCGTGCGATCACGCGAATGCCGGGAAGCCGTTCTTTCAGGTCCGCGTCGGAAAGTTCGGCCAGTTCCCCAGAGGTAAGCACCAAATCCTTTTCATCCGTGATAAGCCCGGCTTCCCTGGCAATAGCCACCGCGGTGTCTTTCCGGTCGCCGGTGATCATGACCACTTGCACCCCGGCCTGCTGCACCTCCCTGATGGCCGCGACGGCATCCGGACGGATTTCATCCCGGATGCCCATGACGCCCACCAGGATCCATTCGTCTTCAGGCAATTTCCCTTCAGCAATACGCCCACGACTGACGGCAAAGGCCAGCACGCGGATCGCCCTTGCCGCCAGGGCGTCAATTTTCCCGGTGATGGCCCGGTTGTCGGCCAACTCCACGGCCTGTCCCCGTGCGTCATACATATAGCGGCAACGGGCCAGGATTTTTTCCGGAGCGCCCTTGATCACCACGCACTCCTGATCCCCGGCAAGCTGCGCGCAGGAGTATTTGTTTTCGCTGTTGAACAGGATGCTGTCAATTTTGCGGATCTGTCTTCCGGTATGCAGATCCGGCATAAAGCGCAACATCGCCCTTTCCGTGGCGTTACCGCCTATGGCCTTACCCTTTTCGCCGGATCCGGAGATTACGGCGCTGGTGTTGTAATGTATGCTTAAAGAAAGCAGCCTCGCCAGATCCTCGCTCAGCGAAGCTGGCGAGTCGTACTCGTTTCCAGCGCCATCCACAAAAGTGACCGCTTCCAATATGCCTTTCGTGATAGTGCCGGTCTTGTCGCTGAACAAAATGTTCAGGCTGCCGGCGGTCTCAATGCCGGCGACCTTGCGCACCAGAACATTATCCTTGAGCATCTTGCCCATGTTCAGGGCCGAAACAATGGCAATCATCAGCGGCAGGCCCTCGGGCACCGCCATGACAATGATGATGACCGCCAACATGACCGCCTGGACGATATCATTGAGCAAAATCATCCACTGTGAGCAATAGGCGAGGATGCGGCTGGCCTCAAAGCTGTTGTGGATGACAATGCGTTGAAAGAGCAGGGCCAGGGCAATCATGGCGCCGCCCATGTAGCCGAATTTGCTGATGCCGTGCGCGAGGTTCCCCAATTTCACCTTCAGCGGGGTATCCCTGTCCACCTCGAGTTGCAATTCTCCGGCAATGCCGCCGTATACCGAGGCGTCGCCCACCATGTCCACTCGCATGACAGCATTGCCGGAACAGACCACCGATCCGCGATACACCGCGTGTTCGTTTAAAAAATCCACGGCAGCCAACCGCAACTCCGGGTCAGGAGCCGCGCGTTTGGCCGCCTCTTTGGATTCGCCGTTGAGCACGGACTGATCCACCGCCAAATTTCCTTCAATGATAATCCCGTCGGCGGGTATCTTGTCGCCTGTCTGCAACAGGATGCAGTCGCCCACAACAATATCGTCAATGGGCAGTTCGGTTATATCTCCGTCGCGGTAGGCTTTGCACATGATATGCGAAGCCTCGGCCTGCAATTTTTGAAAGGCGTTTTCATTCCGGTGTTCGGAGAGGGTGGATATGCCGGTGGCCAGCAGCACGGCGATGGCTATGCCCGCGGATTCGTACCATTCGGTCTGCCCCAGGAAGACAAAAAGAATGTTGATGCCGAGGGCGACGCAGAGGATTTTGATCATGGGGTCGCCCAGGTTGTCCTTGAACTTATCCCAGAAACTCTCTTGTTCATGTTCGGTCAGGCGGTTGTCGCCGTACCGCGACTTGGCTTCCTGAACTTGGGCCGTGCTTAATCCATACTGTTTCATGGCTGCCTTCACTCCAGGCGTATGAAAAAATGGGGGGAGCAGCACTCCCCCCACACGTGCTTGTTGCCGCTATGAAGCCGCTACTTCTTGGCCCTTTCTTCAAGAACGGCCACGGCCGGCAGGGTCTTGCCCTCCAGGAATTCCAGGAAAGCGCCGCCGCCGGTGGAGACATAGGACATCTTGTCTTCCATTCCGTACTTTTCCAGGGCAGCCAGGCTGTCGCCGCCGCCTACGATGGAAAAGGCCCGGCTTTCGGCAATGGCCCTGCACACGGCCTCGGTGCCCTTGCCGAACTGGTCCAGTTCAAAGGCGCCCACCGGCCCGTTCCAGACCACGGATCCGGCCTTGAGGATGATCTCCCGGTAGAGGGCGGCGGTTTCCGGTCCAATGTCCAGGATCATGTCCTCCGGTTTCACATCCTGGGTCTTTTTGACCGTGGCCGGGCTTTGGGCGGCAAAGGCCGGCCCCACCACCACGTCTTTGGGCAGGGGGATGTGCACGCCCATTTTTTGGGCGGTTTCCATGATTTTCCTCGCCTCCCCGGCCAGTTCCGGCTCCTGTAGGGATTTGCCTAGGGGCAGGCCCTGGTCCAGGAGGAAGTTGTTGGCGATGCCGCCGCCAACGATCAGGGTGTTGACCTTGGATAGCAGGCTTTCCAGGATGGTCAGCTTGGTGGAGACCTTGGAACCGCCGATGATGGCCACCAGCGGCCGGACCGGGTTCGCTAGGGCCTTGTCCAGGGCCTCCAGTTCTTCAGCCAGGAGGAGCCCGGCGCAGGAGGCCGGGGCGAAGCGGGCCACCGCGCTGGTGGTGGCCTCGGCCCGGTGGGCGGTGCCGAAAGCGTCCATGACAAAGACATCGCATAGGGCGGCGTATTTACGGCCCAGTTCTTCGCTGTCCTTTTTCTCGCCCTTGATGAAACGCACATTTTCCAGGAGGGCGGCTTCACCTGGCTTCAGGTTCACGCCGTCAAGGTAATCCTTGATCAGGGGAACCTGGCGGACCAGCAGCTTGCTGAGCCGTTCCGCCACCGGGGCCATGGTGAATTCATCGCTGTATTCGCCCTCGGTGGGGCGGCCTAGGTGCGACATGACCAAAACCGAGGCCCCGGCCTCCAGAGCGGCTTTGATGGTGGGAACCGAGGCGCGGATGCGCGCGTCGCTGGTTATTTTCCCGTCCTGCACCGGCACGTTCAAGTCCTGGCGGATGAGCACCCGTTTGCCCCGGAGATCCAGATCACGCATCTTGAGAACATTCATCGGCAGCTCCTGTGTTGGTTTGGGGCGGCCGCGACCGGCGGCCGGAAAGTGTTTAGTACTTGAAGAAGCCTTCCTGGGTCTTGCGGCCCAGTTTGCCGGCGCGGACCATCTTGCGGAGCAGCGGGGCCGGGCGGAATTTGGGGTCGCCGGTTTCGCGCTCCAGCACCTCCATGATGGCCAGACAGACATCCAGACCGATGAGGTCGCCCAATGCTAAGGGACCCATGGGGTGGTTGGCGCCCAGCTTCATGGCCGTGTCAATGTCTTCGGCCGAGGCCGTGCCTTCGGAGAGCACAAAGGCGCCTTCGTTGATCATCGGGACGAGAATGCGGTTAACCACAAAGCCGGGGGCTTCGTGTATGGTGACCGGAGTTTTGCCGAAGGAGCGGGAAAGATCCATGACCGCGTTATAGGAGGCGTCGGAGGTGGCGATGCCTCGGATGACTTCGATCAGGGCCATGACCGGGGCCGGGTTGAAAAAGTGCATGCCGATCACCTTGTCTGGACGCTTGGTGGCGGCGGCGATTTCCGTGATGCTCAGGCTGGAGGTGTTGGTGGCCAGGATGGCGTTCGGCTGGATGACCGCATCCAGTTCTTTGTAAATGGTCTTTTTGAGTTCCATGTTTTCTATGGCGGCCTCAATTACGAAATCCGCGTCCTTGGCCGCGGCCAGGTCCACGATGCCTTTAATGCGGCCCATGACGGAGTCTTTGTCCGCGGCCGGCATTTTTCCTTTTTCCACCTGTTTGGCCAGGCTTTTTTCGATGCCGTTCACGCCCTTGGAGACGAATTCCTCTTTGATATCCCGCAGAAAAACCTTGCAGCCGCTTTGGGCCGCTACCTGGGCAATGCCGGCGCCCATGGTGCCGGCTCCGAGCACGAGAACTGTTTTCATAGACACTCCTTAATATTGGGTGAGGCCGCGCTCAGGCACGGTCTCAGGGATTACGCGCCGCCAGGAGGGATTCCTTCTGTCGCTGGCGGAACATACACTATTCGGGCGGAGCAAGTAAAGCGCGGATTGGGAAGGGGCCGTGCGGCCCCTCCCCAAGGATGATGGCTGGTTTAGGCAAAGGGGAACTTGAAGATGCTCCAGAGCACCACCAGGATGAAGGTTACCCCGATGGGGATGACCACGGACACCAGGCCGCAGTCCGGGTAGGACTGCTTGTGGGTCATGCCGGTGATGGCCATGAGGGTGATGATCGCCCCGTTGTGCGGCAGGGAATCCAGACCGCCGGAGGCCATGGCCGCCACGCGGTGCAGGAGATCCGGCCCGATGCCGGAGGCGGCTCCCCATTCCAGGAAGGTCTTGCCCATGACCTCCAGGGCGATGCTCATGCCGCCGGAGGCCGAGCCGGTGATGCCGGCCAGGACGTTGACGAAGATGAATTCAGACATGAGCGGGCTGTCGCCGAAGTTGATGGTCATCAGGAAATCCCGCACCGCCGTGAAGCCGGGCAGGGAGCTGACCACGTTGCCGTAGCCCACTTCCGAGGCCGTGTTCATGATGGCCAGCAGGGAACCGATGGCCCCGGCGTTCAGGGTGGTTTGGAGGTTCTTGCGCGCCTTGAAGGCCGGCATGCTGATGACCATGGCCACCAGGATGGCCGCCACCAGGGAGATGAGCAGGCCCCAGTTGGCGGCGGGGATGGTCTTGGCGGCCAGAGGCTGGGCGACCACCTGCGGCAGCTTCATGACCGCCTGATCCCAGCCGGGCAGACCGAGGAATTCGTTGCCGCGGATGATCAGGGTCAGGGAGATGTTGCCGATGAGCACGATGAGGCAGGGAAGCATGGCCAGCCAGGGGTTGGGCAGGGCCACTCCGTCATCAAAGTTGGTGGTGGAGCGGTTATCCAGTTCACCGAAGCCTTCGCCCTGGGCCATAAGGGTCTTCTGGCGCCATGAGATCCACCAGAGGCTGCTGCCGGCCGTCATCATGGTGCCGACGAGGCCGAATACCGGGGCGGAGAAGAGGGTGGTGCCGAAGTAGGTGGCCGGGATCATGTTCTGGATCTGCGGGGAGCCAGGCATGCAGGTCATTGCGAAGGTGAAGGTTCCGATGCAGATGGAGCCGGGGATGAGCCGGCGGGGAATCCCCGCGTCTTTGAAAAGAGCGTAGGCGAAGGGATAAACCGCGAAGGGGGCCACGAACATGCTGATGCCGCCGTAAGTGAGCACGGCGGTGGTCAGGGCCACGGCCACGCAGGCATGTTTGGAGCCGAGTTTTTCAGCGAAGAGTTTGGCGATGGAGCGGGCGCAACCGCTCTCTTCCATGATTTTTCCGAAGACCGCGCCCAGGAGGAAGATGGGAAAGAAGTTTTTCACATAGATTACGCCGCGGGTCATGAAGATTTCCGTGTAGGAAGGCAGGAGTGGCCAACCGGCGGTCACGGCCGCCAGCAGGGCGCAGACCGGCGCGAACAGTATGACCGACAGGCCGCGGTAGGCGATGTAGGTCAGCAGAAGCAGAGATAAAATAATTCCAATAACCATAGTCTATCCTCCGGAAGTAGATTGTGTGGCAGCAGGGGGTCGGCCCGTCCGCGCCTCTGCGTGATCAAGACTCCTAGTAAGCTATCCTTTGAACTGGGCCGGACGTTTTTCCAGGAAGGCCTTCATGCCTTCCTTTTGGTCGTCATAGGAGAAACAGAGGGAGACCAGATCCAGTTCCAGTTCAATGGCTTTGTAAAGATCCGTATCCTGGCCGCGGTTGATGGCCACCTTGCAGAAGCGCAGAGAATGTTCCGGCTTGGAGACGATGGTCTCCATGATTTTTTTGGCTTCGTCCATCAGGGCTTCGGGGGCGCAGACCTTGCTCACCAGGCCGATCTGCAGGGCCTCTGCGGCTGGGACGTTGCGGCCGGAGAAGGTCAGCTCTTTGGCGACGCCGGGGTTGACTAGGCGGGGTAGGCGCTGGGAACCGCCAAAGCCGGGCATGATCCCCAGGTTCACTTCCGGTTGTCCGAAAATGGCCTTTTCGCTGGCATAACGAAAATCGCAGGCCATGCAGAGCTCGTTGCCGCCGCCCAAGGCATAGCCGTTCACCGCAGCCATGATGGGCTTCTCAATGGCCTCAATGCGGTTGAAAGTCGCCTGGGCGAAGCCCATATAAGCCCGGCACTGGGCCGGGGTGTACTGGGCCATCTGGCTTATGTCCGCGCCGGCCACAAAGGCCTTGCCTGCGCCGGTGATAATCGCGCCCTTGATGGCCGGGTTGGATTCAACTTCATCAAGGACTTTGTTGAGTTCCTTAAGTAGGGCATCGTTAAGGGCGTTTAGGGCGCTGGGGCGGTTCATGGTTATGATCGCCACCTTGCCGCTTAGTTCGAAAAGCAGATTTTCATAAGCCACGTTATGATACTCCTTACTTTATGCGGTTAATATAGCCATAAAACACTGGCGAAAACGCAACCGTGTTTTTATCAAAAGCGCTTGTTTAGTCAATGGAGTTTTGGCGGGATAACAGGGAATTCGTGAAAAATTTATTTTGAGCGGGGGTTGCCATTAGTTCGGCCGTGGGCTTGCTGTGAAAAAATTGGCTTTCGGGAGAAGATTGGGGTATGTTGTTCGCAACCTTATCATCAAGGAGAAAGAGTCATGCCAAAATATGTCTGCGCCATCTGCGGCTACGAGTATGATCCTGCGGAAGGCGACCCTGACAGCGGGGTGAATCCCGGCACCCCCTTTGATAAATTGCCCGAAGGCTGGCTTTGCCCGGTGTGCGGCGAACCTGTAAGCGAGTTCACCCCTTCCTGAAGCGGGTGGTCTGGAAGTGTTATGTTACCGGTGGAACTGAAAAAAGACATTTTCTGGGTGGGGGTTGAGGACTTCGGGCGCCGTGATTTCCACGGCTACTCCCTGGCTCCCCGCGGCACCACCTATAACGCCTATCTACTCAAGGACCGGAAGAACGTCCTATTTGACACCGTGGACGCGCAGGCGGCCGCAGCCATGCTGGAGCGCCTTGAGCAAGTTCTGCCGGCCTCCAAAGTGGACTACATCGTGGCCAATCATTTGGAGCCGGATCACGCCGGGGCCTTGGCATACATGGTGGAGCGCTGCCGGCCTGAAAAAGTTTTCTGTTCCGCCGCCGGCCTCAAATCCATGGCCGGACATTTCGACATCAGCGGTTGGCCCGTGCAGACCGTGCAAAACGGGGAGACGATCAGCGCTGGCCTGCGGAATATTCGCTTTGTGGAAACCCGTATGCTACACTGGCCGGACAGCATGTTTTCCTATATCCTCGAAGAAAAACTGCTGATCAGCGGTGATGCCTTCGGCCAGAATCTGGCCTCCGGCTGCCGTTACGCCGATGAGACTGACCGCGCCCTTCTGGTCCAGGCCATTGAGGAATATTACTATAACATTGTGCTGCCCTTTTCTTCCCAGGTGCTCAAGACCCTGGATCTGGCCGCTGAACTTAAACTGGAGCCGGAGATCATCGCCCCGGACCACGGGCTGATTTTCCGCCGCCCGGAGGATGCGGCCTTCATCCTGGACAAGTATCGGGAGCTGGCCTTGCAGAGGCCCCGTAAAAAGGCGCTGGTTTTCTACGATACCATGTGGCGCAGTACGGAACGCCTGGCCGGGACGGCGGCCGAGGGACTGGATAAATGCCGGGTTCCCTGCCGGGTGATGAGCCTGAAAAATCATCACCACAGCGAGGTTATGACGGAACTGGCCGGTTGCGGCGCGGTCATCGTCGGTTCCCCCACCCATAATAACGGCGTCCTGCCCCAGGTCAGCGCCATGCTCACCTATATGAAGGGGCTGCGCCCGCTGAACCGCCTGGGCGGAACCTTCGGCTCTTATGGCTGGTCCGGCGAAGCCCAGAAGCACATCGCCGAGGCCCTGGAGGCAATGAAAGTGGAGCAGCCCGTTTCACCGGTTAAATGTCTATTCAAGCCCAAGACCGGGGATTTGGCCGCCGCTTTCGCCCTGGGCGAACAAATCGGCGCGGCCCTGACCGCCCGCTGCCGGGAGTGAGGTTTCAACATGCAGGTATTGCTTTGGATTGTGTTAAGCGTGGGTCTGGCACAGGCCGGCGGCGAACTGCTGGAAACATTGTCTTCTTATTCTTCGTCGGAGCTGTTTGATGTCGAGGAATTCCTCGATCTTCATGACAGTGATGACGAAGATGATGACGAAGAAATGGGACCGGTGGAGGATGAATTCACCGGGGTTCCGGGCCCGGAGAAGATGGAATTTGTTCTTATCCGCGCCGGTTCTTTTTTCATGGGCGGCGATGAGGCCGACCAGGATACCGACGAGGACGAGTTGCCGCTTCACGAAGTGCGCATCAGCCGGGATTTTTATATGGGTCGTCACCTGGTCACCCAGGCGGAATGGGAAAGGGTTATGGGTGAAAATCCCAGCCATTTCCTGGGTTCCGCGAGGCCGGTGGAAAATGTTTCCTGGGATGACGTGCAGGTCTTCCTGCAAAGCTTGAACCGGAGCGGCGAATACGGGATATGTAGGCTGCCCACGGAGGCGGAATGGGAATATGCCGCCAGGGCCGGGTCATCCGGGCCCTACCTGCCCCTTATGGAGCTGGCGGAATACGCCTGGTATCGCGATAATTCCGAGGGGCGCACGCATCCGGTGGGCGGGCTCAAGCCCAATGCCTGGGGCCTTTACGACATGTACGGCAATGTCTGGGAATGGGTGCAGGATTTTTATGACGGGGATTATTACGCCGCAAGCCCGGACGCGGACCCGCCAGGGCCGGAGGACGGGGAAGAACGAGTGGTTCGCGGCTGCTCCTGGAACGACAGGGCCCGCTGCCGGAGCAGTTTCCGGCTATTTGACGAGCAGGATGCCAGGGATCCCATCACCGGCTTCCGCCTGGTCTGCTCGCAACCGTGACCAGCACCCTCGTCAGCGGGTCGGCAGGGAGCTTGAGCATAAAGGGCCGGGGGCTTTTTGCCCTTCCGGCCTTTTTAACGCCCCGTAAAGCCCCAACTTGGAAAGGAGGCCTCTCCCTGGCCGGTGGGTATCAACCTGGGTTCCGCTCCATGCCTGGTGGTCAGGTAGATCTTCTTCTGCCCGGAACGGGTGGAGGTAAAAGCGATGAAGTAGCTGTCCGGGGCGAATTTCGGCTGTTCGTCGCTGCCCGGGCCAAAGCTGATTTGCTGTTCCTTGCCGCTACGCAGGTCGTGCAGAAAGAGGCGGTGGGCGTTGCCCATCTGCCTGGCATAGACCACCAGGGAACCGTCTGGGCTGATACTCGGGTCGGTGTTGTATTTGCCTTCCAGGGAAATGCGTTTTGGTTCCTGGTCGTTCATGTCCTGCAGGAAGATGTGCGGGTTCCCCAGGCGGCTGGAGGTGAAAACCATTTTTCTCCCGCTGGCGTCCACCGAGGGGGAGACGTCAATGCCCCAACTGGAGATGAGTTTGCGCTCCCGTTTGAAGTAGTGGTCCAGGAGAAAGATACTGGGGTTCTGCCCGTCGCTAAGCCCCACCGCCACTTTATTGTCCGGCATGAAGCAAGGGCCGATGACCGTGTTCCCCGGAAAACGGATGCGCTGCACCCGGCCGTTGGTTGAGTCCCATACCCCCAGGGCATGGGATTGATCGTCAATGTGGCTGAAGATGATGAAACGCCCGTCATTGGACCAGGCCGGCGAGAGGGCGTCTCCAGGCACATTGGTCACCTGCCGCAGTCTCCGGCCGGTGGGCTGAACAACCCAGATATCCCGTTTGGCCGGGCCGTCGTTTTTGACAAAGGCTAGGCTGGTCCGGAAAAAATCCCCCCGGCCGGTCAGGGCTTCCATAAAACGGGCGCAAAATTCGTCGGCCATATCCTCGACATCGCCATTGTTCCGCGCATCCAGGCGGACACCGAACATGAACTTGCCGGTCTCCACCTCAAAGGCGCGCATCTCCACCTGATTCTCGTTCAACCAGGAGGCGGTGATCAGGTTATCCATCCTGACTAGGCGAAAACGCTCCATGTCCAGCTCCGGGCCGCTGGCCGCCGGTAACTTCGTCCCACCGGGAATGATCTCCGGGTCCGCGATTTTGGTGAAGGGCAGGATGGCCAGGTTGCGCAAAATCGCCTCATGGAGCGCCTCCAGATGCTGGCTATGCCCCAAGGGTTCAACCAGTACCAGATTCACGACGTAGGCTGACGGGGTCACTTGGGAGGAGTAAGCCTGGTTCAGGGAAGGCTGAGGCGCGGGCGTAAAGGCCGGAACCCGCAGGTCATCAGCCCCCTGGAGGACAGTTGGACAGAAAAGAAGCAGGACGAGGGCCGCCGCCAGGCGCGATTTTTTCAAGTTCATGGTTTCCAGTCTCCGGCATGGTTCAATGCGTTTTTCGAGGCAACCGCCCTATTTTGCCAACAGGGCGCGGGAATTAAACACCAGATTCAGTTCATACACCTCCCGGCTCAGCGGGGGTTCCATCTTTCCGGCCTCGCGGATGGCCCTGAGCACATTGGCGTCAAAGACGCTGTTGCCCGAGGTCCTGAGGACTTGTACCCGCACGATGCTGCCGTCTTCGGCGATTTCCAGGCGGGCGATCAGCTCAAATTCCCGGTTGTCCGAACGCGGAGGTATGGTAAAGTGCGGGCGGATACGGGAAATAACCGAATCCACATAAATTCCGTAATAACCTATGCCGTCGCCGCCCCCGCCGCCGAGCGGGGCGGTCTGGGCGTTTTGTCCGGCCGCGGCCAAGGCTTCGGTCAAGGCCCTTTCGTCCGGCAGGGGAGCGGATGCCTCTGGGCCTGCCGGCGGCCGTGTTTGCGGCCCGCGTTCCCGCGGCAGAGGGGTGGCCCTGCGCTCGGCATCATCCAGGGCAGCCAGCAACATATCCTCATCGCTCAGGACAGGCGGTGCCCTGAGTACAGGCTCCGGTTCCGGAAGGATTTGCGGAATCGGAGTATCCGTCGTTTCCAGCGCTTCCGGCAATCCCTGTGTTTCCTGTCCCGGCTCCGGAAGCGGGGGGAACAGCGCCGGCTCCACCGCAGCCACATGCGGCAGGGGCGGGAACGTCGGCAGTGGTTCCGCAAGTCCCGCGGCCGGCAGAGGCGCTGGCTCCAGCGTTTCTTCGGCCGGGGGCTCTGCCTCCGACGGGGGAAAAAGCTCCGGTTCAGCACTTTCTGTTACCAGCAGGGACTGGAATTCCGGCACGGCTGTAACGGCCTCCGTGACTTCCTCGGTTGGCAGGGGCGAGACTCCTGGAGTCTCCAGGCCCTCAGGCGCGCCTTCCGTTTCCGTAGGTGGGGGGCCGGAGCCGATGGTTACCCTCCGCAGGTTAAGCGTCGGCAAATCCAGGTTCATCTGTAAAGTTTCCGGCTTGGGCGCGAAGGTAAGGGCCAACAACAACAGAACATGCAGGCAGGAAGAGAGCAGAAAACTCCCCCCACGCTCGGCCAGGGGGTGGGCGGTGCTGTACTTTCTCCTCATACCTTTCCCGGTTTTTCCTGAAAGCGCGGGGGCTTAGGCTATTCCCGCCTTTCAGCCGCAATGCCCAGATCCATGATGCCGGCGGCCTTGATCTGTCCCATCACCTCCACTACCATCCCGTAAGGCACGGTTTTATCCGCCTGCAAAAAAAGGCGGCGCCCCGGCCCGGTCACGGCCTGGGTCAGGACTTTATCCAGGTTTTCCATGCTGACCTGGGTCTTGCCCAGAAAGATATTTTGCTCCGCGGTGATGCTGATCACCAGGTTTTCTTCGTCTGCCGGCAGGGTTTCGGCGGCTCTGGTTTCCGGCAGACTCACTTCCACCCCTTCGGTCAGGAGCGGGGCGGTGACCATGAAGATCACCAGGAGCACCAGCATAACGTCAACAAAGGGGGTGACGTTTATCTCGGCCACGTAGCCTTTTTGCATTTTAACCAGCATGATCAGCCGCGACCCGCCGCATTTAGTTCACCCTGCACCCGGTTCAGAAAGAGACCAGCGAAATTGTTCAGTGCCCCCTCCAGGCGTCCCAGGCGGCTCAGGGCGGCATTGTAGCCTACCGTGGCCGGGATGGCCACAAACAGGCCTATGGCTGTGGCGATCAGGGCCTCGGAAATGCCGGGGGCCACGGTGCTGAGTGAGGCCTTGCCTTCCATGGCGATGCTGTTGAAGGAGTGCATGATGCCCCAGACCGTGCCGAAGAGTCCGATAAAGGGGGCGGTGTTGGCGCAGGTGGCCAGAAAGGGCACGGAAGAACCCAGGCCGGACATGATTTCATTCACCCCTAGGCGCAAGGCGCGGCGTACGTTATCCGCCGTCACCTCGGGACTGCCGCCGGCCTCTCGTAAACGGCTGAATTCCGTTATTCCCTGCTGGGCTACATGGTAGAGCGGGGAGTACGGGTCTTTGCTCAGGCTTTGCACCGCCTCCCGCAGATCCTTGGCCCTGGAAAAAAAATCCAAGCCGCGGACAGCCTTGCCGTAAGCGGAGCGCAGGAGAATAGCTTTATAGATGATCACGCTCCAACTGCCCAGGGACATCAAGCCCAGGATGATCAGTACGCCTTTCACGACCGGGGTGGCCTTGCTCAGCGCCGCGATTATTTCCATCTCAAAGAAGACCTCCGCGGATGCCCGGCCGCCTCAGTGGGCGGCATGTTTACTTACGGGCGTTTTTATGCCATACTTATAAAATGCTTTTTCACATTTGTGTCCAGCCCATAACACAGACGACTGCAATATGCCATAAAAACTCTGCCCGGCCGCGAGCTTTTGACGGAGCCTGGAAGGCGCGGCTTATCCTTGGCGTCCTGTCCCTATGCTTAAGCCTTTCCGCCGCCCTGCCCGCCTTGGCGGCCCGGAGCAGCTACAGCCTCCTTGAGGCCGTGGAACAGGCCCTGGCTGAAAACTTCAGGATTCTGGCCGCAGAAGAGGATCTGGCCGCTGGGGAAAACGCCCGGAAGGGCGCCCTGAGCGCCTTTGGTCCCAGTCTTACTTCCAGCTACGGCGTCAGCCGGCAGGAGCACATCTCCGATGACAGGTACACTTGGCGCCTGTCCCTGACCCAGGATCTCTTTTCCGGCTTTTCCACCTTGGCCTCCTACCAGAAGGCCGCCTTGCAAAGGGACAATGCCGAAGCCCGGCTGGCCCAGACCCGCCTTAATTTGATCCTTCAGGTGCAGCAAAACTTCCTGTTGTACCTCAAGGCCGAGGCCGATGTCCGTAGCGCCTTGGATTCTTACAACCGTCTGGCGGAACAGCTCAAGGTGACGCGCTCCTTCTACGATGTCGGTCTGAGGCCCAGGGTGGAGGTGCTCCAGGCCGAGGTCAATGTCTCCGAGGCCGAAGACCTGCTCTTGCGCAGCCGCAACAGCGTGGAGACCCAGCGGGTGCGCCTGAATACCTTGCTCAACCTTCCGGCGCAGGTGGATGTGCAGTACACGGGTTCTCTGGAGCATATCCCCTTTGCCGGGGACCTGGACCAATGCCTGGAAAAGGCTGACCGGCATAGGCCAGATCTGAATATTGCCAGGAAAAGCGTGGACATCGCGGGTCAGGATCAGACCATCGCCCGGAGCCGTTTTTTGCCGCAGCTTTCGGCCAGCGCCTCCTGGAGCAGCAGCGGCGACGACTGGAAAGCCGCCGGCGGGCGGAACTATTTGCCGGATGATTATAGATCCTGGTCCGTGGGGCTGAACGCCAGCCTGGATCTTTTCAATTCCGGCAGCGACTATTTCAGGACGCGCCAAGCAGATCACGCCATCCGTAAGCTCAAGGCCGACGAATCCGCCCTGCGCCAGGAGGTGGTTTATGAGGTGCAATCCAGGTTCCTAGACTTGGCCAACGCCCGGGAGCGCATCAGCGTGGCCCGCAAGGGGCTGGAACAGGCCGGCGAGGCCTACAGAGGGGCCTCGGCCCGCTATTAATCCCAGGTGGGCACGGC
>Ga0082212_10005712_pt1 | contig 16878 bp, 11 predicted proteins | sample TergutNt197P3_FD_71548 | JGI IMG/M metagenome (GOLD analysis project Ga0082212, IMG submission 71548) | Neocapritermes taracua P3 segment gut microbial communities from Petit-Saut dam, French Guiana - Nt197 P3 | ecosystem: Host-associated > Arthropoda: Insects > Digestive system > Gut ... | reverse complement strand
GCACAATACGCGATTGCTCTGCCAACGCTTGCAGAATAGACTGGCGAATCCACCATACGGCATAAGAGATAAACTTGAAACCTCGCGTTTCGTCGAATTTTTCCGCTGCTTTGATCAGTCCCAAATTGCCTTCATTGATAAGGTCAGGCAGGCTGAGTCCTTGATTTTGATATTGCTTCGCAACAGATACGACAAAACGAAGATTTGCCCGAGTCAATTTCTCTAATGCTTTCCGGTCGCCTTTCTTAATGGCTTGTGCCATTTCCACTTCCTCCTCGACAGTAATCAGTTCTTCGCGGCCAATTTCCTGCAAATACTTGTCTAACGAGGCAGATTCACGATTGGTAATGGACTTGGTAATCTTTAATTGTCTCATCCAATTTTTTTATAAATGAAAAATTAGGGGGTGCAAAGGTAATCATTTTTTTGAGAAAATACGCGTATTTTCTCAAAAAAATGATTTAAAGATTTATTCAACCAAATCAATCGCATAACGCATGACGCGTTGACTGCGGTCATTCGGATAAATTCCTCTGATAAACAACCATTTATCTTCTGAGTTGCTCGCTAAAATGGAATCTGTAATTCTATTGATATCGTCGGGGGTAGATACTCTTTGGTCGTTTACCGTCATGATAATAAAGCCTCTGCGGATACTGGCTTCAGATACTTTGCCGTTTCTGCCGACTTCATTCACTTCGACGCCGGAAGTGATATTCAATTCTTTTTTTCGGTCGTCGGAAAGCGCCTGGAAGGTAGCGCCCAAAATTTCGGCGCCTGTTTTGGCTTTTTCTACCACATCGGTATTGCCTTGTGCATTGCGGAGTTCAACAGTGTATGTTTTTGCTGTTCCGTAGCGATCGACATCCAATTTGACTTTATCGCCCGGACGGTATTTACTGATCTGTGCCTGTAACTCATTGAAAGATTTTATACTTACCCCGTTTACCGTCGTAATTACATCGCCCACTTCCAGTCCTGCTGCTTTGGCAGAACTGTTGTCTGTAAATTCGCCGACATAAGCTCCTTCAAGTACCTTAATTTTATCGTCATTTCTTTTGGCTTCCTGAGGACTACCCCCTCTAATGCCTAATATGGCTCGCTGCACAACGCCATATTCTTTCAGGTCGGCAACCACTTTCCCCGCTATACTGATAGGTACGGCAAATGAATAACCCGAAAAACTGCCTGTTTCGGAATAGAGGGCGGTATTGATGCCTACCAATTCACCCATTGTATTAACCAATGCCCCTCCGCTGTTACCCCGGTTGACGGCTGCATCCGTTTGAATATACGATGCAATCCTTTCGCGGTCTGTTTCACCTGTGATCTCGGAACGCCCTTTGGCGCTGACAATACCGGCTGTAACAGTCGATTTCAAATTTAAGGGGTTGCCTACTGCCAATACCCATTCGCCTATTTTCAGTCGTTCGGAATCGCCAAACGGAAGCGCTTGCAAGTCGGTTGCTTCTATTTTTAATAGGGCAATGTCGGTGTTTGGGTCAGCGCCGATTACTTTGGCGGTAAAAGTCCGGTTGTCGTTCAGCGACACTTCAATTTCATCGGCCCTTTCTATGACATGGTTGTTGGTAATAATATACCCGTCGGTCGAAATAATCACCCCTGATCCGAATCCCGTACGGGGTTGCGGTTGGCGGGGCGCTTGTTGTCCTCTGTTGCCGAAAAAGTACTCGAACAAATCGAAATCCTGACTGCCGCTCCCGCCGCCGCCTCTTCTCGTAGCCTGTGCCCTTTGTACAGCCCGGATATGTACTACCGCATGAACAGCTTGTTCGGCTGCATACGTAAGATCAACGCTTTCAGACATTTCAGGTGAGAAGTTTGCTAAACGGACAGATTGTTTGAAAGGAGGACTTTCGTCGATCAGGGCAGAGCGAATATCTTTATTGTTTCTTACCAAATAAGTAACCGCGCCAACAGAAGTAATAAAGCTTATCACAGCTACTATTACAATCGTCAATGTTTTTTTCCAAAATGTTTTCATATACTTCAATATTAAATTAAACTTTTATTGTAACGTTTTATATTCCGAATTATAACTCAAAACAAATACATTTATTTTGATATAACCTTTACTTTTAAATACTTTTAACGCTCTTTATATATTTATTACATGTGCATCACAATCGTTCCATACATAGACATATTTAAAGATTCATGGTTTAAAACAGTAATTTCAATTTGTAAATATGAAAAAAATAGTTCATCTTTGCAACGGAATACAACGAAACAATCAAAATACAGACAATATGAAGAATGATAACAGAGTCATGAACAAGGCGGCAGATAATATACGTATCTTGTCGGCGGCAATGGTTGAAAAAGCCAAATCCGGACATCCCGGAGGTGCAATGGGAGGAGCAGATTTTATCAATGTGCTTTATTCCGAGTTTTTAAATTATAATCCCAACAAACCGGATTATCCTTTCCGCGATAGATTTTTCCTTGATCCGGGACACATGTCGCCGATGCTCTATGCTGTGTTAGCTTTAGCCGGATTGATGCCGGTAGAGGAAATAAAAAACTTCCGCCAATGGGGAAGCCTGTCGCCCGGCCATCCTGAAGTGGATTTGCTGCACGGGATTGAAAATACATCCGGACCGCTTGGTCAAGGCCATGCGATGGCCTTGGGAGCTGCTATTGCAGAGCGATTTATGGTTGCCCGCTTCGGCGAATGGATGGCACACAAAACGTATACCTATATTTCCGACGGAGGCATTCAAGAAGAGATTTCGCAGGGAACAGGCCGTATTGCCGGCCATTTGGGATTGAGTAACCTGATCATGTATTATGACTCGAACAATATCCAGCTATCGACCAAAGTAGAAGAGGTAGCCACAGAAGATGTAGCGGCAAAATATAAGGCATGGGGTTGGAATGTCATCAGCATTGACGGACATGCTGTGGACGAAATCCGCAATGCCTTGCGAATAGCCGTTACCGAAACGAAACGACCTACATTAATTATAGGTAAAACCATCATGGGTAAAGGGGCGGTTGATGCGGAAGGTAAAAGTTTTGAAGACAAGGTATCGACGCATGGACAGCCATTATCGGCTGCCGGAGCTGACTTCGATGCAACTGTCAGGAATCTGGGTGGAAGCCCCGACGATCCGTTTGCTATTTTTCCGGAAGCAATAGATTTGTATGCACAACGTAGGCGGAATTTGCATGATTGGTATTTGCAACAACTCAAAATAGAACAACAATGGCGCAGTGAAAATACGGAAGCAGCCGGCAAATTGGATTTATTCCTTACAGGAAATCCTCCGGCCATAGATTATGAGGCAATTGCCATGAAAGAAAATATTGCAACACGGGCAGCTTCAGCAACGGTGTTAGGCACATTTGCCGAAAAAATAGAGAATATGATAGTGGCTTCTGCAGATTTAAGCAATTCGGATAAGACAGACGGATTTTTGAAAAAGACGAAAGCATTTGCAAAAGGCGATTTTAGCGGTCAATTCCTCCAAGTCGGCGTTTGCGAACTGACGATGGCCTGTATCATGAACGGCATGGCGTTGCATGGTGGAGTAGTTCCCGTTTGCGGTACATTCTTTGTGTTCTCCGATTATATGAAACCAGCTGTCCGCTTAGCTGCATTGATGCATTTGCATACCATCTATGTGTGGACACACGATTCGTTCCGCGTAGGTGAAGACGGTCCGACACATCAACCGGTCGAACACGAGGCGCAGATTCGCTTGCTCGAACATTTGCACAATCATAAAGGAGAACGTTCGATGGTAGTCTTGCGACCTGCAGATAGCGCCGAAACGATCGCAGCGTGGAAAGTGGCAGTCGAAAGCAAACGGCCTGTGGCGCTGATACTTTCGCGCCAAGACATCAAAGAATTGCCGACTATAACCGCAAATCGCCGTTCGGAAGCCATGCAATTGATCAAAGGCGCTTATATCGTGGTCGAAAATGATGATCCCGATGTGGTGATGCTGGCAAGCGGGTCAGAAGTAGCTACGCTGGTGGAAGGAGCGCAACTACTCGCTGCAGATGGAATAAAAGTACGTATCCTTAGCGTCCCTTCTGAAGGGTTATTTCGCGATCAATCGAGTGAATATCAACAACAAATACTTCCTAAAGGAATTGTGCGTTTCGGATTGACATCGGGATTACCTGTGACGTTGCAGGGACTGACAGGAGATACCGGCTATGTACATGGGATGACGCATTTCGGTTACTCTGCTCCTTACAAGGTGTTAGACCAAAAATTTGGCTTTACGGGTATGAATGTGTATGAGCAAGTAAAAAAGCTACTATGCAATTAAAAATTTTGAGGTAAAAGGGTGTGAAAAGGTGGAAGGGTAAAGCAGGATAAACTCCTTAACCATTTGACCATTTAACGACCAATATAAATTACGAGAGAAGAATGATAAAAATAGGTTTAGCAAGCGACCATGCAGGGTTTGAACTAAAAGAATACGTCAAAAAATACATTGAACAAAAAGGATATGTGTGTAAGGATTTTGGTACAGACTCGATCGAAAGTTGTGATTATCCGGACTATGCCCATCCTTTAGCTAAAGCGGTGGAAATCGGGGAGGCGGAGAAAATAATTACGAATTACAAATTACGAATTACGGGGGAGACAGAGGAAGATCAAAGGGGAGTTAGCTTGGGTATAGCGATGTGTGGTTCGGGAAACGGCATTGGCATGACATTAAACAAACATCAGGGAATTCGGGCTGCAATATGCTGGAATGTTTCGATTGTACAGATGGCACGCGCTCACAATGATGCCAACATCCTTGTGTTACCTGCCCGTTATATCAACCGAAAGGAGGCGGAGGAAATGATAAATATCTTTTTTGAAACTCCATTCGAAGGGGGACGTCACAAAATGCGTATTGAAAAAATACCCATAAAAAAGTAGCAGGCATATGCCTGCTACTTTTTTATGGATATTTTACAACGTAATCCGGGTACAACACCCAATTACTGTTTACCTTTCTAATACAAAAGACTTCCGCCCGATATTATTTCCATCCGCAAAAATATCGACACGATAGATGCCGGCCGACAGATATTCTTCGATATCCCAATATACGATTTGAGACATTTCTTCACCTTCATATTCAATGAATTTCATCATTGAATATGCAATATCTTTTCCTTCAAAAGGGAAAACGCCGGAATTGGGCTTTCGCAAAATATCGTCGTCGGGTTTCATAATCCGGAAGTATAGATTTTTCTCGCCTACCGGGGCGGAAATATTCTTGGCTATCTGGAAAGTAAACACAATTTGGTTTGCCTGACTTAATTTTGTCACATCCCTTCCACGTGTATTTATCAACTTTGCTTGAATCCCCACAGCATCCAGTCGCTTGGCTAAGGTGACACGTTCGGTCAGTTGTTCATTCTGTCTGGTCAATTGTGAAACTTGCGATGAAGATTGTTGCAATCTTCGTGTCACTTGCTCTTTTTCATCCCTGAGTTGCTGATTTTCTGAGTTTAATGAATCGATCTGAACAATATAGCTACGCAATACTGAGCGTAATGTCATAATTTCTCTTGATAATTCATTGATACGCTTTTCATTGGTAACTCTCATTGTGCGTATTTCTTCTTGAATGCGTTGCACTTTCATTTGCTCGGTTGTCAACAAAGCGATCAACGAATCATTGCCAATCCGCGCTATTTGACCTTCGTAGGTCGTTGATAACTCGAAAGCTTCGTCCATCAACGCTTCTCTTTCCAATGCAAAAGCCTCTGACATATCCGATATCTGCTGTTCTTTCTGATAGACATAATACGCAAAACCTCCGATAAGAATCACCAACACGATGATTGCCATAATAATCAGCGTTTTTTTTCTGATTTCTCTTTCGTCTGCATCCATAACTTTAAAACAGATAAAAATAGAATTTGGTCACAAAGATAGTGCAAGCTAAGCGAAGAACAAAAAAAAAGTTTTTTTTTGTTCTTCGCTTAACTAAATTTCCTTTTCAATCCTGTACCTGTTGCGGCCGGGAGAATCGCGTGAAATCAATTCGCCGAGAAATCCGGTTAGAAACATTTGAGTTCCTAAAATCATGGCAGTCAAAGAAATGTAGAAGAAAGGCGAATTAGTAACCAACGGGCGTAAATCGCCCGAATAGATGGAAATCAATTTCATGGCAAGTACAATAGCCAAAGCGATAAATCCGATAAGAAACATTATACTGCCCCAAAGGCCAAAAAAATGCATCGGTTTTTTTCCGAACTTAGACGTAAACCAGAGTGTAATCAGATCAAGGTATCCGTTCACAAAACGATTCAATCCGAATTTGGTCGATCCATACTTACGCGCCTGATGTTGAACAACTTTTTCACCAATTTTATTAAATCCGGCAATCTTTACCATATAAGGAATATGACGGTGCATATCACTGTACAGTTCAAGGTTTTTTACCACATCATTCCGGTATGATTTCAGGCCGCAGTTGAAATCGTGCAAATATACGCCTGAGAATTTCCGGGCTGTTGCATTAAAAAGTTTGGTCGGAATCGTTTTAGATAAAGGATCGTAGCGTTTCTTTTTCCAGCCTGAAATCATATCATATCCATCTTCTGTAATCATCCGGTACAGTTCAGGTATTTCGTCTGGACTATCCTGCAAATCCGCATCCATTGTTATAACCACATCACCTTGAGCGCGTTGAAATCCGCAATGCAGGGCCGGTGATTTGCCATAATTACGTCGAAACTTGATTCCTTTTACTGCAGGAAATTTTTTCGCTAACTGTTCAATAACTTCCCACGATTGATCCGTACTTCCATCATTGACAAAAATAATCTCATACGTGTAATGATTTTCGTCCATCACACGTTCAATCCATTGATGCAGTTCGGGTAACGATTCTGCTTCGTTATACAGAGGGATAACAACCGAAATATCCATTTTGCCGTTTTTTCGTCCACAAAGATAGTGCAAGCCGAGAGAATAACAAATACTTATCTGTCTTTTTTCTACAATGGAGTTAAGTTTTTTTGTCAACCGATTTCTCGAAACTTTTGGAATAGTTGACAATCATAAACCCAACCGTTTTTCTAAAGGAATATTCGGAGCTTTTAAAAACCTCAAATCGTTTTCATAGATATGAGATGTTTGTCCTGTTTTTTTCTCTATTTATTAGCTCTTTGTATATTTTAGTTTGAAGTAATGAAAATAAAAAAAGAGGGTTATATTTGGCATTTGTGCAAAAACAGCACGGAACTTTTTACGCCTGTGGTGGTAAAGGCGGTTTGCCGCACAATGCTTCCGAATGGCAGATTGGTAACGATAAAATCGAAACGGTTGAATTGGAAACCGCGATTGGCGGTCTGCGTTTCCAACTTTTCGGGCGAAAGCAAGCCGTCTGCGGTAACAACGTTGGTATGTCCGTCGTCGTGAATAATCATATTCATTTTGGCTACACGTGAAACTCTCTGCCCGTTCCCGGCATAATTATTATTCCTGTTAAAGACAATACAAACCATCCGACACAAAAGCGCCTTTGCCCCAGGGCATATCTGCGCCAACCGCCATACCTACGCTGAAATAATATCCTTTATTTGGTGTTTTATCAACATTCAATTCCTTTACGTGCCTGAACGCCTTGCGTATAGTAGTGTTTTACTTCTTTCATTTCTGTTACGAGGTCGGCCATTTCCAATATTTCGGGACAGGCGTAACGTCCTGTGATAACGATTTCGAGCGATTGGGGCTTGCGTTTCAATACGTCAATCAACTCTGCCACAGTGAAAAGGTTGTAATAAACGGCGATATTGGCTTCGTCAAGTATTACCAAATCGTATTCACCAGACGATATGACGGCTGATATTTCTTCCAGGCCTTTGCGGGCAATGTCGATGTCGGCTTGCGTGGGGGTGTTTACGATGAAACAATCTAATCCATACTGTGTTATCGTCACTGAGGGCAGGAATTTCCGAACGGCTGTCAGTTCGGAATACTCCTGCCCCTTGACGAATTGAGCAATAAACACTTTCATTCCTGCTCCGGCGGCTCGTAATGCCAATCCGAATGCGGCAGTGGTTTTACCCTTTCCGTTGCCGGTATAAACCTGTATGTAACCTTTCATTACTTTTTAATTGCTAAATTGTCAAAACAGAAATAGGCCGGCGTATTCATTCCCCAATCACCTACATCACTGCTGTCTAAGGTAAATTTGACCGTATGCACTTTGTTTCCGAGCGGACGCAGGTCAACCTTTGTCCATTCGGTAATAATACCGGGGGACGAGGCAGTACGGAAGTCTGCGAGGTAAAACTCTACGGTTGTTCCTGTTTTTACGTCATTTTTGTCGTAAGCCTCGATGCTTAATTTAAACCAGTCGCCTGTACCGAATTTTTTGCTAAAACTGTCGCCGTCTTTCATGGACAGTGCGGCATAAGCGCTGTTTGTTACCCAAAAATGGTCGAAAAAGCCTTCGGTTTCGTCATCTTCATACGTAATATTACCATCAAAGACCACAGCATACGTTTTAGAACCGCCGTATCCGCTAAATCCTGTGGAAGCATCTTTGTAAGAAGCGCTTAACTGGTTGGAAGAACCTGCTATGGTGACATCATTAAATTGCGAAATGGCAGTACCCGACCATGACCAAAAATCCCAATCGGCATTATAAGTAACCAAAGCGGGCAATTTTATTCCGCTACCTGCGTCAACATACCCGCCGTCAACGACGCCTGAACCGCCGTTGGCTGTCGCCACGAATGGAAGAACGCTCGCGGCTTCAAAGTCAATCACATAAAGGTCGTCTTGGATGTCGTCCTTACTGCACCCTGCCATTAAGAGGGCTGCCATCACAAAAGAAAAAAATACTCTTTTCATAATTTGATAATTTTATTGTAAAACATAATTATTTACTGGTTTTCTAAATTCAAATCGACAAATCCGCTCACTTCGGTAGAAATTTCGCCAAACATGCCACATTCGGCACGGTTTCCGGTATAGACTTTCACGAAATCAATACCTTTTAACTTGACGGAATTTCCGTTTTTATCCACCGCCCAATCAATGTCAATCTGTGCCCTTGCGTCATTGTTCGGAACATTGTCGGCATATCCCCAATCGTATGGAAGACTTACGTTATTGCTTAGCGTTGCTTCCATAAAAGTTCCTTTCAGCGTGTAACTGTCGCCTGCCCATAGCGGATAATAGGTTTGGGTATGAGCGGAATTTTTGGAAAGCCAGCCCTCTTGCCCGCGATTGTCTGTCCATCGGATATAATCAGGTTCGACGGGATTGGCGGGTTCTGTTTCGGGCTTGTAATAGGTGATTTCGTAATTCTTAATGGTGGTCGGTTTATGGTATTCCGAGCCTGCAATTTCATACCATTCGTCGTCGGGCAGTCCGTTGCCGTTGGCATCAACCGACACCATGATAACGCCCGGTTCAGCCCATGAGGTAAGGGCATTGCCGAGTACGACAAAATCATTGCCTTCGCGATTGACAATGGTATGGTCGAAACCGAAAACCACATAACCGCCAAAACCGCCCAAAGAAATCATAGAGCCGTTAGTCAGCGCCGCTTCCGCCTTTTGCCGCATCGTTTCGGGCGTATCTTCGGCTGTGGCTTCGGGCAAAGTGTTGATAAACTGTCCCGGGGCGGGAACATACTCAAACACGCGCGTTATACCGTTGATATACGTTGTATCGGGTTCCGGTTCCGGACTGTCGTCTTTGCTACACGCGGCAAGCGTTGCGGCGGTTAGCATGATAAAAATGTATTCTACCGAGCGATGCATCCATAACGGGATGCGTTTTAAAAGTTCAATCATATCAAATTTTTTATAAAATATTTATTTTGTGTGCTTTATTTATTTTTGGTTACAAATGCAAAATGCGCGGGAATATCACCTGTCGTCACAGTGAAAACCGTATTGCCGTCCCTGTCTATGCAGTAGAGTTTTCCGGGCGATACATAATCCGTTGCATCGGTGATATAGATGTATTTTGAGGCGGGGTCAACTGCTATGCCGTAGGGCGTTTTAATGGCGTCGCTGACAGATTTTGGAAGAAAACTACCTGCGAGCAGGGTTTCGGTCTTTACGTTTATCATCGAATAGCTGACTGTCGAATTGTTGGCTACATAACCGTACTCAGAGCCAATAATATAGGCCGTATCTCCCACAATGGTAAGGTTTCCGCAAGTAATATCGAATGTTTTCCTTACGGCGTCGGTTTGTGTGTCAATGATGAATAATTTTGAGGGCATCCCATAAGAATCGCCGCGCGAACTTACCCATAAATTGCCGTAGACGTCGACTCTTAGCCTGTGCAGGTTGGGGGCAACGTCGATGTCCCTGATTTTGGCAAACGTTTTGAGGTCGATTACCGAAACGGTTCTTTCGTAGTTGGGCGGACTATAGCTGCCTGAGTTGGCCACGTAGAGTTTGCCGTCGACCACCGCTATTTCTTCGGGTTGCCGACCTGTCTGTACCGTTCGGGTAATGGTAAGCGTTGCGGTGTCAATTTCGGCAACAAAGCCGCTGGGCGCAATCTCGCCGAGTTGTACCGGGCCGTCATAAGCGCTCACGTAGGCTTTACCATCGGCAAAAGTTATGTAACGGCAATTTTTTACATCAATTACTTTTAGGCGTTTTGTCGTTTTTGTGTCCATTATCTCTACCTTGTTGGAACAGTTGATGACGGCGTAGAGTTTTGAACCGTAAATACCGAGGTCGTTGCCCACATCGCCCAGACCAAGTGTCGCTTCGGGGTTTGCTTGTCCGTACACATTGCGGCGGTACGCCCCTGTGGCATAATCGTAATAATCCAACGAGGCTTTGTTCATATTCATGTTTCCTTCGTTGAACAGGTAAAAACCCTCAATAGTGGTAACGGTTTGAGACGGCAACCGTTCTTTTTCTTCAGGGATAATCGGGTCGTCTTTACGGCATCCGGACAGGGCAATCAATAGTCCGAGTAGTATGGTTAGCGTCCATTCGGACTTGTAATCCGAATGTGTTGAGTATAAGGATTTACAATCCGGTTTTTTCGGACAACTTGTTGGCGAAGCAATCCGGTACGTTTTTTCTCTGGATTGCTTCGTTCCTCGCAATGACGTTGTGCTGTTTTCGTCATTGCGAATGGAGTGAAGCAATCCAGTGTATTTGCTTTCTTTAGATTGCTTCGTCGTTACACTCCTCGCAATGACGGGAGTTATTGCATTTATTTTATTCATTTTTAAATGTTTATTGACAGGTTAAAACGATAATTTCTTCCGGGCATCGGAAAATTGAGTATCACATCATAATATTGATTGAGCAGGTTATTGACTTCCATCGAGATTTTTACAGCAAGGGGGCATGCCCCCTTGTCAATCTCATACGCCAAAGCCAAATCATGCGTGTACCATGGCTGCACATAGTTCACAGGGATATTTGCTTTTTGGCTGTAACGTTCGCCTGTGTAGATAAAACTGTAATTGAGTTGCAGGTTGCGCCAACGCGCAGAAGCGGTGATTGTTCCGCTGTGAGCGGGCGTATAGGGTATCTGGTCGCCATACGTAGTGCCATCGGGTGTGATGTCAATCGCTTTTTGAAAGGTGTAACTCAATCCCAAGTCAAATAATATCTCTGCGGGAAGTCGGAATCCGAAATTCGTATTTGCTTCCAAGCCTTTTATCTCTACCTCGCCAAGGTTCATCATTGTCCATCGGAAAAGATTGGACGAGGGCATGGCGATGATTTTGTCTTTTACATGATTGTAGTACACGTCGGTTTGTATGGATAGCGAGCGCAAAAAACCATCCTGCCGGTCGTGAAGCCACGTAGTGCCTAAGTCGAATTGCGTGGTATATTCGGGGCGTAGCGAACTGTTTCCGACAAACGTGTAGTATAAATCATTAAAGGTAGGCATCCGAAATGATTCCTTGTAAAAAGCCCTTAAACGCAACGATTTAGAGTTAAACGGCTGTACCGATACCGAAACAACAGGACTAAAGACTTTGCGGCTGGTGGAAGAAGCCCCTCCCGTACCCCCCGATAGGGGGGAGATTGGGGCGTTTTCGTTGGTTGTTGGATTTTTATGATTTTCATTGTTGCTTATTTTTGTCTTTTCATCAATAGTTCCGCCAAGTAAACTTGCCTGAATATCCAACCGTTCCCATTTCAGACGATTCGAAAGCGCACCCAAAAAGGAATAGCGTGTAGGATATGCGAAGCGGTAGAGGTTGGCGTCGAGCGTATTAACTGCAAAATCAGTAGCCAAAGAAACATCCCACCATTCAAATATAGTCACCTGATTTACCAATGACACATACAGTTCGTTTTGGTAGTACCTGTTATCCAATGCGCCTTCAAGCGTTTGATAGTCGGGGTCTATATACCGGCTATAGTCGCGGCTGAACTTGACATTTGCCAGCAGGTTGTGACGTTCACAAAATGAATAATTCAGCGAACCGTGAACAAAGAAATTCCTGTCCCATTGTCGTTGATCGTGACTGAAACGGTTTGCTACAATTGCACCCGGAAGTCCGCGTTCCGAATCATAGAAATATGTTTTTAGCGCGGCTTGTCCATTGTTTTTCAATCGGGCATGAAGCGTTAATTCCGCACGAAGCGCGGTAATATCGCCGTTTTGACGGACAGCGGTCGTATCGTATCCGCCGTCTTTGCGGTAACGGTACTTATAACGTCCGTGTGCCTGAACGTATTCCATGCTTGCCGACAGCGAAAGGTTTTGTGTAAGTTTTTGCTGATACAGTACGACAGGATTGACCAATCCGAACGAGCCTGTTTTGAAAGATGTTCGGATATTAAAATTTTTACTGTCCTCAAACTGTGGAATTTTGGTGCGCAAAAACAGCGTATTAGATGAGAAAAAACCACGCGCCGGTTGAAAGATTGACGATTTTTGTCCGTTATACAGTTCTATGGCTTCGACATTGTCCAACGAAAATTTCCCCAAATCAACCTGTCCATTTTGAGCGTTACCGACGCTCATACCATCGTAAAATACAGCCGTATGCGCACTGCCCAGACTGCGCACATTGATAGTTTTGATACCGCCCACGCCGCCGTAATCCTTCAGCTGAACGCCTGAAAGATAACGGATAGCATCGGCTACCGAAAGGGTATTCAGTTTTTCAAGTTCGCGCCCTGCCAGTATCTGCACAGGCATGGAAGATTCGACGCTGAACCTGTGCCGGTTTGCCGTTACCACAACTTCATCGAGGTTGAACGCTTTGATAGTGTCGGTCGGTTCTGTCGCAAGTGTTCCCCCTGCTTCATGCTGTGCATAAATCGACGTTCCAAACAGGATCATTGCCAACCATACAAACACACCTCCCCTTGCCCGTAAACCTGTATGTTTCCGGAAAATCATAAAAAAAACTATTTGTTTGGAGCAAAAGATGTTACGAGACAGCAAACGCCTATATACTCCGGTTCAACAAATAGCCTCTCGGAAAAAGTGAAAACCAAATGAAATTATGCAGATTGCATTTGTTTTCAAAGCCCCATTCCTCGAAGACTTTAAACTATATCTGCTTTGGCAGGTCTCCTGACTTGTCCTCGTTTTGAGCCGCCTTCCCATTCCGATCAATCGGCACAGTGGCAATGGTGTTTGTCAAAACGTTGCATAGGACTTACAGTAGCGGGTCTGTTCAGGATTTACACCTGATTCCCTCTTCGTCGGGTATGCCGAAAAGCATATCCAAAACCAATGCGGCTGCAAAGTTACAAAATTTATTGAATGAAAAAATAATATTCGTATATTATTACCAAAATTTCAATCGTTTGTTTCTTGTTTATTGATAGGTTATATTCGCCCTTTTTACTTCCATTGCGCATAGAGCGTTACGTCGTTTATCGCGGAAATGGATTCGTCCGGTTGGTAGGATTTACCGGAGCCGTCTGCTTGCGTATTCCAACCGGCGAACTCATAACCTGCACGTGTAAATGTGTTTGACTTAATCGTATAGGTTGAACCATGTTCCACATCGGCGTCGGACGACATGTTACCTGCGCCGCCATTGGCGTTGTAGGTAAGGGTGTATTTGTTGAGTGTCCATTGCGCATACAGTGTGATGTCGTTCTTTACGCGAGGAATAGTTGCGCCGGGCACATAGACGGCGCCCAAACCGTCGGCAACCGTGTTCCAACCGGTAACGGTATAACCGGTACGGTTGAAAATATTGTGTTTGATAATAAAATTTTCGCCATCATATATTGTGGCAGGGGTCATAGTTTCCCTTGCGTTATCAGATATAAAAGTAATGGTATGCGTATCCACGGCCGCTTTTCCAAACGCAAACTCTTTTTCGCGGTTGGTTTCCGATGAAACTCTGACTGTCAATTCATTCACAGGAAAATTGCTCAACGCATAGCCTGCGGCTTTTATAAATACTGCAAATTCGATTTCTTCGCCGGGACTTATGGTGTAGAGATTATTCAATATTTTTGCATTGCCGGCTGAAGCGCCCTGTAATTTGATTCTGACGATGTCGGTACCATCGGCATCGGCCGATTGTTTAAGCGTGAAATGCTGTACGGCATACCTGCCTTCGGAAGCTGGTTGAAAAGCGCCGGCTGTTAAGGTCAGGTTTCCGCTTATTCTCTTCGCATCCTGGGCTTCGCTTCTTACAGCTATCACGTAAGAAAGGTAGTCGCCGTATTTACCCTTGTTGACTATTTTGTCAAGTACATAAAAATGCAGTTCGTTAAATGCATCGACATATTCATTGACAACGTTACCGTGAAGTCCTTTTCTTCCATCATCGGGATGGAATTTTTTCGGATATTTTTCTTTGAAATACGACGGATTATCATGTGTGCCTGCATGGTACAGCGAACTTGCCAGTTGAAGCTGGTCGCCGTCCGAAAGCATCACTATTTCGCCGTCAGGCTTTACAAAATCAACCAAATCAAGCGGGGTAGGGTGGGCGTCCTGAACGAAGATGGTGGTAGAACCCCGGTCTGCCGTTTTGGCTATCATTACGCCATGGTCGCTGATAAACGAATCGTAACCTGTCCTGTCCAATACTTCAATCGTGTAGCCGGTATAATTCACATTTCTGCCCCAATTCCATTTATCGGGATTAATCCGTAAGTGTTCGGGTGTATAATTGTCGGGCGTACCTGTATTTGTGTCAAACGTATTATTATCCTTCAATGTAGCGTCAACCATATCGGTTATCCGGATACCGCGGTTGCCGGTAATCATATTGCCTGCATTATCAAGCACACCCTTGTCCGTAGGAATGTTACGTGCAACCACTTTGGCGATAACAGGCGCTGTTTTAATACTTTCGTACGTTATGTCTACGATTTCATTTGCCGTGGTATAGCCCTGTCCAATTTTTGAGCGGAGTACCTGATTGGGCGGACTGGAGGAACCCATATTGGAAGGAATCTGATATCGCAGGTGGTTTCCTCCGGGTCCTCCGAACGAACCGCGGCTCATCAATTCATAAGGTCCTGTATAAGATCGTGTTCTTGGAATGTCATACGGATTGTTGTAGTTATCCGGTAGTTTCATCAAATGTCCAAATTCATGCGCAAACGTACCCATGCCATCGCTTTCGCCCTGAATAGAAAGTGGAATTGTTTTTTGAGGGAAGCCCGGAACGCTATCGGTAGCAGAGCCTGCACCCGACCATATACCTAACGCTCCATACCATGACGACCAGGGTGTGTAACGCGTTTTGGCATAAGCGTAATGCGGATTGTCGGGATGACTGCGGGCTGCGGCTTTTGCTGCGTTCAGTTTTTCTTTTAATTGCTTAATAATCTCGTCGTTGTGTTCGACGATAAAGTCTTTTTCGATTGGGTTGTATGTGTCAATTTTGTAGACCCTGTCATATTCCGATTTAAAAGCAGTCTGTTGGTTGGTCGTCATACCGGGATTCTTTACCAACGCTTCAGCCAGCGCCGAATCAACTTTTGCCGGATAGTCAGTTATTTCCTTGTGGTAATCATAAAACAGGTAAAAATTCGGCCATGCAGTCTTTAGATCAAACCCCGGCGTATTTATTATACGAATGATCCTGTCTATCCGTGCTTCGCCCGAAAAATCATATCCTGAAACGCCTTCCATATACATGCCTGTAATCGGGTGTTTAACCTGTCCGGATGGAATGTTATGGATTTGATTTTTATCCTGAAACATCATTTCTCCAAATTCCTGCCATGAGCCTGACTGGTCATAGCCGGCATGGAGAACGAATACGAAATCAAAAATCGAATCCCTGTCTGTACCGTTGACATTCGGCACAAAAAATTCTATACCGTCTGCTTTAGCGAGATTGTATGCTTCGGCGTTGGCGCTTTTCCGGGCAAACCAGTCTGTGAATCGTTGATAGATAACGTCATTGCCTGAAGCATAACCTAAACCATACTGGAACTCAAATCCGGAGAGCGTATACGGACCGCAGGCGTTCAGTTCGATTTCCCAGTCGCCGTATGAATTTTCCAGAAAATATCCGTTTAGGGTCGAAAAGTTGTTGTCTTTGCCTGGTTTATTCAGGAAGTCTATCCAGAATTGACCGAGTTTACTTTTATCAGGTTCGTTAACCAACGGATTACCGATTAATTCCGACCCTACCGGTTCTCCGCTAATCATCGGTTGATCCGGAAAATCAACCAATATCAGCATACCCTTAATCGTCTTTTTTGATGCGATTGTATTATCGGCTTTGTCTTCATAATTGATAACCGGATGCGGTATCTTGTCCTCCCAAGTCATATTTTCCTGCAATTCCCAGCTCTGCGGGTCAATAGCCATAACATCGATCGCTTCCTGTGTCAGGCCATACGCCGGTTCCAACGCTATTTTCAGGCCGGCCTCGCCGCCGGATGCAAGATGGATGGTTTGAGTCGTATAACCGTCTTTGCTGAATATGATTGCTTTGTCGT
>Ga0082212_10005711_pt1 | contig 16878 bp, 16 predicted proteins | sample TergutNt197P3_FD_71548 | JGI IMG/M metagenome (GOLD analysis project Ga0082212, IMG submission 71548) | Neocapritermes taracua P3 segment gut microbial communities from Petit-Saut dam, French Guiana - Nt197 P3 | ecosystem: Host-associated > Arthropoda: Insects > Digestive system > Gut ... | reverse complement strand
TCCTCGACGAAGCCGTTCTTCACGTGCAACGGTCACAACGGCGAGCATTTCGTGAAAAACCTCCTTCTTGACCCCAAAAAGTTCCTTAAATTCCTTGTCGCTCTTGCGAAAAGCTTGATGCCAACGTTCCATGGTCGTCTCCTTGTTTGGGAAATGAAACGCTGTAAAGTAACACAAATATCCCAAATTAAACAATACCAATTTTACTATTTTTGCTCACTTCATGTTTCCGAACAAGTCTATTGTGCCGCAAATAAAATTTGAGCTTGTTCGGTGAATCGCCTGCCTCGCCGATATTCAAAAGACTCGCTATTTTACGCGGTTTGACAATATCGGCGTGGCAGGCAGCCGCCTGAGTGGTTCAAAATTTATTCTCGCATCTATAAATCATCTCCGTCACAGCTCGCCTAATTTTCCGGAGCTTTCGTATCGGAACACGGTCGTGGGCATACTGTGAAATTCGGAGATGTTGTAAAGCGGCGCGAGTTCTTCAAACACCCGCGTTAATTCCGGTTCCTGCATCGTGGTTGCCCATAGTAGTTTGATCGCGTTGCCGCTGATTCCTTGCTCAATTTGGTCAACGGAGGGGATGGTCGCAAGGATTGTTCCAAAATAGCAGAGCCGTCGCAGCGTCAGATATGTGACGAGGTAGTTGGCCTGTCGCCCGGGATGGAACCTCAAAAATGTTTCGTAAGTTTGCGAGTGGTTTTTGAGTGCCCCCAGCAATTGCAGTTCCACAATCGACGGCAGCGAAAACGGTTCGTTGAGTAAAGCGTTTTCGTCCGTGACCATCGCCTTTTTGCGGTGTTCGTCAATCACCGTATTGATGCGATTCGTCAGTTCGGCATTTTCCTGGGGAACGTTCGCCGGCATTCCCTGTGCGGCATCGGCCAATTCGGTGACGCCGTCGAGCATGAGATCCATCAGTTCGCCATCCAGCGCGATCATACCTTTGCGAACGAAATCCAACAGCGTTTCCAGGTTGTGCGCCAGATTTGCCGTGGGATTGTTTTCCAACATGGCAAAAGACCCTTTCAGAGCGTGTAACCGGCGAAAGACATCCTGCATCACTTTCGCGTTCCCGGTTTCGTCTTCCAGCGTCAGCAACACGTCTTGCAACTCTGCCAGACTGCGGCGCACTTCGTCAATCAGATCCGCCGTGTCCTTTGCGTTCAACTCACAGGAAGCATTGTCCGCAGCGCGATCTCCGCTGTCCATAAAACGCTTTTGGTACTTTTGCTTATGGAGCAATTCATCTTGCGTGTCGTGTGTGACCGTCGATATTGCACTGTCCTGTGTTGAAATCACGCCATGCGGCAAACTCGAATCCGCATCCGGTATTCCGTTCAGAATGTTCATCGGATTCAACGAGTCCCCCTGACCGGTTGCCACTTCGACAACACGATCGACATCGACGGTCAACCCGACTTGGCCGCCACTGATGATGCAAGTTCCCGCGACACCCTGTGCGGCGTTACCGAACATATCGGTTTCCAACGGGACGTTGACCAGTTTTTGCGGCGAAAGAAATTCCGTGACACTGATGGCAATGCGTTCTTTTTTTCCTTCAATCACGACAACGGGAATGGTGTCCGGCCTGAGCGATTCGGAAGCTCCGCCGCCGAGCAATTCCTGCAAATCGAACAAGGCAATCGGTTCGCCGAGGTAACGGATAAAACGTTCGCGGTCCATCGTTGCCTGAATTTGGTTGGCCGGAATACCTTGCAAGCTGATGACTTTTTCAATGGCCAATGCAAACAGGTTGCAACCGCAACGAACGATCAGCGCGTCGATGATATTGACTGCCCGTAATTTTGGGATCGTCATCCGAAAAGTTGTTCCGACTTGCGGCTCGGTCGTCAGTTCGATCTTCCCGTCGAAACCGGTGACCATATTGCGGACAATATCAAGCCCGACCCCGCGTCCCGACGTGTCGGTCGCCTGTTCCTTGGTGGTAAAACCGGAGATGCAAAGCACATTGGTCAAATCGAATGAATCGTCCGAGCCTAAGAGACCTAATAATTTCGCTTTATCATGAATCGCTTGTTCGTCGATGCCCCGTCCGTCGTCGGTGACGATGATTTCGGTTTCATTTTCGTGTTCAATGGCCTCAAGTCGAATCGTCCCCTGCGGCGGTTTGCCAAGCCGCGAGCGTTCCAGCGGCTGTTCGATCCCATGATCGGCTGCATTGCGTATCAAGTGCAAAATCGGTTCGACCAGCCGCTCGGCCAGTGCCTTGTCGATTTGGACGTTTTCGCCTTCGATTTTCAGTTCGATTTCTTTTTTGAGAGTACGGCTCAAATCCCGAACAGAACGCCGAAACAGACGGAACGTCTCCCCGATTTCAACCATGCGAATGGCCATGACCAAGTCGTGCAAGTCCTGACTGATGCGACGCGAGGCTTCGTCCGCCGCCTTGATCGTTTGAACACTGCTCTCGACGAGCGGGCGGTGATAGGTCACCGCATCGACCATTTCGCGTTGCAGGTCGTGCAAAGTCGAACTGGTGATGATGACTTCGCCGGCCAAATTGAGCAATTTATCCAAATGCTCAATTCGCACTGTCATGCGGTCAACGGTCCGGTTGATCTGGGGCGTCATTTCCGTCATCGTATTTGTTCCGTTTCACTTTTGTTAATACTAAGCATTCACACATGCACGAGACGATGAATAATCGCTCAAGCGGTCAGCGTTGTTTTGTGAGGCGTGTAGGACATGACCCGAGCAATCACCAGCTCGGCGATTTCCTGATCAAACGGTTTTGGCAAAAAGTCGTCCGCTCCGAGTTTCAGTCCCTTGATGACATTGTTTGCATCGCTCTCCGTCGAAACCAGTACAAAGGGTGTCCCATCATACCATTCCTGGCGTTGCAGTCTGTAGCATAATTCAAAACCGTCCATTTTCGGCATACTAATGTCGGAGAAAATGATACAATACTGGTCAATCTTTTGTTCCAGAATTTCGAGGGCTTCACGCCCGTTGATCGCTTCGTCAACATCAAACCCGATTTTTTGTAAAATGGTACGAAAAATTCGCCGTGTTGGAACGGAGTCGTCCACGATAAGTGTTTTGGCATCCGGCGGCAGAACGGAATTGAGTGCGAGGTTGATGTTGATCATTGTTTTATATGGAGTTTAACGAACGATTTTTTAGTGATGGTATCTCACTTGATTTTTTAGCTTTTTATTCAACATAAGCTAACAATTTCACTGGCATTTTTCGACATTGAATAATAATATGCGACATTTGTTGCGAATGTTCAAAACAAGCAAGTTACGCAAATAAACTGAAAACAAACAATTTTGCGGATTTTTCCAAGAAAACAAAAAATGCAGGCCAGTTTTCTCGTTGAGGTAGCCGAAAATTGATTTATAAGAGTTCTTGCGTCATTGATTTGCGGACAAGATTTAACATCAGTGCGAAACCTTTCCGTATGAGATATTCCTTCCTTTTTCAGTTTGCGATTATGAAAAAGAACCTGCTCTTGATTTTAGCCTTGTATGCCATTTACTTTGTGACTACATCGGTAGTTTTCGCACAGAAATGGGCTGAAGACATGTTCGAAGAGCGTCGACATAGTTTCGGCAGTGTTGCCATTGGCGTGGAGGCGATTCACAGATTTAAGTTCACAAATCCATACCCTGAAGATATACACATTGTGTCGGTCACATCGTCTTGTGGCTGTACGACGCCGTCATGGCCCAAAAATGCCATTAAGTACAATGAAACAGGCGAAATTATCGCCAAACTGAATACTGATGGCCAGCATAAGAACGACAAGTCGGCAACCCTCACCGTCGATATTCTTGCCAAAAACGGTGATAAACCCTACCGTGCGCAAGTTCAATTGCAAGTCACGTCGTATATCCGCCCTGATGTTGTCATCAAGCCGGGCGTCGTCGATTTTGGTTCCATCCGAGAAGGGAAAGGCGTTGTCAAAAAACTGACCTTGCAGTATGCTGGGAAACCCAACTGGGAATTAGTCGATATCGAACGTGAGAATCCGCATATTCAAGTTGATGCAGAAGAAGTCGGACGTCAAAACGGCCGTGTTCTTTATAGTATCACGGTAACAATTCTCAATACGATGCCCAGTGGTTATGTGCATGACATGGTACGTTTTATCACCAATGACCCGAATCCGAATGGATCGGTTGTCACGCTGCCGGTCCATGGGTATGTGACGCCTCCGTTGGTGGCCAAGCCTTCGCCGTTTGTGATTGGTTTTGTCCAACCGGGCGAAACGATCAAAAAAAATCTTGTGCTGCGCAGCGATGCGAAGTTTCGGATCACGAAAATCACTTCCAATGACCCCCGTTTTCAGTTTTCATTCTCGAACAGCGAGAACAATACGACGCACGTATTGCCGATCACCTTTACCGCCGATGCGGAGTTGGGGGATTTGACGGAGCCGATTCTCATTCAAACCACGCTTGCCGGTCAACAACAGATGCACTTGATAACCCAGGGCATGGTTTATGACGACCATCTGTTGGCCGAAAGGGTAAAGCAACAGCAGAGAATCGGTGCACCACAGACAACCGGCAATGAGAGAAAACAGACTACGGAATTGGCGGAGAATTCATCGCGAATGCAAATTCGGATGCCGCAAAACGAGTCTCCATCGCCAAGTCCGCCGTCGCAAGAAGCTCACGACGATGTTCCCGATCCCGGACGGAACCGTCAAGACAGTATTGCGTCACGCCCGTCGGGAAGGAATGGGATTTCGACACCGCCGATCATTGATTTGACCGATGATGCGAAGGATGCAGTTGCCGATCCGGAAGAGACTCTTGTGGCCGGGATGCTCAAGTCTGTTCCGCAGCTTGATCCCAATGAGCTGACAATGGAACCTGATCTGGAATCGGGTCAAGGCGAGACGACAGCACCGCCTACAGTGGCCATGCGGCAGACCACCGTTCCGGTGCCGGTCAACTCGCCCAAGCCGACCGTTTCGCCGAGTCCTCCGCCGAATGTCGCAAAGGTGCCGGCGAAGAAAGCCGAACCGTCGTCGGATTGGGAAGAAGTGCCGTTTGTTTCCGCGAGTTCCGAGCCGGCGGTTGAACGGGCAAACAACAGGCCGTCTTCCGGAATGTCCCCCGTTCCCAAGATCAACTCTGTCGGCACACTCGACCAGTCCGCCTCGGATTTTGTGGTCGTTGATGACGCTGTCACTGCCCCTGCCCCAGTTCGCGGCAACACGCAACCGGAAGTTCGTCGTGCGATCACAGCAGAACCGGAACCATTAATACAAGAACGTTCGCCGGCTGCGCTTCCGCAGTCTCAGGGACTGTCGTTTTCCAAACCGTCGGTGCAGAGCAACCTGGCTGCATTCACGGAATCAAAACCGCAACCTGCGGAAATATCAGGGGTATTTGACGTCGTCGGCGATCCGAAAAACTCATCTTCCGAAGACAATGAATTGCCGGCCTCGCAGGAAACCGCAGCTCGCGTCGCACGTGCCGTGCCCATAGCGGAAACACCCAAGATTCCGCCGGTCCCCGGCATGAGACCGACCAACGCGATGCCGACAACTCCGACAGATCCCCCCACTCCGATGGCCCCCGTTTCACCCAATACTCGGGAACCTGCACCGCAAGGAGCGGAACCTGGAGAAGCAAAACCTCAAAGTTCTTATGCCATAGCGAATGATTTGGCTTCCCCTCCACCATCACGCCCCATTTCCCCGAAAACGCCAAGCGAATCTTCCGGTGATTTCGATAAAGATTTGCTTTCCACATTGTTGAGTGATACGAAAACTGCCGACACATCGCCGCAAACAATCGCTCAGTCTCCCCCCCAAGCCACCATGCGGGACGATACTCCCGTCGAGCCGGATGGGTTGAAACTCAAGGAATTGCAGCCGCTTGAACCGGGCGATCTCGGACCGTTGAACGGGCAGCTTGTGACAATCGCCTCAAAGACAGGGGAAGGTTCGGGGCTTGACGAAACGGAATTTGATGATGACACGGACGTTCACCTGCCCAAAGAACTGATGCCGCCTTTTGAAGGAAATTCGCAAAAAATAGCGACAAATCCCCCTCGAAATCGGCTTCCTGAGCCCGGCGAATTGCCGAGTATGGGCTTGCCCCCCAGCTCGCCGGAGCAGCGACAAAGGACGAACAATTCGGCGGTCATCGCCAATGGGGCACCGATCCCGATGCGACAGCAGCCGCAACCGATGGGGCAGGAACAAGTGGGGCAGCGGCAAGTGATTGCGAACAACTCGCCGGCACCGCGTGCCACGCAACTGCCTTCGTCCAATATGCAGCAACGTGCCATACCGCAGCAACCTGCTCAAAATCCAATGGCACAGCAACAGATGCCACAGCGGGCATTAACCCCGCAACAACAGCGTGCCATGCAACAACAGCAAATGATGCAGCAACGCCAGCTCGCGGTACAACAAGGGCGAAACGCAACGCCAAATCAAACGCCTAACACGCGAGTTGCGCAATCCAATCCGCAATATTCGCAACAACACGCCGTTCCACCGGCTCCGGTCGTGCCAAACACGCCCATGATGACAGGTGCCCCCAGTTTTCGTTAAAAACGCAGAGATCGGAGTGCAAAGACCGCAAAGATTGATCATTGGAATTCTCTGCGGCCTCTGTGCTTTCTGCGTGAAACTCATAACTTCGTGATTCTTCGTGTTGAAAATCAATATGCCGTGAACGGTTACGGCTTCTCCAAACGTCTTTAATTCTTTTGCATAAAAATAAACATTTTTATGTAAAAATGATTTGTCCATTTACTGGAGCTATTCCAATATATGCCGTTATCTGATATAATGTCAATTGGAGGTTAGTAAAACACAGACAATTACGGTTTGGCCTTCCGCAAATATCTTTCACCTCGTACATTGAGAAAGAGATTCCCATGCAAAGTCGAGCAACACAAGTCCTGGACTCGTTTACAGGCGGATACAATTGCTTCCAGTCAATGTTGTCAACTTACAGTGAGATTCATGGTCTGAACCGCGAAACGGCACTGAAACTCGGTTCCGGGATGGGCGGCGGGGTCGGTCATGCCGGCGAATTGTGCGGTTTCGTCAATGCCGCCTGTCTGCTTCTCGGACTGAAACACGGTTCGGACGCACCGGACGCCAAATTGAAATTGAATCCGATTTGCCTCCAATTCTGCGATGAGGTCAAGGCGAAATACGGTTCCGTCAATTGCATCGACATTCTCAAACGCGATATCCGAACCATGGAAGCGACGATCAAAGCCAAAGAAGAAGGTGCCTTTAAAATCTGTAGAGAATGCGGCCAATTCATCGCGGAACTCCTCGAAACCAAGTACGACATTCTGAAACCCTAACCCCCTTGAGTGCAATGACAAATACAACACGAAGACAATTATTAACGACGACAGGTCTGTCGCTTGCCGCTTTCGGATTGGGTACGCAAGTTCGTGCCGACGATTCCAACCCGTTGCCTGACTTTTCCGGTACGCCGAAAGAGATTGCGGAAGCGGGAAGCGGCTGGAAGTATCATCCGATTGATGCCCGAAAAACCGCGGACGATTCCTACGCCCTGTTTGCCGAGGGAGCGTGTCACTATGCGTCGTTTCGCGCGATTGTCACGAATGTCGCCAATGCCCTTCTGATCACCGGAAATGAAAACGACGCGGTGTTGGCGAAAAATTACCTGGCGTTTCCCTTTTACATGATGGTTTACGGCCAGGCAGGGTTGGCGTTTTACGGATCGTTGTGCGGCGCCATTAATGGTTGTGCCGCTGCGATTTCCGTTTTTGTGCCGGATCGTGCCGACAAGTTCGCCATGATTCGGGATATCAATGTTTTTCACGAGGAGACCCCGTTGCCGGTTTATGTTCCCAAAGACGATATGTATCCCGGAAAAATGGCGACCACTGTGGCGAAATCCATCTTGTGCCATCTCTCGCTTGACCAGTGGGTCAAAGGCACCGAATACACCTTTGAGGGTCCTGCCCGCGCGGAACGATGTAACCGGCTCACCTGCGACATGGTCATCAAGACCGTTAAGTTGCTCAATGAATATCACGCCGATAGTCCCAAAGCGCTTGCCGCAGTCACGCCGCTTTCGATGGAAACCCAATCCTGCGTGCAGTGCCATTCCTTCGATCAAGGCCGCTACGACAGCCTTGCGAAAATGAATTGCACGGCTTGTCATTCCGAACCTCAAACAGATCGCTCATGTCTCAGAGAAGGAACATTCCCATGAAAATGAAACGATGGATTCATCCAGGGTTTACGCTGGTGGAACTTCTGGTCGTGATTGCCATTATCGGCATTCTCATCGCTTTGCTGTTACCTGCCGTTCAAGCGGCACGGGAAGCGGCGCGACGAATGCAGTGCAGCAACAATCTCAAGCAGATCGGCCTTGCGTTCCACAACTATTGTTCAACATACAAATCAATGCCGACTTTTGCTCCCATGGCCGCGCGCCAGGGAGGAATCGTCGGTGTTCCAGGCGTTGCACCAACCGTCGAGGCGGCTTGTTGTTCCGGAGGCAAGGGGGTTTCTGTCCATACCAGATTGCTCCCCTATATGGAGCAAAGTTCGATATGGGAGATGGTGCCGAACCTGGAATGGGTGTATCTGACGTGTAGCCCGGATCATGTCAGGTTGAATGCACTACCCCTTGACGGCAAGACCATGGCTGCGGTTGGCGCCATTCCGATTCCGACATTTCGTTGTCCATCCGACGGCGGCCCGAACACGATGAATACGATAGCAGTGATTGATGATAATATGAATAGCGGTGACAACGGCCACGTGGCACTCGACCCGGGGGAGGCATCGACAACGGCAACCACCAATTACGTCTCCTGTTCCGGTTCGGCAACGGGAACCTATTACGATCATAATCACCCGACCGACGGTGCCTTTTCGTATGATGTTTGGGGCGGTATGGAAAAAATGACCGATGGAACAAGCAATGTCATCATTTTCAGTGAAACGATCATCGGAGACGGTTCGCTGGAATATTCCGACAGAGTGATCGGTCCGTCAACACCTCCCGCCCCGATGCAACCTTGGACGCGGTCCGGTTATTCTACAGTCGGCCAACTGCCGGCAGGAGTTTGGCAGGCCAATCCCGGACTCACCGGCTTCACCGACAACCCGGATATTCCCTCCCTGATTGCAGGCACCACCTCGTGGGTCGGTTGGCGCGGCAGTCTTTGGCTCAGCAGCAGACCCTACGCAACGCAGTTTTCGACGTACAGTCCGCCGAACCCGCCGTATCCCGATTGGGGAACGCGAAACGCTTATGGATTCTATTCAGCACGTAGTTTCCATACCGGAGGTGTTCAGACGATCAAAGGCGACGGCAGCGTGACGTTTGTTTCCAACAGCGTCAACCGCCGGGTTTGGCTGGACATGGGCAAAACAAATTCCGGCAATGCGAAAGGAGAACTCTGATGATGGCAAGTTGGTTGCGAGTTTGTTTCTGCATCTCTTTCCTGGGGATCATCGGTTGTCAACGTCTGCCGGAACGTCCGGAAGGAATGCCGGAGTTGGTTCCCTGCACCGTTGTCGTGACCTTCGGCGGCGAAAAGATGGAAGGAGTCGGTGTTTTACTCCAGCCGATGAACAAGAAAGAGAACAATTGGCCCGCCGGAGGACAAACGGATGCGGAAGGAAAGGCCGTCATGAAAACGGCGGCTTATTATCAAGGTGTTGTTCCCGGGGAATACACGATTTCATTTCAAAAACGCAGCGACCAGGAGGATATGGGACCAGGTAAGCCACTCATTCCGCTCAAGTATTTCCCCACCCAATCCAAAGAAACGATCGCCGTGTCCCAATCGGAAAAGGAATACGTCTTTGCTTTGGAAGCACTGGATGCCAATAGGTGAGTTGCGAGTAGGATGTTTTAAGTTAGTAAGTTAGTGGCGAGGGGATGACGAGCGGAAAATTACCTAACATTCGCTCATTTTTTACAAATTGCCTGCGAATTTGCCGATTACGCCGACAATCATGCCGCTGGAGCGACTATTCTGCCGATTGCGCCGAAGATTTCGGCAGATTGTGCCGTGATTTTGAGTCGGTCGTCGGAGATTTTGAGTCGGTTGAAGGACATATTATGTCTATCGAAGAACATATTATGTCTATCGACGGACATAAATAAGTGTATCGAAGGACATATTATGTGTATCGACGGACATAAATAAGTGTATCGACGGACATATTATGTGTATCGACGGACATATTATGTGTGTTGACGGACATATTATGTCGGTGCTTCGTGTGAAGATCACGGCATTTTTTGCGGTTTTCGCGTTTTTCGGCCTGCAAACGACACGATCGATAGAATCGGTGCCCCGAAAAAACAGCCGTCGGTACACCGATCAAACAACATTGAACGTGCAGAGGGATGATAAGGAGAGATTTCTTAATACGAAACAATGATTCTTGCACTCAAAACAATAATTCTTGTAACGAAATCAACGCCTCCGGTACTCAAAACAATAATTCTTGTACGCGAAACAACAATTCCGACACACGAAAGAGTGATTCTTGTACGCGAAACAACAATTCCGGCAACGAAATCAACGCCTCAGATACTCAAAGCAACAATTCTTGTACGCGAAACATTAATTTTGATACATGAAACAACAATTCCAGCACACGAAACAGTGATTCGATACATGAAACAACAATTCTGGCACACGAAACATTAATTCTTGCACGCAAAACAACAATACTGGTTGTTTCGTATTGCATACATGGAGTCAAATGGTGATTTATGGTAGGATGGTCCTATGATATGGTAGGATGGTCCTATGATCGTTGCGCTGTCGTAATCTATGGAGATCATCATGACGTACTGTATCACAGAAGGGAGCATTGCGACCTGCAACGCTTCATACAGTGGAAGTTCACATCTTATGAAAACAAAGTATGGATAACATTTTCGCCCTTCTATCGTTACTTGCCAAATAAAGAGTCATTAAGCGTATCAAGAGATCATTCTCCCAAAATACTATCAACCCTATCAGTACCATGTTTGAACAACTCATTACACGTTGTGAATCCGGTGAATTGCTGAATCGTGAAGAAGCGATTCTTGTCCTGCACGAGGGCTTGCAAGGGGAATTACTCATGCGGGTTTACGCCGAAGCAGATCGGCGAACGCGAGCTTATTGGAAAAATCGCGGACGAATATGGATGGCTATCGGCGTCGATTCCGCACCCTGTTCGCGGAACTGCAAATTCTGTTCGCTCGGTGCCGCTTGGGGTGTCTATGAAAAGCCGCACGAACTTACGGTCGATGAGGTACTCAACCATGTGCGACAAATGATTCCGCTCCAACCCGATTGGATTACGCTCCGAACAACGCAGGATTACGGCATTGAAAAATTATGCGTGTTGGTTCGCGAGATTCGGAAGCGGATGCCGCCGGAAATGGAAGTTGTCGTCAATACCGGTGAATTCCACTTGGAAGAGGCAAGGCAACTCAAAGACGCCGGAGTCGCCGTCGTTTATCATACCATTCGGTTGCGGGAAGGTTGTGACACGGGACTTTCGGTGGAGGATCGGGTTGCAACGCTCGAAGCGATGCAAAAAACCGGCTTGAAAATGGCCGCACTTGTCGAACCGCTCGGACCGGAGCACGCCGATGAGGAAATTGTCGATGCCGCGTTTCGTCTGAAACCTTACGACATCAAGCTCGGCGGCGTTATGGCGAGGGTTCCGATACCGGGCACGCCGCTGTACGAGTTGGGACAGGTTTCCGAAGAGCGGCAAACGCGCGTGATTGCCATGACCCGGCTCATTTACGGCCCCGAAGTCGATGCGATTTGTATTCACCCACCAATTCCTGCCGCGTTAAAAGCCGGAGCAAATACGGTCGTCGTCGAATGCGGAGCGATTCCCCGTGATCAGGATACCGCTGAAACTCTCTGGCGAGGTTTTAGCATCCCTGCTGCAAATCAACTTTTTTGCGAGCAGGGGTTTGAAGCGACGACGCGATGAAATTCGTTTGGAATGCAAATCAAGGTTTCCGTCGGAAAATAATATGCCGCCAGCACTATGTTTCGGCGGTCATGCCCATTTTTGCGACGTGTCGTGCTCTGTTGCCTTAGTGCCAAAAGGGCAGTTTTTTTGTTTTTGATCCCAAAATAACAGGTGTTTTCCACTGTGATTCGGTTATAATGAGAACTACGATGGGCATCGCATCTGTCACATTTTGCACAAAAATCGAAAACAGGCGGTATGAGTCACGACAGAAATAATTGGAAAACAAGCCTTCGCGTGTCTTCACGAAGTGATGTCGGTCTGCGGCGTGCAAACAACCAGGATTCTCACGCCGTGGTCATGGCGACGACTTTGCAACAACTTTTCAAACGCGGCCATCTTATGATTGTGGCCGATGGGATGGGTGCCCATGCCGCCGGGGAACTGGCCAGTAAAATTGCCGTCGATACCATTGCGCTCAGTTACGCCAAACGCGCCAACGAAGACATTGCCGAAGCGTTGCGCAATTCCGTTTACGATGCCCACCGGCAGATTCGCACCCAGTCGGAACGTGACAATGCCTTTCACGCCATGGGAACGACCGCCGATGCTCTGGTACTTTCCCCCACCGCTGCGTTTGTGGCTCATGTTGGTGACAGTCGCGTCTATCGTCTTCGCGACCATGTGTTTGAACAATTGACCTTCGATCATAGTCTTGTGTGGGAAATTCGCGCATCGGGGAAAATTCCCCGCGATAAAATTCCCAGTTATATCCCGAAGAACGTCATCACACGTTCGCTGGGGCCGAGTGAACACCTCGTCGTTGATCTCGAAGGTCCGTTTCCCGTATGGCCGGGAGATTACTATCTGCTTTGCAGCGACGGGTTAAGCGGCCAGGTGGAAGACGACGAAATCGGGCAAATTTTGTTTGTACTACCGCCGGATTACGCCACGGAAACGCTGATCAATTTGGCCAATTTGCGCGGCGGCCCGGATAACATCACGATCGTTTCGGCACAAGTCACGGCCCCGCTCGATGCGTCGGACGGGACAGGGTACTCGCATTTTGACAAGGCGATTTCCGGCAAAACGTTTTCTCTGTTCGCTTGGATTTGCCTTGGATTTGCGATGCTCGGGTTTGGAATCGCGATTCTTGGGTCAGTGATAAGCTATGATTCGATTTCGGACCAGTCCGCGACGTGGTTGACCATTGCGGCAATCATCACCTTGTTATCCGGCGGCGGTTTTTTTTATCTTGCCGGCCGAAGCGCAACCGGCGATGATCGGGAAGACGACAACTCGCATCATTTTGGCAAAGGCCCTTACATTCGCGTCGATGCCACGCCGGAACCTGTGTTTGTCAGCAAACTGGTAACAACGATGCAGCAGCTTCGTGACGCGGCACAAGACGAACAATGGGACATTCACTGGGCGGACATCGACCACAATGAACACCTTGCCGCCGCCGCCGGAAAGACCGAGGATTTTGGCAAGGCGATCTATCATTATTCGCTGGCCATCAACAGCATGATGCGCGAATTGAAACAGCAAAAAAGGAAAAAGCCGTAACGGGATGTGCCATGCCGGATCACTTTTCGTCGCAGAGAATGCCGCAATTGCCGGCCGCTTCGGCCCGACTCGTGTTGTGGGAACGAACCCGGCCGTGGTCTCGTTTTTTTCTCAACCAAGTGCGACAAACACCATCGCTTGACCGAATCAACCCTGTCATGCTTGCCGACCGGGCGATTTGTGTTGCGACACTCGATGAGCTTCGCGAGACCATCGACCGGCACCCGGCGTCGTTCGTTTTCGCGGAAGTGTCCGTCGCAAATTTCCGCGAACTGCCGGGGCAAATTCCGCGTTTGCGATCCACAAAACCACGGCTTTCTATTGCCGTCGTTTGCTTCGAGTTGCCGGAACAGCCAATCGACGAGTATCACATTCTTGATTCGCTTTTTCACGAAGCCGGTGCGACCGCCGTCCTTGCCGCGCAGCGTGATCTGCTTGCGATGATTCCTGCCGTGTTGACGCATTTCGCCGCCCTTGAGCAACCGGAAACCCACTGGCGCGATCTCATCGAACAACGTCTCCCCTGGCGAAATGTGGGTCAAAATAAACCCTTTTCTCGGTAAATTCTCGTTTTCATCTTTGTACCCTTTGTGCCCAAAAAAACCTTCGGAGGCGGTTGACGATGTTTCATAATACGTGTGTATGGATTCATGTCGGACATGGCAATTCCCCTCCCCACTTAGAAACAGTACAAAAATAATGACGTCAAATTGTCAAGTGAATGAGTCATTCACTCACCAGTCGAGTAGGCGGGGAACCCTAAACTCCCCGCCTACTCGACTGGTAAAAAGAGGTCGTTGTTTTCATACGGTTCCTTATTCTGTGCCGAAAAGGGTTACTATTCCACAAATGTCTCAAGAATCACAGTTATTGCGTCAAAATTCAGCAATGACTTTTCGGCCTCTTTTCAAAACGGGATTTCGGATTAAAATATCACATTTATTGTATTATATATTGTCAACTGTGGTAAGTGCTTTGGGGGCAGAGCGTGGAAATTTGGCCGGCGATTGACATTCGGAGCGGAAAATGCGTGCGGCTCCGGCAGGGGGACTACGCCCAAGAGACCGTTTTCGGCGAAAATCCGGCGGAAATGGCGAAATATTGGGTCGCACAAGGTGCCAAACGCTTGCATTTGGTCGATTTGGACGGTGCAAAAGACGGCAAGCCGACGAATTTCGACTGCATCGCCGAGTTGGTCAAGGCGGTGGACATTCCCTGCGAACTCGGCGGCGGCATCCGTGATGAACAAACAATCCAAGTGCTGCTCGGTATAGGTCTTGCGCGACTGGTCATCGGCACACTGGCACTGAAACAGCCGGAATGGTTTCGCCGAATGTGCGACCGATACCCCGGCAAGATTGTTTTAGGTATCGACGCCAAAAACGGGTTCGTCGCAACCGACGGCTGGCTCGAAACCAGCGGCACCCCGGCGGTGACGTTGGCCAAACAGTTTAGTGCGTCACCACTGGCGGCGATTGTTTATACGGACATTGCGACCGACGGCATGATGCAGGGACCGAACGTCCCCGAAATGAAGGCGATGCAACAACAGGTCACGGTTCCTGTGGTCGCATCCGGCGGCGTGACGACCGTTGCCGATGTTCAAAACCTCGCCGACGCAGGCATGGCCGGTTGCATTATCGGCCGTGCGTTGTACGAAAAGACGATTTTGCTCCCGGAGGCCATTACCGTAGCGAGGGATAATTTGTTCGTCACCCTGTGACGCACGGTAGGGCGGTCACGCCGTGACCGCCGCAATCAAAGCTACGCACGAAACACGAAGAAGGCGGAAAGGAAATTTTTATGCCCAATAAAACTGCCCAACATGTTTTAGTTCCCGGCCAGATGGAAATCGACGCGATTTCCGGGAAAGTCATTGGTTTTCGCGTGGTTGCGCCGGACGATATTGGCTTGCGACGGGGTTTGTCACCGGAGTGGGGTTTGTCACCGGAATCGACGGAAAACCGTGATTTTTATTCTCAACCCAGCGTTGAGGAACTGATCCGGGAACAAAATTACGTACATATAACGCTTTCGGAAATTTTTGAGAAATCATCGGAGCTTTTTGAAAGCGAGGAAGACCGACAGAATTTTTGTCACGCCGTTGAAGAAGCGAAAAAATGAATACGTCATTGGTTGTTTTGGACACGAATATCGTTTCCTATTTTTTTAACGGTCACAGCAATGCCCAGATTTACGAAGACGCATTGAACGGCTCCAACCTCGGCATTTCGTTTATTACGGTCGGTGAAATGTTACAGGGTGCGTATCGTGCTCAATGGGGTGAAAAACGGATTCGTGCGTTGGATGTGTTTTTGCATCATTTTTTGTTGGTTCGATACACGCACCCGATTTGCGAACATTGGGCGAGAGTAAGATTTCAACGACGATACCGTCCCATTTCGGAAAACGACGCGTGGATCGCGGCAACCGCATTGGCTTACGATGCGCCGCTTGTGACGCACAATGCACAAGATTTCGTTGAGATTGACGGATTGAAGATGATTACAAAGAATACGCTGTAACCTGCAAGAAATAGCAGCCGGGAGCGTAAGTGACCGGTTTTTACGCCCTGTCGCAACGAACTCGAAAAACAAGGCGTCCGCTTAGTCGGCAAAGAGGATTTGGCAAAGCGAAAGAAGGATAACGAATAGACAACGCCCCGTTAGGGGCAATGGTATTTAGCCCAGGGCAAGGTGAAGCAACCCGGATTTTAAAGTGGTCGAAATTGACCACTATAACCAATTTTTTCAAGTAACCGGAAAAAGTGTCAAAATGAAAGTCGTTAGAGTTCAGGCAACTGGAACAGGTCAGGTTGTTTCATGGTTTCGGTTCCTTGAAAGTAAACTGTCTCCAGCATCAACTTGGGAACGCATGACGTTTATTACAACGGTACTTCCCAATGTCGTAACAGACGTGATGGATTATTGCAAAAATATTGATTCGCAATATACATTTCGGGTTATTCATCCCAATGGTCTTGTTTCTATGTCTTTTGATATTATGCTTGCAGGACAGAATTTTAAAATCTTGTGTTCGCGAAGATTGATACGAGGGTGGTACCCATTAAACCCTTTTGCAGCCGAATTTGGTTCAAATTACGATGTGATTTTTAGTATCACGGCGGATGAATCGTTTGAATCCAATCTGCTGAAAATGCTCAAAAACAAATATTTGACTTATGACCTGTGATGCCAGAACCTGGGAATCGTCCTGAAAGGACACTGTGATCTCGTACAAACAACCATTCCCTAACCCCCAGCCACTCAACTCAAAAGGAAATAAAATGGCAACTTACAAAATTGAAGACATTCGCAACATTGCATTTTGTGGTCACGGCAATTCGGGCAAGACCACGTTGGCCG
>Ga0082212_10005710_pt1 | contig 16878 bp, 20 predicted proteins | sample TergutNt197P3_FD_71548 | JGI IMG/M metagenome (GOLD analysis project Ga0082212, IMG submission 71548) | Neocapritermes taracua P3 segment gut microbial communities from Petit-Saut dam, French Guiana - Nt197 P3 | ecosystem: Host-associated > Arthropoda: Insects > Digestive system > Gut ... | reverse complement strand
CTCGCTTCGCTCGCAGAGTAAAAGAGTAAAAGAGTAATAGACATTCTTCCCCCCCCCCACTCTAGCAAACGCAAAGCGTTTGCGCTACTCTGCGCGCAACGCGCGCATTACATATCATCCGGCACATCGTTCATATCCGGAATCGGCGCCGGAGGCACATCGCCCATCTGCGGTTCGCGACTTGCAAAAAAAGCATCATCCGCAGCATTAAATCCTTCATTAGAATCTTTGAACAAGCTATATTCACCGCTGAATAAGGCTCTTATCGTTTCCGGCCTGCCATGGCGATTCTTTCCGATAATAAATTCTGCTCTCCCTTCCACTTCTTTCAAGCGTTGACCCCAAGTCTTTTTTGGATTGGAATCGGGGATATTATGGGTTAAGTCTTTATTTTGCACATAATACTCTTCACGATAAGTAAATACCACAATGTCCGCGTCCTGTTCAATAGAACCCGATTCGCGCAAGTCCGACAATTGCGGACGGCTCAAGTTTTCTACTCTGCTCTCAACCGCGCGTGATAACTGCGAAAGCGCAATCACAGGAACATCCAATTCTTTAGCTAGCATTTTCAGGCCACGCGTTATTTCTGAAAGCTCATTAACACGGTTATCATTTTTTCTTCCGCCGGGGCTTGTCATTAACTGTAAATAGTCAATTACTATCAATGCAATCCCGCCATGCTTTCGAGCAAGGCGCCGCGCGCGCGCGCGCATCATAGGAACACTCATTCCCGGCGAATCATCAAAAAACAACGGAACCTTGCTTAATTCGTCCGAGTATTTCGATAACCTTAAAAACTGATGGTCTGTTAAAGATCCGTTGCGCATAGCGCTGCTTGAGATTTCTGTTTGAGATGCTAGTATGCGTGCCGCCAGCTGGGACGTCGACATCTCAAGGCTGAAAAATACTACCGCCCCCTTGTACTTCTTATTCGCATTTTCCGTCATAATCGCATTTGCCGCATTGAACGCGACATTTATCGCGAGCGTAGTTTTTCCCATTGCCGGACGGCCCGCGATTATTATCAAGTCGGATTTATGCAAGCCGCTGATTGATTTATCCAAATCATGAAAGCCCGTGGTAAGGCCCGACAGCTTTCCATCGGCTTTATATGCTATTTCTGCCTCTTCCAATGCAATCTTTAATGCTGTCGCCATAGGCAAGGCGCCTTTATCAGCACTGCCGGATACCGACAGCCCGAACAGCTTTTGCTCGGCATTTTCAATCTGACGATCCACTGGATTTTCCAAATCTTCCACAAACGCCGAATCGGTTATGTCCTGGCCGATATTAATAAGCTCTCGCCGCAGGGCGTTGTCATAGACTATCCTTGCATACTGATCCACATTCACGACTGACGCGCCCGCGCCCGCCAACTCCGACAGGTATTCCACTCCTCCGACGGATTCCAGAACTCCCTGCTGAGTCAGATAATTTTTCGCGGTAATAATGTCAAAGGGAATTCCGGCCGCGAACTGCTTTTCTGCCAAGCGGTAAATTTCTTGATGCGCGGGATGAGTAAAATGGTCCGGCTTCAGAAAATCGCTTACTTTCTCCAGCGCCCGGTTATTCATCAGGACCGCGGCCAGCACGGCTTGTTCGGCTTCCAAGTTAGTAGGCAAGGTTTTCTGCGCAAAGCGGATATCGGCTGTATTCATATCCTAAACCATACAACACAAATTTCATTTTGCAATTGATTTTTGCTTTAAATTGTGATATAATTATTTTACTAAAACGGACGCGCATTTGCGCGTTTTTTACTTTCCATGAACGAACAGAACCAACCTTTTTTGCGCGGGTACGCCTCTATGCGGCTGCCTATCGTTGATTCCATCGGGGCGCCTGCATGGCCCGAAGTCTTTCCGTTGGAAAAGATAGACCAACTGCGCGATACCGTGGGGCCGCGGCACTTTTCCAGTCAGATGATGCTGGAATTCATATCCGAAGACAAGGCCCGCCTGGATCCCGGCGCGCTGCGGTTTTATGAAGAAGAGCTTGATATCCGCACCGCCAAAATCGGCGATACGAGAATTACGGGCGCATCATGCTATTGGGACCCTTCGGGCGGGCGAAAGTACGCCGACGCCAGCGTTTGCGTCCTGGTTTATCGCGACGACAAAAATCGCCGCGCTTTCATTCACGACATCAAATACTTGGCTGTGGAAGATTCGGACTTGCATCCGTTGGCCACGCAGTGCGGATTGGTCCTGGACTTCATGACGATGCACGGAGCGCGAGCGCTGGCAATCGAGGTCAACGGGCTGGGCAGCGCCTTGCCGGAGATTTTGCGCGAAGTCGCAAACCGCCGCACCCAACCAGTAGTCGTGCAGAAAATCATAAACCACGCGCGCAAGGAACTGAGAATCCTGGACGCCATAGAGCCGTTGCTGACCACCGGACGGTTAAGCGCGCACGAGCGCATTCGAACTACGCCGCTGTTGGCCGAAATGCTGGGCTGGACACCGCTTGGGGCCGGCGGGCACGACGACGGGCTGGACGCATTGGCGGGCGCGTTAAGATTAAACCCTATGCCGGTGCGCCCGCTGGGGCAATTCTGGCGTCCGATGAACGCAAGGACGGATTTCAAGGTTTAACCGAATCATTTACAGATTGACAAACAAACCCATTAGTGATATATTTCGTTTAACTATCTAATGCGATAAAATATGACTGAAAGAAACAGGCAACCCAGCGCCGCAGCTTTGGAGCGTATCGCGCGGCTGCGGGCGGAAGTAAACCGCCAGGCGGACGCATTCAAAAATCCGGAAACTTTTATGCCGGCGCTTGAAGAAGCGTTATCCGACGATCGGATCGGGGGGCTTGCGATTTTGGAATACAACCAGAAGACAGCAACATATTATGTCGGATTCGCTCATTTCAAACGGCTGGCGATCCAGGAAACCAGAGCCGGATATTTTTGCGGGCTGCAAGAATTCTCCGCAGACCGGAACAGCCCGATCGAATCTATTGAAATAGACAGCTATACGTCATTGAGCGCGTTTTATGCAACCGAATCGAAATACCGCGAGAGAAACAACCCGCGACTGCAAATGCTGTTGCGACAAGGACGGGAATAAGCAAATATAATTTGGGGTTTGCGGTTTGACTTTCTAATAAATGTTGATATAATTTCAAGAAATTCAGAGCTATAAGGAATTGGCTATGGTTAAAATCATTTCCATGTTTAATAACAAGGGCGGTGTCAGCAAAACTACAACAAGTATGAATCTTGGGTGGATGCTGGCGCAAAAGGGCTATAGAACCCTGCTTGTTGATGCTGACCCGCAAAGCAATCTGACATCATTAACTTTGTCTTTGTCTGATGATGATGATGCCAGAGAGTTGTTCTATCAGAAACGCGACAGTAATGATATATGGCGGCTTGCTTCTAATTACAAGCAACCGAACCCAGAAATCGCCGGGGAAATTGCTAATATAATAAGCACGGCGCAGGACAATTTGTTTATCCTGCCCGGATATATACAAATTGAAGAATTTTCTACAACTATTACATTGGCGCTGGAACTCGGCGGTTCAAAACAGTTTGAATACTTGGCAAAAGTTCCCGGATATCTGAATTATGCGTTGCGGCGAATTGCGGACATCCACAAGTTGGATTACATCATCGTTGATATGGCGCCGAGTCTTAGTGGATTGAACGAAGTTTTGCTTATGGGCTCGGACTTTTTTATCGCACCATGCCGTCCTGACTTTTTCTCCGAAATAGCTATAAAAAATCTGGCTACTATAATACCGGATTGGCACAAAACAGTAAGTAACTTTAAAACTGATTATCCTCTCCCCTGCAAACCTGTTTTTCTTGGCCTGATACAGCAAAATTATAGGCCAAGACGGGTTAATGAAGACGATGATAAAAATAAACCTGCAAAATCATTCCAAAAATGGATTGACAGGATTCGTACCACAACCAATAGTATTTTGATTCCTGAGTTAAAAAAACTTGATATTGTTATAAGCGAAGAAAAGTTTAAGGCTGCTGTGCAAAATGCTATTCCCTATGATTTGGCGTACATATCGGATTTTAATTCGTTAGTTGCGGCAGCTCAAGATTTTAATAAGCCGATATTTACACTTACGCAGGAAGAATTGAAAAAATATACCAATCTATTTGGCCACGCATTACGAACTGCTAACGAAAATGTGGAAAAATTTCAAGAAACATTTTCCAGTTTGGCAGATTCTGTTATTGGCCTGACACAATAAAACCTAGTTGAAACCATACAATCTTAACTCTCCGTTTACGGGGAGTTTTTTTATAACCAAAAGGAACCAAAATGACTGCAAAAATATTGCAACTTTACAAACACGCGCTGGACGCGCGCGAGCCTTGGGCGCGTCGCTGGACGCAATGCCAACGCTTTACTCAGCCATCCGCCGACGATGAAAGCGCAACGCTTTTTGACGCCACCGCCGGCGACGCGGTCGAGAATCTAGCCGCCAGCATGTACTCCCTGCTGACTCCGCCCGAATCGCTGTGGATGAACCTGGTGCGCGAACCGTCGCCCGACGGCGACGCCGATCCCCTGATCGACGCAACCGCGCACGCTACCCTGATGCTGCGCACTCATCTGAACGATTCAAATTTTTATACGACTATTCACCAGTGCTATCTGGATTTGGTAATACTGGGGACCGCATGCCTGTTCATGTCGGAAAATCCGGTCGGCGCGGCAAGCGCTTTTTCCTTCACCGCAATTCCGATGAACGATATAGCAATCACCCGCGGCGCGATATTTCACACTACCGCCATGCCCGCGTCCGAGGTCGCTCAAAAATATCCCGAATGGACGCCGCCGGCAAACTTGCGCCAAACGATAAAAGAAAATCCCGATGCGCCGCTGCGCTTGGTTCAAGCATTGGTCGGCACGGATTTCATAACTTGGCTGGACGTGGGCGGAGACTTTGAAAACAACATCGTGTCGCGCGGCACATTCGAAACCAATCCTTATATAATTTTCCGCTGGTCGGTCGCCAGCGGCGAAAGCTATGGCCGCTCTCCCGTTTTGCGCGCCCTGCCCGATATCAAGACCGCGAACAAGGTCGTGGAATTAGTCTTGAAGAACGCGACCATCGCGGTAAGCGGAATATGGCAGGCGGACGACGACGGCGTAATCAACCTTTCCAACATCAACCTGACCCCGGGCGCGATTATTCCCAAGGCCGTGGGCAGCACGGGCTTGACGCCGCTGCGTTCCGGCGCGGATTTCGACGTATCGCAAATCATACTGGGCGATTTGCGCGCGAGAATATTGCATACTCTGCTGGCCGACCGCCTGCAGCTTATGAGCAACCGCGAAATGACCGCGACGGAAATACTCGCGCGCAACGCGGATATGATGCGAGTGTTGGGCGCGACATACGGACGCCTTTTGCACGAGTTCATCAGGCCGCTGGTTGATCGCGGCTTGCAGATTTTATCGCGCCGCGGAGTCATAGATAAGATTTCGCTGCACGGCGATGCGCAGTTGAAATACATCGCGCCAATCGCGCAGATGACCGGCGAAGCCGCCGGGGGCTTATAGTTTTTACTCCCCGTCTTACGAAAACTTTGCAACATAGGCATATAAACATGAAAGAAGTTGAGAAAAATTATGCGCGGACGTTCAATACTCCCACAGGCGCCGCAGTATTGGACCATCTACGCAGCATAACGATAGAGCGCTTCCTGGGCGCTGATGCGACCGAGGCTGGGCTGCGCACTCTGGAAGCTCAGCGCGCGTTAGTGCATCAGATGGAAGCACTGATAAAAAGAGGAAAAGAGGGATAAACCCAAAAACATTGCCGTTCTAGTATACTAGAATACTAGTATGCTAGAACGCTGACATAATCGCAAAGGAAAAACATCAAAGAGAAATGTCATGGTTAAACAAATCAAACAATCGATCTCATCCGGGGCCGGGCTTATCGATCTGTTGCGAAACTCCTGGTTTCTTATCGTATTCATAGGCACCGCGATTTACTGGGCGGCTCGGCATGATTCCTCGCTGGACAACGTAAAGAAAACCGAGGCGCGGACAACCGCGCTTGAATCGCGCGTATCCACGATGGAATCCGGAATCGCCCAACTGCAACTGAAAATAGACGGGATAAAAGAGGATTTAACTCTAATTAAAAGCGCGGTGATAAAATAGTCGCTAGTAGCTAGTCGTTAGTCGCTAGCGGTTTGGCGCAACAAATAGCATTGTCCTTTATAATGGACAAAGTATTTTATGCTTACCATACTAGTATTCTAGTATACTAGAATGGCAAAGATAACTTTTCTCTATGCCTCCTACTTCCTACCTTCTACTTCCTACTTAAAAAACGCGGGCAACGCCCGCGTTTTTTAACATCCCCCCGTTCCGTTTCCAATCCATTTGGAAATGGAAATGTCTTTATGAAGCAGGAAGTGATATTCGCAATTGCCGGATTTATAAGAACCCGTGCATGCCGCCAAAGTAAGGACCGCAAAGCCCAACAATAATACTTTCTTCATTATTTTTCTCCTTTTCTTTAAGTCTTACTGACGGCGGGATTATAAATGAAGAAATCTTGATTGCAACGGAAATTATGCGTTTATTTACGAATATGAATCATTGCAAGCTTCACATATAGATTTAAAGTTGCCCGCGCCGGCTTCTATTTCTTTCAGCGCTTGTCTTATTGCGTCCGCATATTCGCTTCGCCCGGTATTTGCGTTCCCCTCATGCGGATTCCTTGCATAATAATCCGGATTCTCTTCCGGCGAAACATAATTTCTGCTGGCTTCCAAAGATATATTGCCAATCGGGCTTATATTGGGCGCAAACACATCTACGACATGGCCTGATTCGTGCCGCAAATCCATCAGGAAGCAATCCGTCATCTTATACAAAGGCCAATCGAAATTAATCCCTAAATCTTTCGTTGGCCCCATGCCCATCTGAAACCCCTTGCGCGGAACATCCGCGACTTTCATTTTCGGAATTTTTATATCTTCTTTGAACAGGCTTAAAGAATGTTTTGATATGGTCGAATCCGGCCCGTTTATAAGCTCGCCGCTCTGGTTATAAATCTTTACCTTGTCTTCATCGATATCCTTGTTAATCAAGTCTATCAGCGCATCCATAAAGCTTTGCGTAAAATCAACTTTCACATCATTAGTCATGGATCCGAACCCAAGAATCCTTCCCGCGATGTTGGGCTGTTTCATAGTGCGAACAAACAACCCGGTAAGATATCTTCCGAATTCTTCATTACGTTCCTTTGACACTTTCTCCAATAATTTATCAACCGCGAAATTTCTCTGCTCGGGGGACTTTTTATCAAAAATATCATCAGGTAGTTTTGGCGTCATTTTTCTTTTCCTTTATTTCAAAACCATTATATTGATTTTTGTCAGGAAAAGTAAAGACAAACATTTATACTATAATACTATTATATCGCGTTTTTGAACCAACTTAACCGCCAGCCGGTCACAACAATGACGTCAAACCTGGCATCGCCGCGCCACTGGTTTCTTGCCAGCCAAGTTTCCGCCGCGCTCCGCAGACGCTGCGTTTGCGCATACGTAATCGCTTCGAACGCCGCTTCTATGCTGGGGCGATTTTTTACTTCAACAAAAATAACCAAATCTCCGCGCCGTGCGATTATATCTATCTCCGCGCGGCCGGTATGCCTTCCCGTGACATATCTGGATTTCAAAATACTGAAGCCGTGCAGGCGCAGATACAGGCGCGCCAAGAATTCGGAAAAAAGCCCCGCCCGATAAGTGGTCATTTTAATAACAACGCGCAGGGCGCAAGCCCTGCGCGTTGTTTTGCATAATTATTGCCCGTAATTATGTCCGATATAACCGCCGATCAAGGCGCCTGGAACAAACAATATCGAGCCGATCGCGGCGCCGATATAAGTATTTTGTTCCCTCTGGGTCATTCCGGCGCAGCCGGCCAACATTCCCAATGCTATAAGCATCGCTGCCATTTTTTTCATCTGCTTTCTCCTTTGTTAAAAGTTTGTTGCAACACTACCGACGCATCCTCACGACGCGCATGTCCCACCCACGGCCTGCGTTCCTCGGCCGCGGGGCCCGGGTACGATTTTTTGCTAATAACGCAAAAAATCTAATGCTTGTTCGCTCGGATTCATCTGCTTTCTCCTTTTTTTGTGCCACGCGGGCATTGTAGTCTTCTTTTTCCATATATGACAAGAACAAATATTTTCTAAAACGCGTACGGTTTCGCACGGAAATTTTCGCGCGCGTCGGATACATTCTTGGCGATATCTTCCGCCAGCCGCCCCTGGTCGACCAAATCCAGCATTCCGAAATACGCCGTCATCATCGGATCGAACGAATTGTCGTTCGATATCCACCTGTCCTCCCCGCTGTTCGGGGGGCCGTACTTATCCAAGACGCCCTGCCAGAACGCAAGGATTTTCTTGTCCCGCTGATTAGCGAATTTTTCCGCCGAACCTTCCACGCTGTTTGCGTCGTTCTTGTATATCACGCGCCAGACCGTATTATCCGTCGCATTGCTGGTAAAGTGAACCTCTATCGTCTCCCCCGTCGATTCGCGCACCAGATGCAGTTCGGACGGATACAGCAGGCCGCGCTTTCTCGCGAGGCTGGTTATGCATTTCTCCAAGTCTGCGGGGATATTGATTTTTTGCTGACGGCATTCGTAGTCCAAATTGTATTTCCAATCATTCGAGACCGTATAGGTTACGGAGTCTTTTTTCCGAGGCGCGTAAATAGAGCTTGCCGTGAAAAACAGAGCCTGCACGTCTTCGAACGGCATCCCCAAATATATGCCCGCGATATCGAAGCCATTGACATTGACGAGCCTTGCGCCCTGGTTCAAAACAATTGGGGCCGCATTAAACTCCACAGGCGCGGACGCAGAGATATTCGCATCCGTAAAATACGCGTCATCCCCGTATTCCGCGTCATAGATAAACGGATCAAAGTCATCCGCAAGCAAAGCTTGCGGATGACAGAGCATAGAGCACAGAGCATAGATCACAGATAAAAAGAATAATTTATTTTTTATCACTTTTTTCTTTTTTGCTTTTCATTGTTTGTATCGTTGCCGACAGTAATTTTATTATCTCTTCGCAATCTTTATTTATACTATTGAATTCTTTTTGGTTTATCAATCCTATATTTTTCAATAACTCCAACCAATATAATGTTTCAGAGCATTCTTTATATGAAATATATATTTTCGACACAAAATCATTTTCAGATATGGCGCATTCCGCCTCTGATAGGTTTGCGCCAATACTTGTCCCCGAACGCAAGATTTGTTTTGATAATACAAACTCTTTTTTATTTTCACAAAGATATTTATATAAGTTATAAATTCTTATGGAAAACTCCATCGCTTTTTGTTTCGTAATTCCTTTTTTATTACCCATTTTATCTATGCTCTATGCTCTGTTATCTATGCTCTATTTCACCACCACTTCCAGAACTCTGAACCTGAATATTGTTGCAGGATCGCCGCCTTCTTCCAAGTACTTTTTAATATTGAACCTGGCCCCGTTCGTCTGGAGCTGACGCAGGCCCTTTTCAAAATCAAGCCGTATGAACATCGACTTGTTCTTGCTTGCAACCGGCGCGCGGGTTATGTCGTTCGCAACGTCCCAAGTCAGCAGGTCGTAAGACACTTGGAAATATTCGCTTTTTGGGGGCTGAGCAATGCTGTTTACAACAACGCGGCGCAATATCTGCTGGCCCGCCATCTTTTCCATATCGACGCCGAACTTCTCATCCCATTCTTTAAATACCGGAGACGTTGGGTCAATCATCCTGTACAACACGCTGCCAAGTTTTCGCCGCGCGGCCATATTGCCAGCGTCCGGCACTATATAGAAATACTCGTGCACGAATTTTCTTATCAAGTGATTCCGCACCGTCTCAATGGACAAGGTATCCAGATCAATCGGCTTTTCAATCCGGTCCTGCGACAAGTCTCCGGGTTGGAAAATTACCGAGCTGACGGAGAACTTGCGACTGATGTCGAATATCTTGCCGCCCATCACCGCCGTGCCCGCGGCGACAACCAGCAAAATAGTTCCGAATAAAAGTCCCATAAAAAACTTCATTTCTCTCCGAAACGCGAAGCGCGAGATGCGAAACGCGTATATTATGCAACATTATGTACTGTCCAATATATTGGACAATGCTATTTGGTTTTCCGTATCACGCGTCTCGCGTTTCGCGTCACGTATCTCGCCTATTCCGCCGGATACGCCGCAAACTCCGTGACGAAATATCCCAAGGTGGCGGGATATCCGTCCGCCGCCCTTGCCACGCGCGCAAAGGCCTCTATCTTCTGCGCGCCGCCATTATTCTTGCGCACGGTCGCGGTCAAGCGCCACAGCCCGCCCTTGTCGGACGCCGCCCCGATTGGCGCCGCGCGGATCGAGTCCTGGGCCACAGACCATTCTTCGCCCGATGCGGCGCGGCCTCTGAAATCGCCGGCGACCACTTCCAAGAATCTTTCAAACAAGCTTTCCCCAGCCATGCAGCAAACCGCGCAACGCGGCACTGAAGCGTCGGCGCCGCAGCTAATACGATCGCACCGGCACCAGTTGGTTTCATTTTCGTCCGCGTCCCCAGAGATGGAAAACCACATTCTGGCGAAGTTGCCGACCACCGCTTCCTGCATTACGCGATACGCCGAGTATTCCAGCGTGCCGCCTGCCGCCCGAAGCCTTGGCGAAGGGTGGCGCGCTCCCAGCACCGCGGTCCAAGTCGCTCCGTTATCGGAAACCGAAATCAAGACCGGCTCTACCCGCTTGGCATGCATGGTCCAAACCAAAACCCCGCCCAGCGCCGCAATCAGCAGAAACAGCAGCGCCGCCCAAATAGCGAAAGCCCGCGCCATCGCAAGATAGCGCGAATTCGGAAACATTCTGGTGTCGTAATCATTAGGAAACTGCACGCTCACTCCGTTCGCTTTAATCATTAATCAATAATTTTCAGACTGCGCCCATTAATGATTATTGATTATCAGGCACGGTATGCTTGCATACAGGCACACGGCGATAATTTCAGCTCGTCGTTATCGTATCCGACGCCGACGGGCTCGCGATTATAGACCTGGCCGCAGCCGGCAAGCGCGAAAACCACCAAAAGCCCCAATAATAGTTTTTTCATTTTTCCCTCATTCGTTTTCGCCAGAATTATAGAGAATTTTCGCGATGGGGGTCAATAAGAAATTTGTGGCAACAAAGCCCGCACATCGGTTCCCCTCCTGTGGAGGGGTGCCCCCGGAGGGGGCGGGGTGGTTCTTGTAATCTGCGAGCACTAAACGAACCACCCCGGTCACTTCGTGACCACCCCTCCACAGGAGGGGAACACCGCCCCGCCACCATGCCCAGGAATAGTTGCACCAATCCCCGATTAATGATATAATTGCTTGATAGAGAGGGGAATTTATGCCGGGCAAAATAATGCCAGTATCCAGAATTTTGCGAATTTTTGCCGCATTTGCCGGCGCTTTTGTGATTTTCTCAGGGGTGTTAGCGGATGAAGCGGCACCACAAGCTGAACAAAAAATTGAAGTCAATTTAAGTGATGAAGACCTTGCAAACTTCGATAAAGGCCAAGCTGAACACGAAAAGCTAAAAGAAGAAGAGGATGCATCAAAAGCAAATCCATATGAAAAGGTAGAAATTTCGAATAGCTCCAAAAATACGGGCGGGTCCAGAACAGTAAGTTTTGACCAAACAGAGAAACCTTTGGGAGATGGAGATAAATCTGATACCGGCGCTTCCGACGCGGAACGCAATCCTCAGAAACTGCAAGACCTGAAAGACAACGCACGCGATATGCAAAAGAACCTGATGGCCGAACGCGCCATATCCGGCGCATCTACCGCCGCGATGGGCATCGGGGCGATGCAGCTTGCGCAGGGCATTACCGAAAAGAAGATCGATGCCGAGTCGGAAAAGGAAATGAAGCTTTATCTTGACACCTTCAGTTGCCAAGTATCGGGCCAGTCAAGCGTCAGGGGCGGAACCTTGGGCGTAAAAGTCTATGACGGGGACACGGTAGAACTTGACCTGCTGCGGGAAGAGATGATGAACCTTGCGGAGCAGTTGAGATTGGACAAGGAAGCGCTGGGCATGATGCCGGGTATCGAGGCCAATGTCGCGGCCTTGGATACCAGCAAGTTATATAATAACGCCTCGACGGGGATAACCAGCGGCCATTACACCAGCATATCGCGCGCGCTGCAGAATCCCGAAGGCGACGACGCGGCTGAATGGGCGAAACAGGTTCAGGCCACCAAGGTCCGCATAGGAGTCGGCGCGGGAATTGCCGCCGCAGGCTTGCTGACCAGCGTAATCACGCATCCCCTGATGCAGAAGTACAATAAAAAGACAGACCGCAGCGCGGAGATACTGAATAAAGATTATGCCACGGCGGTGCAAAATTTCAAAAGTAATCCTACACAATGCCCGACCGGCGCAACAGGGACGCCTCCAAGTTGCAATTGCGGCGGTCTTGTCGCCACGCCAATTTACAATGCCAGGACTAACACTTGTCATGCCGTCGGCGCTGATCCTGACAAATGCCCGACTGGCGCGACGGGCACATATCCAACTTGCGATTGCAGCGCTCTTACTGCAACACCGATTTATAGTGCCAACACCAACACTTGTGAGCCAGCCACGCAAGACGCGTGCATATCTGGCCCCAATCTTAACACCGATAGGACGGATGCATGCGTTTGCAAGAATGGAGCATTCGCTTATGCTCCCGGTTCCGGATGCACGTGCTATGCCCCCAATGTGGTGACAGATGATATATGTGGCCCCAGTGATTCACTGAATCCCAAAGATGAAATCAATACCATAATTTTGGGCCCCAATTCTTTCGAACTAGGCAAAGCTGTGATTACCACAAGCACGAAGACAGAACTAGAAGCTTTTGCGGAACGTCTTGGCAAAGGTGCTTTTAACGGATGCCTGCAAATTAACGGTATGACGGATTGGACCGGGTCGCAATCCGGAAATCAAACCCTGTCCCGGCAAAGAGCAGAAGCAGCAATGAGAGTTTTAACAGATGCCGGCATTCCAGCGGCCAATATACAAGCCTCTGGTCTTGGTTCCAGCTTGTGCAAACCCGAACCGGCGTCAGGAGCAACTCCACAAAACAACGAAGCTTGCAGAATGGTAACCGCTACGGTCAGCAATAGTGCATGCACGTCCCCAACACCCGCGACAGCAAATACAAGTGTTACAGATGCAAATCAAGTTAAAAAATGTCCGTCACAACAGATTGACTGCACTAAAAGCAAACCGTTTATGAACGGGCGCGGAACAGGTGCGGCAATCGCATGGCAGGCATGCACGGATACGCCCACAGGTCCGAAATATGACAGCTGTATAATAACATCCTGCAGGGAAGGCACCTTGACCCCATCCCCCCCCTCGGCCAAAAGCGTATGCGTTAAATAATGAACGCAGGATTAAGACATAACGTTACTTTTTGACGAAGATGTTTGTTTGTAGTATAATGGCTCTATTATGAGCAAAGGCAAGCCCATCAATATCAACGGTAAAGATTACTCCTCGATGAAGGAGGCTTATCTGAAGCACATTGACGGCGTCCGGCATCCTATGTCAATGACGACTTTCATAAAGCGGGCGCGATATGATCCGGACTTGCTTAAAAAATCAAAGCGGGGCGTTCCCACCAAAGAAGAATGCGAGGCTGCGAGATTAAGAGAACTCAAAGTCGTCAGCGAGACAAACTACAAAAGCGCAAAACAGATAAAAAGACTGTTGAATAAAAAAATATTATTCGATGAGGCCGAGGCAAGACTCTGGAATGCCGCGCTGGATGAAATTCAAAATTATGAATCCTATAATCTGCCGCCGCCCAAAAAACCGAAAGCGCCCGCACCCAAAAGGCCCAAAGGGGCCCCTCGCCCGAACTGCGTGCCTTGCAAGTACAACGGCGAAAAATACCAATCTATGACGGCTGCCTATCTGGCGTCCGGCCTGCGATACAAAATAACATACAGCGCATTCACAAGCAGGGTGGAAAGATGTTGAAAGTCCCCATTAAAATCAACGGCAGAAAATTCCCGTCCATAGACGACGCCTTGCTGGATTACAACGCCGACGCCGATATTCCCATTACACCTGGGGAGTTTCGCAAGCGCCTGATAAATAATCCCGAATCGCTGAAAAAGCAGAAGAAAAAACGGACGCCTCCACCGCGCCCAAAGGATAAAATCATCGGCACTGCTCGCGGCCAAAAAAGACTTCGCACATATACGACCGAGCTAAGCAATCCCTGCAAATACAAAAACCAGGACTATCCTTCTTTGACCGCGGTTTATTGGGAATCCGATCTGAAGGACAAAATGTCATATTCGTGGTTCAGAAAGAAAGTAAAGATGAACGAAATTCCAGATTTGATAATACTTCAATCGCGAGGGCGCCCCAAGAAAGCAACGGCCGGCAAAACAAACTATGACGCGGCAAAAACAATTCTGAACAAACTGGAGAAAAAGGTAAATTTCGAAGGATTGAACGATACCGAAAAGAAACTTTGGGCGCTTGCCTTTGATGTTACAAAACAGAAAAAACTTTAGAAACAAGCCGCTTATGACCCATTAAACCCTTGACAAATGCGTTTATATTAGTATAAATGCGGCTATAATGGGAACCAAAATACCTACTACATTTGAAAGCAAGCCATATTCTTCCATAACGGAAGCTTATCAGGTTTATATAACGAATTGCATAGCAAATCATTCAGTCCCAGTTTCAGCCGGCACATTCAAAAGCAGATACTTGCCAAGCAACCAAACCCCTCGCATAAGGCAAGAAAAAACGATATTGCCAAATATCGAGGATACCAAACCGCGATTTGAAAACTGCAATCTCCAAAATGTCAAAAGCGCGCACCAAATATTCAAAGCCATCTGCGATTCCGGCGGAATACGTGATGAATCTCAGGCCGCTCTTTTCAAAGTTTGCATGGAAATTCTTGATGAATACGACTTTTCCGAAACGGAACAAAACGAACCGACCGCCATGCGCCCGAGCAAGATGAATTTCGAAGCGGCGATAAAAATAAAAGCCGCACTGGAAATGAAAGAACTGGACGACGCCGAAGAAAAACTTCTGAAAGCGGCATTGCTTGAAATTGAAAGATACGAGTCGGCTAAAAGTCGTTAAAGCTTTTATCATTACTGGATTGCTTCGCTACGCTCGCAATGACAATTCAGTGTTCGCCTCTACTATCCATTGTCATTGCGAGGAGCACAAGCGACGAAGCAATCCAGTAGATTAAAACTGCGTTTCGAAGCTTAGCAAAAATCTCTGCTCGCGGTCGTAATAATTCATCCTCAGCGGCCAGCCCCAAGAAAAGTTCATCGGACCCATCGGAGTATTCCAATATACTCCGACGCCCACGCTGGTGCGGATATCGTTATCTATAAAATTTTCCCTGGTAACCGGGCCTCCGGCGGTGTTCACCGTAAAATAATACTCGTCTTTCGGGGGTTTGCCCAGCACGCCGTAATCCGCGAACACAAAGCCTTTAACCTGATACTCGTCCGGCACGAATACCGGGAAATTCAGCTGAGTCGTTCCGTTGGCCTTCCATAATCCCCCCAGCGCATAATTACGATACGCCCAATTGCGCGAGCCTATGCCCGCAAGCTGAAAGCCCCTTAACGATTCGCCGCCCAAAAAGTACCGGTACACGCGGCTGACGTAATCGTCGCCCAGCGGCTGTATATAACCGAGCTCCAAATTCGATTTCAACTGCCAGCGGTTATCCAGAAAATTCAAAAGCCCAGTTATATCCCCGTTGTACCGCATAAACGATTCGGTGCTTATCCCAAATCCCGTATAAGCCACGCCCAGATTCGCCACCACTCCCGTATGCGTGTTCTGCGTAAAGTCCGTGTTCAGGTTATGGTACTTGAAATTCGTCCCCAGCGTATAAAGGTTCGCCTGGCGCCATCCGCCCGTCAAATGCAGGTCGTAATTCTGGTCGAACATAGCCGAAAGACGCATGCCTTGCGTCCAGTGGTCGGTCAGGCGCCATCCCAGACGTCCTCCTATCGTAAAGCTGTCGCGGTCATACCCAAAGCTACCCAGGCGGCCGTACTGGAACTTGGTATAATTCACGTCGAAGCCGCCCGAAAGCTCGCGCCCGAACATATAAGGCTCGGTAAATCCGAACATGACTTGCTTCGTATATTGCGCGATGCTGCCCTTTAACTGCACTATCTGCCCGCGTCCCATAAAGTTAGTCTCCGTTATCCCAGCGTCGATCATAAAGCCGTTTATATTCGACCAGCCAAGTCCCCCCGACAGCTCCCCGGTCGGCTGTTCCTCTACCTGCACGTCCAGATTCATGAGATTTTCGCCCGCGACGCGCGTCGGTACCATCTGCACGTCCTTGTAATACCGCGAACGCATCATCTTCTGCCGCCCAGCTTCTATATTCTGCAGCGAGAACGGATCGCCGGGGCGGATGCCCATCTGCTGTTCTATCACGCTGTCGAAAGTCCGCACGTTGCCCAAGATGTTTATGCTGTCCAGATAGACTCGATTCGTTTTCTGAATCTTGAAAGTCATCCCTATCGTGCGTTTTTCATCGTCTTTATCCGGAATCGGCTCTACGTTTATGAACGCGTATCCCGCGCGCGCGACCGCGGCGCGCAGCGCGTTGATAGTGTCATCCACCTGGTCTATATTATAAGTATCGCCCTTGCTCATTTTCAGCAAGTCGTACAAGTCGGCGTCATCGACGTCCGGGAATGGGTTTTCTATTTTTATCTCGCCGAACTTGTACCGCGGGCCTTCTTCCACCGTAAACACGACCGAGTAATACTTGCGGTCGGGCGAGAAAGT